>Ga0115546_1000449_pt1 | contig 28126 bp, 25 predicted proteins | sample COGITO_mtgs_1004_FD_87186 | JGI IMG/M metagenome (GOLD analysis project Ga0115546, IMG submission 87186) | Pelagic marine microbial communities from North Sea - COGITO_mtgs_100413 | ecosystem: Environmental > Aquatic > Marine > Epipelagic | place: Germany:Helgoland, sampling site Kabeltonne...
CGACCCATCGACTGCCAATATCTGCCGCTGGCGCGCGATGACTTTGAGAAAATGTCGTCCTTTGGCTCCGGGCGATTACGCACGGCGGTAACCCTTAGACGCCGCGACGCGAGCGCAGTGCCGGGTTAGTCAGCGCCATCCGGCCCGATGTCATGGCGCAAACCGAGGTTGGTGGCTAGGCGACACGGGCGTCTCCAAGGGACGCTGCAAACGAAGTTGCCGCTCGTGTCGAACAGGTCCGGTTGGGGTGGCAACTTGCTAGGGCTTCATCTGGGCTGGCGTAACGAACCGATCAATCCTTAGCTTCCATCGCCGTGAGCATGCGAGAGACCAAGGTTCGCCCCTGAGCGTCGACCATCAACACCTTGGGGACTTGGCCGTTGAGACGGGACTGGGGCTTATTTAACCAAGCATGAGCCAACTCCGGCTCACCCAGCACCTGACAGGCACGGATGACCAGTTTGGTAATATCATCGACCGCTCCCGTCATGGGAGGCTCTTCCGACATATCCACCGACACCAACTCGGCACCCGGCATCGCATTCAAGACCTGCTCCCGGGCATAGTTCAAGAGATCCGCGGCATGGTCGCCTTCCCGGGCAAAATGGACACTGAACTCGGTGCCGGCCAAATCTGCAGTTTCAACATGGAAGTCACTGCCGGCAATACGTTGCGCAACTTTTTTAACGTCGACAGCCTGGCGCTCTGTGACTTTAAAAGTCAGCGAAAAATGATGCTTCATAATAGGTTACGTCATAATAAATATAGGCTTAAGCATAACGAATCGATATAGATTAAGCCAGTTCCGGAGCCAATCTGGGCCAGTTGCCGGCCAATTATATTGGCCCAACTGCGGAGTACCCCAGCGAGAAATCAAGCTGCTGCTTAAGTCGAGGGTGCAATTCAGCTAGTGGGTCTATTTGCGCTCCAAATCCTTCGCTTCACGCCAAAACGCATCCAGACTGTCCAGCTCAAAATCAGGCCAAGATTGGCCGCTGCCACGGACCCGATCCTCAACATGACCGAAACGTCGGCTAAACTTCTGATTGGTTCGGCGCACCGCCTGCTCTGGATCCAATCCAGTATGGCGGGCGACATTGGCCAGAACGAAGAGCAGATCACCGAGTTCGTCCTCGATGGCATCGGCATCTCCGGAGGCGATCGCTTCTTTGAGCTCTGCCAACTCTTCATCGGCCTTGCTCATTACATCGGCAATCAGCGGCCAATCGAAACCGACCCGCGCCGCCTTCGCCTGCAATTTTTTAGCCCGCAACAGACCGGGCAAGGCCAAGGGCACATCATCGAGCACGCGAGCATTAGCCGGCTTCTTCAGACCCTTCAAGCGCTCCCACTGATCGTTCACGGCACCGTCGGTTATAGCTGAGGCGCCGGCTCGACTGGCCAGAGAGCCATCGGGAAAGACGTGCGGATGACGATAAACCAGCTTGGTCACCAGCCCATGGACCACATCATCGAGCGAGAAATGGCCCTCTTCGGCGGCAATTTGGGCATAAAAAACCACCTGAAACAACAGATCACCCAACTCTTCGGCCAGATGAGGCAAATCATTGCGTTCGATGGTGTCGATCACCTCATAGACCTCTTCGAGCGTGTGGGGGACAATCGATGCATAGGTCTGTTTGATATCCCACGGACAGCCATCCACCGGGTCGCGTAACCGCGCCATCAGGGTCTGTAAATCCGCATAGTCGAAGCGTGCCGTCATCTGCCTAACTCCAATCAATGAATTTTTGGGTACACGCGCCGAACATCGGCGACATTGGCAACCTTTGACAACAGTGCCATAACCCGGCCCAAACCGTGCAAGTCTTCGACCTCCACGGTGAGTCTCATTTCCACTGTGTTATCGGCCTTATTCGACAAGCTGTTCATGGAGATAATATTAACCCCTATATTGGCCAGCACCGTCATCATATCCTTGAGCAGACCGGTTCGATCATAGGCGACCACCAACAACTCGACCGGATAGGTGGTGCGTACCTCGCCACCCCAGGACACGTCCAGAATCCGTTCCGGTTCAATGGATTTCAACTGCAGCAGGTTCGAGCAATCATCGCGATGTATCGATACCCCGCGGCCCACGGTAATAAAGCCTTCAACCGCATCGCCCGGTACCGGTTTGCAACAATTGGCGATGGTCGTTAAGAGATTTCCGACGCCATGAATCACTAAATCGCTTGAATGGTTCTGCTTTTTCGGCACCGCTAAATTAATGGCTTTAACCTTGGGCGGATTGACCATGTCTTCGGCGTGATGCACGACATGCATCAGGCGCACATCGCCAGCACCCAAGGCCGCAAAGAGATCGTCGTCGCTGTGGAAATTGACCAGCTGGGCCAGCTGTTTCATATCGATCTTATCGATATTGAAGCGGCGCAGTTCGCGCACCAACATGTCTTTGCCGTCGCGGATATTGATGTCCCGGTCCTGCGATTTAAACCAATGCTTTATTTTCGCGCGCGTCCGGGATGAGCGCACAAAACCCAGATCGGCGTTCAACCAATCGCGGCTCGGTGTAGCCTCATTGCCGGTCAAGATTTCTATCTGGTCGCCAATGCTCAGCGGGGTATTCAGCGGGACAATGCGGCCATTAACCTTGGCACCTCGGCATCGGTGACCAATATCGGTATGGACCTTATAGGCAAAATCAATTGGCGTAGCACTAGCTGATAGGTCGACAACATGGCCCTCTGGCGTTAACACATAGATACGATCGACGGTGACTTCGGCACCCAGTTCCTCGACCATCTCGTCGATACCACCAAGTTCATCATGCCACTCCAACACTTGACGTAACCAGGCGACCTTCTCTTCGTAGCCGCGTGATTGAGAACGCTTAGCATCGGTGCCCTTGTAGAGCCAATGGGCACAGACGCCCAGTTCAGCGTCCTCATGCATATCGGCGGTCCGAATCTGTATTTCGACGACCTTACCTTCCGGGCCAATTACCGCGGTGTGCAATGAGCGATAGCCGTTTTGCTTAGGCGAAGCGATGTAGTCATCAAACTCACGCGGGATATGACGCCAGAGTGAGTGCACGATACCGAGCACCGAATAACAGTCGCGCACGGCGGGGACGAGAATGCGAAAGGCACGAATATCATAGACCTGGCTGAAGCTAATATTCTTGCGCTTCATTTTTCGCCAGATCGAATAGATGTGTTTGGCGCGGCCTTGAATCTGCGCCTTGTGAATATCGGCCGCTTCGATTTGCTCGGTAATCAAACTCTGAACTTTCTCGATATAGTCCTGCCGGTCGAGCCGTTTTTCATCGAGCAACTGGGCGATTTTCTTATAGTCTTGCGGCTCCAGATAACGGAAGGCCAGATCCTCAAGCTCCCACTTCAGGTGGCCAACGCCGAGCCGATGAGCCAGGGGGGCATATATATCAAAAACCTCGCGGGCGACCTTGTAACGGCGCGCCACCGGGGCGTTTTTGACGGCCCGAATGGCACAGGTGCGCTCGGCCAATTTAATCAGCGCCACGCGCACATCATCAATCATCGCAACCAGCATCTTGCGAACCGCCTCGCCCTGGGTTTCGGTTTGCCCGAGCACACTCGATTTGGTCGACTTTTGTTGCCGATGGATCGCAGCCATGCGCGCCACGCCATTAATCAGGGTGGCAACCTTAGGGCCGAACTGATCCTTAACGGTGTCCAACTCCAATTCTTCTTCACGTACCGTACGATATAAGATTCCGGCCACTATGGCGTCCTGGTCGAGGCTCAGGTCCGCCAGAATCTCAGCCATTTCCAGACCGGTTTTAAAGGCCGAGGCGTCTGTGCCCCAATCATTGGCGCGATGGTCGGCCTCTTGTTCGGCGGTGCGAGCAATACGGCAGGCGCGCAGCAGTTGCTCTTCGTCTACGATCGTGGCTTTGCTTTTTACTCGTTCCAGCCAGGCATTTAGGTCGACGGTTCCGTCGCTGAACACTGGCTGATCTTCACGTACTTTCAAGATTTGGCTCGCTTTTCTAAGTAGACCATCGTCTCAATATGACGAGTTTGGGGAAACATATCGATTAGGCCGATTTTCCGAACCCGCCACTTCGCGTCGACCAAGAGCGTTAGGTCACGCGCCAAGGTCGCCGGATCACAGGACACATAAAGGATCTTTTTCACCGAGGGTATCTTCTTCAACACCGCACAAAGAGCTTCAGCGCCCGCTCGGGGTGGATCGAGTAGCATTACCGTTGGCTCAAAGCTGCGGACCGCGGCCAGCTTGGAGAGATCTACCGTAAAGAGATCGGCCTGTTCAAACAGAACCTGCGGACGACCTTGCGCGGCACTAGTCGCCTGCGTAATGGCCGAATGGCTGGCTTCCAAACCCAAGCAAGCTGCAACCTCATCGGCTAACGCCAGACTGAGATTGCCATTGCCACAGAACAGGTCGAGCAGGCGATCGGTAGCGGTCAATTGCAGCCATTGACGCGCCTGTGCAATCATCTGCTGATTTACCGAGCGATTCACCTGGGTGAATTCACCGGGTAAAGCGGTCACGGTTGCCGCGCCGGCCTGATAACTGAGCGCTTGAGTGGACCACCAGCCCTGGCTATTCGACCAGAGGTAAAAGTCCGCACTGGCGATCGGCTTGCCGTCCAAAACCACAACCCCGATCTGGCCTTGATCGTCCACCACCAGTTCAAATTGCACGATGCCGACCATCGGGGCTGACGCCACTAAGGTCTGATAGGCCTGCTCCAGCGCCGGCGTTAACACCGGGCACTGAGCGACTGGAACCAGCCGATTACCCTTCTCGGCGTGAAAGCCAACCTGGCCCTTCTTGTCGACATGGAATCGGGCTCGATGGCGATAGCCATAGGGCTCCGACAGCAATGGCTCAGACCAGGCCTGCTCCTTAAATCCATTTCGACGTAAATGATCACTTACGGTCTGCTGCTTAACCGGCAATTGATTGGCGTGCTGCAGATGTTGCAGCTGGCAGCCGCCGCACACGCCATAGAGTTTGCAAGGTGCCGCCAAACGCACTGGGCTGGCAGTGATAATACTGGTACTGCGGCCTTGCCATAGCTTGCTGCCCGCCTGATCGATCGTCGCGACGACCTGCTCACCGGGCAAGGCATTGGCGACCATTACCACGCGCCCTTCGTGACTGGCAATGCCGCGCCCATCGTGGCTATAGCGCAGAATATCCAGGGTTAACGGCGCTGGTAACGGTTTTGAACTGGCTTTGGAAAATTGATTCGGTTTGCGCTTCAACTGTTGTATACCCCGGTTGATAAATAGCGGTCGCCACGATCGCACACTATGGCAACAATTACGGCATTATTTACCCGTTCTGACAAGAGCAAGGCACCGGCGATCGACCCCCCGGAACTGACCCCGGCGAAGATGCCTTCCTCGGCGGCTAGGCGTTTCATGGCGTGCTCAGCGCTTGACTGGTCCATATCGATAATACTATCGACGCGCTGGGCGTCAAAGATGGACGGCAGGTAGGCCTCCGGCCAACGTCGAATGCCCGGGATTTGGGCGCCATCGGTCGGTTGCAAGCCAATAATTTGCACCGCTGGATTCTGTTCTTTCAGGTAGCGTGAGCAACCCATAATGGTACCGGTGGTACCCATGGAGGCAATAAAATGCGTCACCTGCCCTTGGCTGTCCTGCCAAATTTCCGGCCCGGTGCTGAGGTAATGTGCCTGTGGATTGTCCGGATTACTGAACTGATCTAGCACGATCCCCAAGCCTTGGGCCTGCATGCGTTGGGCCAAGTCGCGGGCATGTTCCATGCCCTCTTGCGCACTCACCGAGATGATCGAGGCGCCGTAGGCACGCATGCTCGCGCGCCGCTCTTCGGACTGATTGGCCGGCATGATCAGCGTCATTTTATACCCCATGATGGCCGCAGCCATGGCCAAGGCAATACCGGTATTGCCACTGGTCGCTTCGATCAGCGTATCGCCCGGACTGATCTGGCCACGCAATTGGGCCTGACGAATCATATTCATGGCCGGCCGATCCTTAACCGACCCGGCTGGGTTGTTGCCTTCTAGCTTGGCGAGAATGGTATTGCTCGGATTGGGGTTCATTCTTTGCAACCGCACCAACGGGGTGTGCCCGATAAAGTCTTCAATGGTGGGAAATGGGCTCATCTGACTTCCAAATTCAGTAATCTCCACCCTATTGTAGCTTGTTATAACTCAAAGAAATAATAACCAAAGGGCACAACTTATCGAATTTGGGTTATTAGCCGCCCCAGCCGAAGCGCAAAGCCACCAAACCAAACAGTGGACGTTTAATTCACCGGCCATTTGCCACAATTAACGGCAAATTCTCCTCCATTTTTTGCACTTGTGGACCATAATAATACAGCTTGCTGGTCTCTCCCGATAACAACCGGCTACCTGATTCGGTGTTACAACAAGATAAGGCTGGATATGAACGCCATGGGTCTGCAGAACCGACTGCTCTACATTTCACTGATTCCTGCCCTATTTCTGGGCCTGCTGGCCCTTGGCTGGTTCACCCTGACCGACATCCAACATCAACAACAGGCTTTTATGGAACGCTCCGAGGCCGTGGCCAACCGCCTCGCCGACACCCTGTCGTTGCCGGTAGCTCAGACCGACACGCCGCTACTCGATGCCTTGATCCGCAGGGCGCTCAATGAGCAGGATGCACGTTCAATTCGGCTCTATAATGCATCGACCTCAGAGTGGCTGGTATCGGGCCCAAATCCCATGGGGCCGGCCTATCCCTTTGCCATCGGCGATACGCGGGCCACCCGCCTGTATATCAGTCACGCCAGCTATCGATTTCTGGCGCCCATCTTAGCGCCGCAGGATATAGAGCTGCGCACGGCGAACCCGCAGCCGATTGCCTGGGTGGAAAGCGAGTTCGACTATGCCAATACCCGGGTCGGCCACTACCAATCCATACTGCTTAATCTGACCCTGCTGCTGGCCACCCTCTTTATCATCGCCGGCATTGCCTTCTATCTGAATCGAGCCATTATTCGGCCGGTGCACCATATGATTCGGACCGTCATTGAGATTCGCGAGGGCAACCTGGAGTCTCGGGTGCCGACCCATTCCAAGGGCGAACTGCGCGAACTGGAGGTGGGTATCAATGCCATGGCTGAAACCATCAAAGATGCCTACAACGAGATGCAAAATAGCGTCGAACAGGCCACCTTGGATCTGCGTGAAACCTTAGAAACCATTGAGATTCAAAACATCGAGTTGGATATGGCCCGACGTGACGCGCAGCGGGCCAACCAGGTCAAGACTGAATTTCTGGCCAATATGAGCCACGAAATCCGCACGCCGCTTAATGGCATCCTCGGCTTTGCGCGTCTCTTGGGTCGCTCGAATCTGACCAAAAAACAAGCGGATCAGGTCGACACCATCATGTCGTCATCGCAGGTCCTGTTAACCATAATCAATGATGTACTGGATTTCTGTAAGATAGAGGCCGGTAAACTGACCCTGGATAATCGCAGCAGCAATCTTCGTGTCGCCATCGAGGAGGTCTTGGCGATGCTCAATCCGGCCTCAGCGGCGAAAAACCTAGAGGTGGTGTCGCTGTTCTATAACGATGTACCCGAACAACTTATCTTTGATCCATTGCGGCTGAAACAGGTGCTCACCAATCTAATCAGCAATGCGATCAAATTTACCAACGACGGCAGCGTGGTGGTGCGCACGATGATCGAACAACATCAGGGCCATAAGGTTACGGTCCGCGTGAGCGTGACAGATACCGGCATTGGCTTGACCAAGATCCAACAGAAGACCCTCTTTCAGGCCTTTTCTCAGGCGGATTCGTCAACGGCCCGAGAATTTGGCGGAACCGGCTTGGGCTTGGTTATTTCCAAGCGCTTGGTTGAGCAGATGGGCGGCGATATCGGCCTGGAAAGCCAGAAAGACAAGGGCTCAACCTTTTGGTTCAATATTCGCGCCGACATCGCGCCGGCGGTGCAGCAACCGCCAAAATTAACGGCATTGGTCGGCCTTACGGTTGCTGTGGTGGAACAACGGGAAATGTCTCGCTTAGCTTTCCGCCATCAGTTCGAAGGCTGGGGTGCCATGACCTTCGAACTCAATACGCCGGCTGAATTGATTGCTCACCTGGAACAGAATATATCACCCAGACCCAATATAGCCGTCATTGCTCTCGCGCAGCAGCCAACAGACGACGAACTCTGTCGTGCGCTCTTCAAGATCGAGCGCGACCTGGCCTGCCCAGCGTTGGTTATTGCCGATGGCAGCGACGACGATATAAGCGCCCGCTTAGTTGAGCAGGGTAGTCAATTTTACCTGACCAGCCCGGTCCGAAACAGCGATCTATATCAAACCGTTAAACAGATGATTACACCGCATATCGATAACCCAAATGCAAAGACTGAGCTGCAATTGCGCGATCTGAAGTCAACTATTAAAGTATTGGCGGTCGATGATAATGCCGCCAACCTCAAACTGATTGTCACCCTCTTAGAAGATATTGGGGTCGCGGTCGATGCCGCCGCCGGTGGCGAAGAAGCACTCAACAAGGCCCGAGTCCAAGCCTATGATCTTATCTTTATGGACATTCAGATGCCAACAATGGACGGTTTAAGCGCGACGCGCCAAATACGCAAAATTGAGCTTAAGCCGCAGCGTGTTCCGATCGTCGCTTTGACCGCACACGCCCTGGCTGACGAACGCGAAGCGATGTTATTGGCCGGCATGGACGACTATTTAGCCAAACCAATCGATGAAGACCAGTTGCACAAGACCCTATCGAAATGGACTGGTGTCACGCTTCTGGCGCCACAAGATCAGACCGAACCGTTCGAACAAGAGGATCAGCCAGCGGTCCGACTCGAACCGATGTTAGTCGCCGAGCAGCCGGTCGACCTGGTGAGTGGCCTACAAAAGGCCAATGGCAAACTCGGCTTGGCCAAAGATATGTTTGCCATGCTAGCGGATTCGTTGAGTAACGATCAGGCGCAGATCAACCTGCTCTATCGTCAGGATAATCTAACAGCGCTGCTGGAAAGGATTCATCGATTGCATGGGGCCACTCTCTATTGCGGTCTTCCCAGGTTGCAAATGACGCTTAAGCATGCCGAACAGCTGCTCAAACAGGATCACCGTTCTGGGCTTGATGATGCCTTGGTGATGTTAAATCAGGAGATCGAGAGTGTAGCGCGTTGGGTGGGTGAAAACGATGTCGATCGAGGCTTTGAGCGGGCGCTTAAGGTCTATGCCCTTCGGCTCAACGCCTCGGCTAAAACAATGCCAACGCTCTAGGCTAAAAGCCATTGTTCGGCGCATAACCCAGCGACCGTGCGTCGGCTAATAAACCGGCTAGAGGAGCACGGCAAAGGCCACGGCATAGTCTTGTTCGTCGCTGAGACTGATTTTAGCCTGCGTCGCGCCCAAGGCGGTTAGCCGCTCAAGTGCCACTCCCCTGAGCGTCACCTCCGGCTGACCGAATGTATTGGGCAGTATTTCCAAATCGACAAAGCGCACGCCCTGCCCGATTCCGGTACCCAAGGCTTTGGCGAGGGCTTCTTTGCCAGCAAAGCGATTGGCCAAAAAACTGATCGCTTGGTGCCGTTGATGAAAAATTTGCTGCTCAGCCGACGACAGGATCCGCGCGACAAAACGCTCACCCTGTCGGTCATAGACCGTCTTGATACGTGAAATCTGGACTATATCGGTGCCAATGCCTTTCATTTGGACGATTCTCGATGCGGTGCCGATGTGGCGATAGACCACTTGCGGCTAAATAGAGCTTGGGGCTGAAGGATCGCCTCGATCTGCTGCTGCTGACATTCCCGAGCGAGGGTCAGCGCACCAGCTATATCATAATCGGCGCGTGCCACACTGAGCAATTGGGCCCCGGTGTAACGCCCATCGGCACTTGGATTAAAGCCGCTATTGGCCATGAAATTATAGCGCTGCTGTTCGACAATGGCCTGAGAGTTTCGGTCGGCGCGATAGTCAAGCGCATGCCCAATCAACTGCAGGACCCGCTGTTCAAAAAACCGCAAGGCTGCCTGGACCCGAATGCGCACTTCAAGATGCGCCAGGGTGGCCAGGTAACTGCCGTATAGGGATTCATCCACCAGCGCAGTAGGGACGAGGCGGTAGACCAGTTCATTAACATAGAGCCCGATCAGCCGTGCTTCGTTATGGCGAATCAACAGCGACTGGGTGTAGCGGAAGTCGCTTGCCGAAAAGTAACCCTTGGCTTGGGTTACTTTAATCTCAAACGGGCGGAATGCCTCCGGGCGGCTGTTGCGCATATGGCAGCGGATCCGGCCGCATTTTTCGGTCATCAATTCGACCAGAAAATCCGTTTCCCGATAGGGCCAGGCGTGGATCAACAGCGCCTCGGTGCGGACAACACGTGCGAACGCCATGATTACTGGTCGTAGTAACCGAGACTTTTCAGCGCTCGTTCGTCGTCGGCCCAGCCGCCCTTTACCTTCACCCACAGGTTGAGCATCACCTTGGTTTCGAACAAGTTTTCCATATCGACACGGGCTTCTTGGCCGACTTTTTTAATTCGCTCGCCCTTGTCACCGATCACGATGCGCTTTTGTCCTGAGCGCTCAACCAAAATCAAACCGTGGATATGCAGAATCCGGTCTTCAAACTCAAACTGTTCAATTTCAACGGCCGTCGAATAGGGCAGCTCGGCACCCAACTGGCGCATGATTTTCTCACGGATGATTTCGGCGGCCATAAAGCGCTGGCTGCGATCGGTAACCTGATCTTCGGGAAAATGAAACAGACCCGCCGGTATTTTTGCACTCAAGACTTTGATCAGGGTATCGAGGTTGTGGCCCTGCAGCGCCGACACCGGTATCACATCGGCGAAGGGGTATTTTTTATTGACCTGCTCAAGATGCGGCAACAAGGACTGCTTGTTTTCCAGATGATCCACCTTGTTGATAATCAAGATAACCGGTGCCTTGATGCCATCCAGCTTATCGAGCACCCATTGATCTTCATCGGACCAGACGGTGCGGTCAACCACCATCAAGACAGCATCGACATCATTCAGGGCTGAGTCCGCCGCCTTGTTCATCACCCGATTAATGGCCTTTTCCTGGCCACGATGCATGCCCGGGGTGTCAACGAAGACGATTTGGGTCTGCTCTTCGGTCCAGATGCCGGTAATCTGATGACGAGTGGTTTGGGGCTTGCGCGAGGTAATGGAAATCTTCTGACCTAAGAGATGGTTCATCAGCGTCGATTTGCCAACATTCGGTCGTCCAACGATGGCGACAAAGCCACATTGGGTATCCAGGGTAAACTGTTCGGTCATCTTATTGGTCCTCGCCTAATGCTTTTAACGCGGCCTGAGCCGCTTCTTGTTCGGCGATGCGCCGACTATTACCCACCCCAACAAAGGGTTCCGCCATCGTTTCAACCGCGCAATGAACCGTAAACTCTTGTTGATGGGCCTCACCGGCAATGGCCGTGACCTGGTAATCAGGCAGTGGCATTCGACGTGCTTGCAGGTACTCCTGCAATTTCGTTTTGGAATCTTTAATGTTTTCGCTTAGATCTAGGCGGGACAGGCGATCCTCGTACCAGCTTAACAGCACCCGCTGCGCCTGAGCCAAATCGGCGTCCAGACTGATGGCACCGATGATCGCTTCGACGCCGTCGGCGAGAATGCTGTCGCGCCGGAAACCGCCGCTTTTAAGCTCACCGCTGCCTAACTTGAGGAAATCACCCAAATTAAACTCTCGGCCCAACTCGGCCAGCGTTTCACCCTTGACCAATTGGGCCCGCAGACGCGACATCTGACCTTCTTTGGCATTAGGGAAACGCTCGAATAGGGCTTGGGCTATGGTGCAGTTCAAGATTGCATCACCGAGAAATTCCATCCGTTCATAGTTCTTGCGGGAAAAACTTCGATGCGACAGGGCCTGCTCGAGCAGCTCTTGATCTTGAAAGGTGTATTGAATCGACTTAAAGAGGCGTGGATAGTGGGTTAACAAGGCTACAACTCATATTCTTGATGGAAAGACATAACCACATCAACATTCAAAAACAGATGTTCGCGTTTTTCATAGTTGAGCACCACAACAGGCGGACTTTGGCGTTTGTCGTAGGTGAGTTCTTTTTTTAAATCAATGCGAATACCATTGATTTGCATGTTTTTGGCCACCCGATCGAAGAATTCAGACTCGGAAAAACCGGTGGCAGTTTGGCCTACCAACGCGTTCCGGATCGTCTTATTCAGGGTCTGATGATCATAATAAACTCCGGACATCTTGACGAGCAGCAAGCCGGTGAACAGCACCAACGCAGTTAGGAACACAACGCCCCACAGTGACATACCGCGCTGTCGGTGCAAACTCTTCATGTTTGTCTCCTGCCTACTGTCCGGTCAATTATTGGATAAAGCCCGTGCGGGCAAAGCTGGGGTAGAACCCCTGCCAATGCATCCAGATAACGAAAGCTTGGCCCAGAATGGAATCTTCGTCAACAAAACCCCAGGCATTGTTGCCATTGTTGCTAAAATCGCCGGTTTGCAGCCGTCGAGTGCCTTCCCAATAACGGGCATCCTGACTGTTGTCGCGGTTGTCGCCCATCACAAAGTACTTACCTTCAGGCACCGTAACACCATTGATCGGCAACCATTCATCGGGACGGCGTATCGCTCGAGACTGATTGTTGTAGATCTGGTGCTCACGACCGAACAGATTTTCACTGTAGAGGTTATATCGACCGGCCTCATCGGTGCGTTTTTCAATCAGGTCTTTAGGCACCACCTCGCCATTGACGCGCAGGATCTTGCGAGAATAATCGTACTGAATCAGGTCACCCGGCACACCGATCACCCGCTTGATAAAATTCTTATCCGGCTCATGGGGTGGTTTAAAGACGATCACATCGCCTTGCCGGGGCGTCCCGATTGGGATGATCACCTTATTGGAAATCGGCATGCGGATGCCATAGACAAAGCGATTGACCAGAATAAAGTCACTGATTTCAAGAGTTGGCTTCATAGACCCAGACGGAATTTGAAAGGGCTCGAGCAGAAAACTGCGCAAGACAAACACGAAGACCAGGATGGGGAAAAAGGCCCGGCTATTTTCAATCAAACCCGGTTCCAATGTGGCCGTGTCAACGGTCTCCTCAAACTCGGGAATCTGCACGCTCGCCCGCTCTAGGATGGCCAGACGGGTCTTGCGGGTAAGGCGGTAATCAAGGAGATAGACGAAGCCGGTAAAGCCGGTCGCACCAATCATCAGCAAGGCAAAATCAAAGCCTTGGGTGATGGTCTGCCAGATCAGATAACCGATCAGAGCCACCAGGGCATAGCCCAAACCGCGCTCAAGTGGCGTAGACGTGAACATCTGCTGCAGCGACATTTCGGTGACGTCAGACTCGACCGTGAGCTCAGCCAAGCGTTTTCGATAGCTGAGAAACACTAAAGCCGTCAATACAGTACCTAACAGTAAGACTAGGGCGGATAAGCCATACAAACTCATTCATTCTCCTTAAAAGTAGGTTCTAGCCCACCCTTAGCAAATTAAGACGTCACTCTAGTGGCGGGCATTCAGTGCGCAGAGTGCCCTTGGTCATATAAATTCGCTGCAATGGGCCTGTTTACACAAGGCTGCGAACCCTTTAGGTGACCCACCTTTCTCTTTGTATTGGCCACCATCGGTAGCTTCAGCCTAGCTATCAATCTTCAACACGGCTAGGAAGGCTTCCTGAGGAATGGATACCGAGCCGACCTGTTTCATGCGTTTCTTACCGTCTTTTTGCTTTTGCAGCAGTTTCTTCTTGCGCGATATATCACCGCCGTAACATTTGGCAATAACGTTTTTGCGCAGCGCCTTAACCGTGGTTCGAGCGACCACATTACTGCCGACCGCGGCTTGAATGGCCACATCGAACATCTGACGGGGAATTAGTTCCTTCATCTTGTCGCACAGGCTGCGACCGCGGCGCTGGATCGTGTCGCTGTGCATGATGATCGCCAACGCATCGACGCGCTCACCATTGACCAACACGTCCAGGCGCGTCAGACGCGAGTCTTCGAAGTGATCAAAGCTAAAGTCGAGCGAAGCAAAGCCCCGACTGACTGATTTTAATCGGTCAAAGAAATCCAGAACCACTTCGGCCATGGGCAAATAATAGCTGAGCGACACCTGGCCACCGATATATTGCATCTCACGTTGTATACCGCGCTTTTCGATGCACAGGGTGATCACGTTACCAACGTGCTCTTTAGGAACCAGTATGTTGGCCAACACGATGGGTTCACGAAATTCTTGAATATTATTAGCTGCCGGTAACTTAGACGGATTGTCTACCATCACCACGGTACCATCGGTCTTGAGAATCTCGTATACCACGGTCGGAGCGGTGGTAATTAGATCGAGATTGTATTCCCGCTCGAGGCGCTCCTGGACAATTTCCATATGCAACATGCCAAGGAAACCACAGCGAAACCCAAAGCCCAAGGCATCGGAACTTTCTGGTTCAAAAAAGAGCGAAGCATCGTTGAGCTGCAACTTATTTAAGGCATCTCGAAATGCTTCAAAGTCGTCTGAGGTGACCGGAAACAAGCCCGCATAGACCTGCGGCTTAACCTTCTTGAAACCGGGCAATTGAGCCACATCGGGGGTATTATGTGCGGTAATGGTATCCCCGACGGGGGCGCCCTTAATTTCTTTGATGGAGGCGCAGATGAAACCGACTTCGCCGGCTTTCAACTCCTTAGTATCGGTCATCTTGGGGGTAAAGATACCCAGACGATCCACTACGTGGGTGCGTCCGGAACTCTTGATTAATATTTTCTCGCCCTTCTTGAGCACGCCATTTTTGACCCGCACCAAGGAGACAATACCGAGATAATTATCGAACCAAGAATCGATAATCAAGGCTTGCAGGTCTTCTGTAAGATCGCCGACCGGCGGCGGAACCCGACGCACAATTTCTTCCAAGGCGTCTTGGATGCCAATACCGCTCTTGGCCGACAAACGCACCGCGTCGTGGGCCTCAATGCCGATAATTTCTTCAATTTCATTGGCGACTCGATCCGGCTCGGCCTGCGGCAGATCCATCTTATTCAATACCGCAACCACTTCCAAACCCTGTTCGATCGCAGTGTAGCAGTTGGCGACCGACTGGGCTTCAACGCCCTGGGCGGCATCGACCACTAAGAGGGCACCTTCACAGGCGGCCAAGGAGCGCGACACTTCGTATGAAAAATCGACATGGCCAGGCGTATCGATAAAGTTCAGCTGGTACACCTTACCGTCTTTGGCTGGGTAATTCAGGGTGACACTCTGGGCCTTGATGGTGATGCCCCGTTCGCGTTCGATATCCATGGTATCGAGCACCTGGGCCGCCATATCGCGGTCGGCTAGGCCACCGCAATGTTGGATAAAACGGTCAGCCAGGGTCGATTTACCATGGTCGATATGGGCAATGATTGAAAAATTGCGGATATGGGATAAATCGCTGCTCACGTAGGCGTTCACTTGCTAAAAATGGGGCGGCGAGTTTAAACCATTTCACCTGCGAACACTATCGTCAACGGGGCAATAAACTCGATATAAGCCACAGCGGGGGCTGGTGCGGTGGCATGGACTGCAATTGCTGAGGGGCTTAAAAAAACCAACGGCCGAACGTCAGGACCCTGCGCGGTGGCAGGGCCTTAGGTTATTTACTTGGTCGGGATGGCCAGGTAAACAATGTTCTCGCCCCGCAAAATGCGCACCGCTACCGCGCCATTTTCAGGCAAATCGGTCACAATGCGGTCAAAGTCGCCCTTATCGCGGACAAACTCATTCCTCATCATGGTAATGATATCCCCCTTGCGCAGACCGGCGCGGAGAGCCGGACCGTCGAGTATATCTAACACCACCACGCCATTTCGCTCACCGGCATCTTCGATGATAATGTTCAGTGGGTTGTCCGCTTGCGGTTGGGCTGGGGTAACGCTCCGGGCCATGGCTTGCGGATTAAACACGCCGATTTTAACGGTCAGAGATTTATTTTTGCCGGCCCGAACCACCTTGACCTCAACCTCAGCACCGGGACTGATCACGCCGACTAGAGGTGGTAAGTCGGAATAGCGCTTGATCTTAATGCCGTCAAACTCAACCAGCACATCGTCAGCTAATAAGCCCGCGTCGGCGGCGGGGCTACCCTGGATAACTCGCGCTAGCAGTGCACCTTCGGGTCGCTCCAAACCGAGGGACTTGGCCAGGTCAACATCATCATTAAAAGGAGGGTACATTTCGACCCCAAGCCAACCGCGCAGAACCGAGCCATTTTCTTTCAATTGCTCGGCAACATTCTTGACAATGTTAATCGGTATCGCGAAAGAGACACCCATGAAACCACCCGAACGGGTATAGATCTGCGAGTTGATGCCAACCACTTCACCCTTGAGATTAAACAAGGGCCCACCGGAGTTACCGGGGTTGATCGCGACATCGGTTTGGATAAAGGGCACGTAGCGGTCACTGCCGCCCAATGCACGACCCTTAGCACTTACGATGCCTTGGGTGACGCTGTATTCGAAGTTAAAGGGCGAGCCGATGGCCAAGACCCATTCGCCGACCTTCAACTCATCGCTGTTGCCAAAGGTCACGGCCGGTAGTTTGCTGGCCTCGATCTTCAGTAAGGCCACATCGCTGGCCGGATCGGCCCCGATCACCGTGGCGGCATATTCGTCCCCATTGGTGAGGCGCACGTTGACCTCGTCGGCACCCTCGATGACATGATTGTTGGTCAAAATATAGCCATCAGCAGAGATAATGAAGCCCGAGCCCAAACCCTGACTGGGTTGCGGGGTATTGAATTCAAAGCCTTCCGGGAGTTGATCGCCGAAGAAGTAGCGAAACAATTCTGGGATATCTTCCTGAGTTTGACCTTGGGAATTGGTCATACGACTGGCGACGGTGCTGATCTTCACCACCGAAGGGGACTGTTGCTCAACTAGGACTGTGAAATCGGGCAATACCACCGTGGCGGAATATGCCAGGGTACTGGCCAGAAAAGCCATGGCCGCCAGGAAGGCGACTGGTAATCGATGCTGCATAGGTTGTACTCCAATTCGACGATGCTTCGCGCTGTAGAGTACGGCCAGAAGCTTGCCGTGGGCTGCCGCTTTACATCTGATTTACACCTAGGTCATCGGACTTGACGCGATTAGGTCCGGACTTTTACGCAACCCATGCAGCCGAACTATTTGCGGCACCAAACGGGTGTATTTATCAAAGTGAATGCGACTTAAGGCCAGATAGGATAGACCGAGGCAGGCGATCAAGCAGAGCAATTGGATCGGTTCTGACAAACCCAGCCAAACCGCCAAACTCAGACCTAAAAAAGCGTTCAGTAAGGGCACTAAATAGACTAATAGGGCGACCACACTGAGCGTATCTGGCGTCATACCTAGGTCAACTCGCGTACCGACCTCGGCACCAAGCACGGCAGGCACCTTAAAATGATTTTTCTGCTGCTGAGTCGGGGCATCACCCCACTCACTCATAAGCGCTTGGCCGCAGCCTTGCCGGGCGCTGCACGACCCGCAGGCCGAGGTCTGCAACACTTCCACCACCAACCAGTCGGCGTTGGCGGCCACGACGGTACCCTGTTCAATTATCATTGCAACTGGCCCTTAACTTTACTGCATCTTATAGCGCGGGCGAGGCAATCGACAGCACCTAGGCACTTTTTTTCGCCCTAAATCCATATGTCATAACAAAATGACCACTCAAAAGGGACGTAACAGTGACTTTTGCGGTAAATCAATACCCAAGCGCCCGCCCTATACCTTATGATTGATCTTATTTTGGAGGCTTTAGCCCATGTCTGTGCGCCTTGCGACCGATGTTTTGATTATTGGCTCTGGAGCGGCCGGTTTAACAACCGCGCTCAGCTTGCCCACCTCGATGAACATCCTGGTGATCAGCAAAGGAAAGATCGGCACCGGTTCCACTGCCTGGGCTCAGGGCGGTGTCGCTGGGGTGCTGGACGAGGTCGATTCAGTTGATCAGCATGTCCAGGACACCGTCAATGCTGGCGCAGGCCTGTGTGATCCAGCCGCCGTGCGCCATACCATCGAGCGCTCCAGCAGTGCCATCCATTGGTTGATTGAGCAAGGCGTGCCGTTCACTCGGGTCGATGGCTCCGATGTCGAATTTCATCTGACCCGGGAAGGCGGCCACAGTCAACGGCGCATTATTCACGCCGCAGACGCGACCGGTCTGGCCATTTCCGAGACGCTGATCAAACGCGTCCGACAGGCGCCCAATATCCAAATATTGGAGAACCATGTCGCCATTGATCTGATTACCACCGAGAAACTCGGCCTTGTCGACCAGGAAAATCGCTGCGTTGGGGCCTATATTCTCGACACCCTGACCGACCAGGCGGTTACCATTGGCGCCCGCTTTACTGTGCTCACCAGCGGCGGGGCCAGCAAGGTCTACCTGTACACATCCAATCCGGATGGCGCGACCGGTGACGGCATTGCCATGGCTTGGCGAGCGGGGTGCCGGATTGTTAATATGGAGTTTAATCAGTTCCATCCGACCTGTTTATTTCACCCCAAGGCCAAATCCTTTTTGATTTCCGAGGCGCTGCGCGGTGAAGGCGGGCTCCTCAAGCTGCCCAATGGCGAACGCTTTATGCAGCACTTTGATGAACGGGCCGAATTGGCCCCCCGGGATATAGTCGCCCGAGCCATTGACCATGAGATGAAACGTCTGGGCGTCGACAATCTATATCTGGATATTTCTCACAAATCGCCGGACTTTATTAAAAGCCATTTTCCGACCATTTATCGCCGCTGTCTGGAATATGGCTTCGATATGACCAAGGAGCCCTTGCCGGTTGTCCCGGCGGCACACTATACCTGCGGCGGCATCCGCATCGATGCTCAGGGCGCAACCGATTTGGCCGGCCTGTTTGCCGCCGGCGAATGCACCTATACCGGATTACACGGCGCCAATCGCCTGGCCTCCAATTCGCTGCTCGAATGCATCGTTTATGCCCAGGCCGCTGCGGAACACATTCAAGTGTCCTCGGCCACTCAGTTTGATCCGGAAAAACTGCCCTTATGGGATGAATCGAGAGTCGGAGATTCCGATGAGAAGATTGTGATCACCCATAACTGGGACGAATTGCGCCGCTTTATGTGGGATTATGTTGGCATCGTGCGGACCGACAAACGACTGGAGCGCGCCAAGCGACGAGTGGGATTGCTTAAGCAAGAGATTAGCGAATATTATTCGAACTTCCGTGTCACGGCCGATCTATTGGAGCTACGCAATCTGGTTGTGGTCGCCGAATTAATTATCGAATCGGCGCTGTCACGCAAAGAAAGTCGCGGCTTGCACTTCACCCGCAGTCATCCAGAGCTCAGCGATCAGGCCCAGATCACCGTCCTGTCACCTAAAAAAGCCTGAGCCATGCGCCATCTGGCAAATGTTGACGGTCCTGGGCGGCGCGCAATGTCGGTTGCATTACCCGGAAGCCCATATTCAAGGCGCGCCAGCTGGCCGCGCTGACGCTGTCCTGCCAGATGGTGAGGGTCAGTCGCTGACCGTCGTCTTGGCTTAGTTCAAGCTGCATAAAAGCGTGAGATAAGCGCCCTTCACCGTGCCATTGAAAGCGCTCTATGGCCGTGTCGGTCGATAACTGGACGCCATCGAGTGCCAAACGAATCCGCTTCGCTCGATATTCCGCAGACCAAAAAAAATGCCCTAAGAAGGGCAACGTGAACCACAGTAGATGGGTCGTTAGCGGCCAAGACAACAGAGTCGAGAGCACCATGCCTTGGAAAGTTGCCAGCCAAAGGTATCCGGCGCGTCGGTTGGGCGCACTGATACCAGCCTCAATGACTACGGGCATTATCCAAAACCAATTCAACAATGCGCTGAATTTCACTATCGGCCGATTTAGATTTTTCCAGAAACCAATTAAACAGGTCCTGATCTTCGCAATCGATCATGCGACGATAGACCATTTTATCCGTTTCATTAAGAGCGCTGTAATGATTTTCAGTAAAGGGTAATAACAATACGTCCAACTCCAGCATCCCGCGTCGGCTGTGCCAAACCAGTCGGCGTAGCTGTTCTGCTTGTTTTTCTATAGTGTCCACTGTCAATTATCCAATTAGGGCCTATTATAGGCCTAAGTTTAACACCAACAGGTAACCAAACCGAGCCTTATGAAGCAAATAACCGCCTATCCGCTGGAGCATCTCGCCGTACTCACCATCAGCGGTAAAGACACCGTGAAATTCCTTCAGGGCCAATGCACTCAAGACATCAACCTGCTGATTCCTGAGCAGGCCAGCCCCGGCGCCTTCTGTAACGCCAAGGGTCGCGCCATCACCAATGTCTGGTTGATTCGCAGCAAGGCTGCCGAGCCGATTATTCACCTCTGCTGTCATCGCAGCAGCGCCGTCCGCTTGGCAAAACATTTGAGCCAATACATCGCTTTTTTTCGCGGCACGCAGTTGACCGATAATTCTGACCGGTTTGAGGGCTTTGGACTGCTCGGTGAGTCTGGCGAGAACTGGCTCACAACTCTACCCGAGGAGGCCACGGGCCGCTTTCAGTGCCAAGCGCCAGACGGTCGTTGGTTGGTTTGGCTGGATAGCGATGCGCAGTTTTATCAGTCGGTCATGGACCATCTGTTGCCATTAATGGCCAGCGACAGCGGTGTTTGGCAGGCCGCTGATATCACCAGTCAAACGCTCTGGCTGACCGACGACCAGGCCGAAAAGTGGATTCCGCAGAATTTCAGCCTGGACAAACAGGGCGGTATTTCGTTCAAAAAAGGCTGTTATACGGGACAAGAAGTCATTGCCCGGCTACATTTTAAAGGGGCCAGCAAAAAAAGCCTCTGTGCCTTGCGCTGGTCCGGCCAAGTGCCATCGGCCGATGGCAAGATATACCAAGGCACTGTAGCCATCGGGGATATAGTACAGGCGGGCGCTACTGAAACGTCACAGTTAGCCTTAGCGATTCTCAAAATCGGACCCGATCACCCCACTCTTTATGCTGATAACAATCAGCAGGTTGTAGCAGAGCGACTAGACTGAGATTTAACAATCTTATGGAACCTAATCGGCAGCATGAGTTACTTAGTTGAAACGATAGCGAATGACATCTTGGCCGCCTTACAAAACGACCGGCTGACCCTGCCTAGCCTGCCGGAAGTGGCGTTAAAGGTTCGAGATGTCGCTGAATGCGACAATTCCACCATCCTAAACCTGACCGAAATCATCGCTCAAGATGCCGCCTTATCGGCGCGCATTATTCGCGTAGTCAATAGTCCGCTATTGCGGGCGCCACAGGAGGTCAATGATCTCACCGTCGCGGTCAGTCGACTGGGCATGCATTACACCTCAAATCTAGCGATCGGCCTGGCCATGGAGCAGATGTTTCAAGCCACCAGCGAGATGATTGAAAAGCGCCTGCGGGCCTTGTGGCAACTGACCGGACAAGTGTCCAACTGGGCGACCGTATTGGCCACGCACTGCCATCTAGTGCCGCCCGATGAGGCCCTGCTAGCGGGCCTTGTCCATCGTTTGGGTGCGCTCCCCATCCTAGCCTATGCTGAAGCACGCGATGATTTAATTCAGGACAATATCACCTTGGGCAAGGTCATCGATCGGCTGCACGGGCCCTTGGGCTCCGCCATCTTAGAAAAATGGTCGTTTCCGCAGAAGCTCGCCGACGTTCCCCGACTGTACCGCAAAATTAGTCGGGCCTCATCGGTGCCAGACCCCGCTGGGTTGATCACCCTGGCCAATCTAATCCACAATCGGGACCGACACATTGGCTGGGGGCTCCAGAATTGGGAAGAATTATCACTGTTCAAAACCTTTAACCTGCCTACTGATAAAAAAGACCCACTCTATGCCCAGCTGGCAATCCGCGTGGCACAGAGCAGCTCAGCCTTTTTCTAGGGCTAGCCATTCATTTGAACAGTGCGGCTGAGGTTGATTTTCCTCAGGTATCAGCCCTTCTAGGGTCAACATAATCTGCATCGCCTCTTGTTGGCTCGTGCCACAAAAAGCCACTTCTGGCCTAAAGTCCGCACAAACTTGGGGTCTGCGCGGGTCGCCAAATAGCTGGCATCCCAGGTGTCGATCCAGATGCACACAGGCTACACCCGCAGGCTTACCCTGTGGCATGCCATAAAATGGTTGCTTAATCGCCGGCGCAATACAGCAGGCGCCACACTTTTCTCGACATTCCATAACCATTCCTAACCTCAGTGTGTAATGTTAGCGCCTTACGCCCTATCCGCACTCGAGCAGTCGAGGTGATTTTATCCTCTGACGTAGCTGCGTTGTCGATCGGCGCTACTATAGCCAGTATCCGGTTGGGCTGCTAGGCCAGCATAGCTCGACGCTTAACCGTCAACCTCGGGGTGCATGGGTCGGCCAAATAGCAGATGGCTTTTAAAAATTTCGCTCGGTAAACTGCTGCGACTCTTCGCATACTGGTAGCACAATGATTTACAGCGAAACATTAGGCTCGGGCCCGGATCTAATCTTCCTTCATGGCCTATTCGGTGCCGGTGACAACTGGCGCAGTATTGGCCGGCAACTGAGTGACCGGTATCGGGTACATCTGCTCGACCTGCCCAATCACGGGCGCTCGCCCTGGCTGGATGATCCGACCTTGGTCAATCTCGCCGCGGCGGTAAATGACTGGATCGACCATCAAGGTATCGAACGCTACCGACTGCTTGGTCATTCACTGGGCGGTAAGGTCGCCATGCAATTGGCTCTCAACGAGCATGTTGGCGAGTTGACGCGACTGATCGTAGTCGATATAGCGCCCAAGCCTTACCCACCGCACCATCAAGACATCTTTTTGGCGCTCAAGCGCGCCGACCTGGCTACCCTACCCGATCGTAAAGCCGTAGAGGCCGATATCGCCGATCTGGTGACCGATGTTGGCGTGCGCCAGTTTTTGTTAAAAAGCCTTTATAAACACGACGGCAAACTGGCCTGGCGCTTTAATCTCTCGGTCTTGGAGTCGCGTTACGAGAGCATTGCGCAGGCACCAACCACAACTCAGCCCTTTGACGGCCCGACGCTCTTTATCAAAGGCATGAACAGCCACTATATAGCCGCCGAAGACCAAGAGTTGATCCGCTCGATGTTTCCCCAGTCGAGCGCCAAACTGATCGAGGGCGCCGGACATTGGCCCCATGCCGAAAAACCGCTGGTCTTCGGTAAATTATTGACTGACTTTTTAGCCAAGGAAAATATCTGATGGCCGGATCCAGCCTGTTTATGCTGCTTGATGTTATTGGCCTGATGACCAAGGTTGCTGCGCCTAAGTCCAGCGAAGTGACCAGTCGGCGCGCTTGAGACCGGCACAACAATCCCCATTCACACCTAGGATTTAGGCTCGACGAGATCAATCGAACCGGCCTCAAAGCTCTGATGACGAGCGGCCGGTTTCAGTAGCGCACGAAAACCATTGCCTTGTGCCGATTGCACCTCAATGGTCCAAAACAACTTCTGTGATAAGAGATTGTAGACTATATGCATACCCAAGCCGCTGCCGCCCTTGCCACGCGTAGTGGTGAAAAAGGGATCGAATATCTGCTTTACAGTCGCTGCATTGGCGCCCTTACCGTTATCCTGAGTACTCAATTCAAATCCCGATCGGGTCTTCTTCAAACGCATCTCGATGGTACCGGCCAGCTCACCGTCATCGAAGCCATGGACTAAGGCATTCATAAACAGATTGGTCACCACCTGAGCAACCGCCCCAGGGTAGGTGTCGACCACAATGCCCGACTCAAAGTCGGTTATGAGCTCAACCTGGGTGCCCTTCAACTGATGGCGCAAGCTAACCAAGACGCTGGTCAGGTAGTCACCCAAATCAAAGATTCGTTTTGCCTCGCCAGTTTGGTCAACCGACACCAACTTAAAGTTCGAAATAAGGTTGGCAGCCCGGCTTAAACTTTGAAAAATAATCTCGGCGTATTCGATCGCGTCGGTAAGGTAGGCGTCAAAGTTCGATCGGGTCATACTGTTGTTTGAAATTTGTGTCTGCAATGCATGGGTCGCCGTTAATAACGATGAGGCGGCTAACTTGCCGGTACCGATCGGCGTATTGATTTCGTGCGCTACGCCACTGACCAGACTGCCCAACGATGCCATGCGGGCGTTCATTTCATTGAGTTGACGATAATGCTCGCTAGTACGCACCAGCGCATCGGCGTGCAAAGCCTCGGACAGCTGGACGCCGATAACCTCGATAAATTCGGCTGCATCCGGAGCACAGCTGGCCACCATATAGCCAAAGTGCTCGTCATCGAATTCCAGCGTACAGATTAAAGAGTAGTTGCCCGAACTAACGGGTTCTAAAAAGGACAGCGGGATCATCGGCTGAGCATAGGGTGTGTTGGTGCCCTGCCCAGCCAAATTTATTTCGCTGAAAAACCGACTGCCATCTTCCGGATGGGTCAGCAAAAAAAGCGAAAGCTGATCAACTTCCAATTCCGCCAAGGGTGCCTTGGCGCTGACCATCACCTCTGCCAGTGGCACCTGCGCCTTTAACAGCCGCAACAGGTCGAGTTTGCGTGATTTATTATCCCGTTGATATATTAGCGCCCACTGCTCCGACAGGTTTTGATCGTGATTACTGACCGTAGGGGGCGAATTGTCGGTGGTTTCCCGAAAGACCGGCGCGCCTTTGACCACCCGGTCTACCAGCCGCTGACTAGGTTTGACCAGCAGTGCCAAGGCCTGCTCCCCAGCGAGCTTGCCCAAGGCTTTGGCTGGAAAGTGCACGGTGGTCAATCCCGGGAGCATGGCGGCGGCATATTCGAAATCATCGTAACCGGTCACCCAGCACTGTCCTGGGCATTCGATCCCGTGCGCCTTAAGACTGTCGAGCACACCCTTGGCGCTCAGATCGTTGCCGCACACTATGACATCGGCCCACGACCCGGCGGCGAGATAGGCGTCAATCAGGGTGCGCGCGGCAAAGGTGGTGAAATTACCGACCAGCACCTCAATGTCAGTGCTCGAACGACCGGACTCTTCGAAGGCGCGATACAAGGCGTGCTGACGAATCTGACTGTCGACATTGCCCACCGGCCCACTCAGATACAAAAACCGGGCGGTAGAGCGGCGTGCCACAATATCGACCATTAGCTCATACATGCCGTCGAAATTATCGACCAAGACATTGGCCACGTCGGGTACCGCGCTGCCGATATTTACGATTGGGATACCCTGATAGAGGGCGAGTATTTTTTCATAGCTGCCATTGCCCGACACATAACCTAAACCGCCGCCATAACCGATCAACACCGACGGCTGCAGCGCTCGAAACTGATGATGGATCCAAAGACAGCGATCCAGTTGCGCCGCCGATTCCGGCAAATATTGCAGCGGCGCAAAGATGACCCTTATCGCTTGATCGGAAAATGCTTCGGCAATGCCGCTGCAGATGCGCTGCTCAATTGTATGAATAAAGGTTGGAACCAATACCAAGGCTATTTTATCGGTCAAGGAAAACACCTCATGGGTCGGGCTAAACTCTTGTCTTGATTGCTGACCGGCGCGGACCTAACACGCCGTTTAAAAAAACGGTGCTGATGAATTTCGCAGACAGCACCGATACTAATCTGAATACCCTAGACCATGATCGGCACAATGCGAGCATCGCCTGGCTTCTACCCTATAAAAATCGTCCTACGTTGCAGCAGACTTTGCCGCTTCTGAGGTGTGAGACTTTACTTGGGCGTTGGGGCCGACCAGACCTCGGTTGTTAATAACCCGGTAGCTTCCGCAACGGCTGGCGATGACCTGTTGTGCCCAAAGTACGGGCTGCGGGCTGAGATCATTAGCGTTCCGGGTTCGTTCTATCGGGCACCACTAAGGCCCAATACCACCCTATAACGCCCATTAATAGTGCATAAAACCGACCAGCTTAAACAAAACACAACGTCTGGGCGCCAGATACCCCCAGAGGAGCGACCTGAACAGAACTGGCACGACCTTCGCTAAGTAATTTACTGCGCAACGTGGCCTTAGGTTTGGAGGCATGTTGCGCTTAGGTACGTTATTTTTGAATTGAGCATTGGCGCTCTTGGGTTTTCCCGAGGGCGTTTTTTTATGGGTGTTATTTATGTTTTCAGACCTGGCTAACAATCCTCCGGACGATACCTTGCTGATCATTGGTTTCGGCATGGCCACGGCGCGCCTGCTAAATCGCTTGGCCGATTTGGGCTACCCGGGTCCGATTTGCGTGGTCAGTCGCGAAAAAAATGTCGGCTACAATCGCATTCAACTAACGCCTTGGTTGGCAAACCCGGAGGCCGATATTGACCTCAATCTGGTCAATGCAACAGTGCTGGCGCGGTTAAACATTCGCATCCTAGCCCAAACCGATGTGGTCTCCTTCAGCGCCGATTTACATCGGGTTCGGTTGAGTGATGGCAGCGAAATGCCATTCGCTCGCGCCGTAATAGCCACCGGATCTCAGCCTGTTCTACCGGAGTGCGACTTTAGGTCGCAACCGGCCATCCGCGCATTTCGTACCCTGGAGGATGGCTATTTCCTCAGGGCGCTGCCTGAGCAATCCCATGTTGCGGTATTGGGCGGTGGCTTGCTCGGCCTAGAAGCAGCTTGGGGGCTTCGTCAACTCGGTCACCGGGTAACCCTGATCCACCGCAATAACCATTTATTGAACCGTCAGCTCAGTGCGCCCTTGGCCGCGCTCTTGGCCAACAGCTTTGTTAAGGCCGGCATCACGTTGCGTCTGAAGCGCCAAATTCGCGCCATCGACAGCGACCCACGCTTGGCCAGCATCACCCTTGATAACGCTGAAGCCCTACCAGTCCATTGCCTGATCGCCGCGGCGGGCATCCGTCCCAATATCGACTTGGCTCAGCGCGCCGGGTTGGCCACAGGGCAAGGCATCCAGGTTAATGAGGCTCTGCAAACCTCTGCTGGCCATATTTTCGCGCTCGGTGAGTGCACCGAATTTGCCGCTCAAACCTTCGGACTGGTGGCCCCAGTCTATGCCCAGGCCGAAGTATTGGCGCAGCGCCTGATGGGCGGGGCATCCGAGTTCGCGTTAACCCAGACCGATACCCGATTAAAGATTTCCGGCTTAGATGTTTTCTCAACCGGGCAGATCAATCACCCCAAAGCACAGGTACTCAGCCTGGTCGATCAGTACCAACAACGCGGCCGTACGCTGCATTTTCTCAACCATCGACTCATTGGTGCAGAGCTGTTGGGTGACCTCAGCCTGGCCAATTATTGTCAGGATTTAATTCAAACCAAACACCCCATCAGCGACCCCCGAGATGTGATCTTGGGTCGCTTGCAGAACGCTGCCTGAGGATAAAACAATGCACAGTACACAAAAGAAGAACCTGGTCATCATTGGCAATGGCATGGTCGGTCATCATTTTATCGCGCAGTGGCAGAAACAGGCGGCCGCCGCCGATTGGCAACTGCATATCATTGGCGCCGAACAGAAATCGGCCTATGACCGAGTGCATCTGTCAGAATACTTCCAAGGTAAGGGTCACGCCGATCTGGCCTACTGCCAGGAAGACGATTACCGTGCCCTGGGCTACAAGACCTATTTGGGTGTAACCTGCACCGAGATCGATCGGGCCCAGCGGAGAGTGCAACTCGATAACGGGATGAGCCTAGACTACGATAAGTTGGTCTTGGCCACCGGCTCCTATCCCTTTGTGCCACCGATACCCGGCTACCAAAATGCGCGCAGCTTTGTCTACCGTACCCTGGACGATCTCGATGCGATTGCGCAGGCCGCGCAGGGTCGCTCCACTGGCGTGGTGATCGGTGGCGGTCTGCTCGGCCTGGAGGCGGCCAACGCCTTGAAATCCTTGGGCCTGAAAACCCATGTCATCGAGTTTGCCCCGCGTCTGATGCCGGTTCAGTTAGATGACCCGGCCGGTGCCCTGCTAAAAACAAAGATTGAACAAATCGGCGTGTCGGTTCATACCCAGACCGGTACCCAGGCGATCGACGTCACCGACGACGATCGCCTGCGGCTCACCTTTGCCAGCGGTGAGCCGTTACTGACCGATGTGCTGGTATTTTCTGCCGGTATCCGCCCGCAGGATGCAGTCGGC
>Ga0115546_1000453_pt1 | contig 28018 bp, 23 predicted proteins | sample COGITO_mtgs_1004_FD_87186 | JGI IMG/M metagenome (GOLD analysis project Ga0115546, IMG submission 87186) | Pelagic marine microbial communities from North Sea - COGITO_mtgs_100413 | ecosystem: Environmental > Aquatic > Marine > Epipelagic | place: Germany:Helgoland, sampling site Kabeltonne...
GGCCTGAGTGGGCTAATGGCGGCGCGAGATAGCGAGCCTGATTTGATTTTGCTGGACTGGATGATGCCTGGGCTAACGGGCGTTGAGGTTTGTCGGCGGCTGCGGGCGACGGGGGCGACAATGCCGGTGATTCTGTTGACGGCCAAAGATGGAATTGAGGACAGAGTGGCCGGGTTAGACGCGGGGGCGGATGACTATGTAGTGAAGCCTTTTAGCATTGAGGAACTGCTAGCTCGGGTGCGGGCGCATTTGCGGCGCAATTCGTCGGAGGGGCCGGAGGCGTTTTTGTTTGAAGATTTGAGTTTGAATCGGCAGACTCGGGAGGTGAAAAGGGGCGATCGCTTAGTTGAGCTAACGGCGAAGGAGTTCGATTTGTTGGATTACTTGATTTCGCATCCGAAACAGGTTTTAACGCGCGATCGCATTCTCGAAGAGGTGTGGGGCTACGACTTTATGGGCGACTCGAATATTATTGAAGTGTATATTCGCTATTTGCGGCTGAAGCTAGAGGCGGAAGGTGAGAGCCGGTTGGTGCAGACGGTACGCGGCGTGGGCTATGTGATGCGAAGCTGAATTTTCTACTTGGATTAGTCTGGCAAGTGCAGCCAACTGAACACATCGTTGGGAGATAGATTTAGAGCGAGATCTCTCAAAACGGGTAAAGAAAGACAGATACACCGGGTACAATGGCCGCACCGCCAAAGATGCAGCGCAGCTCTGAAAAAGCTTTAGCAATTCGCTGAGGTTCTGCGGCTTGATCAATTGCCTTGCATAATGCCACCTGCAATAAACTATGCTCTCCCTGTTGCATGGGCTTTTGTATCGTTTGATGGTTTATATATTCGCTGGCAGGCTGAGTTTCTGGCACCTGCAAGAATGCATCTAGCGTTAGAAGTTGCGTAGAAGCTTGAACCATAAGGCACATGTCGTTTGTCGCTTGTGCCTATTTTATATGATTGATCCGTTTTGAGCGATCGCGTGAGTCAACTGTTCACTGCCGGATAGAACAGTATCTGCTTGAGCAAATGACGGATGTTGTTGAGATTTGATGAAAGCCCTATTCATTTATTGATGTTGTGTCCTCGCTGGGCGCAACGATTTTAGCGTGCTAATCCTTGGCAGATCGATATCACTGCAAAAAAGTCCGCTATTTCTGCCATTAGCGGCTATAGTGTTGGCGAACAAATACATGCAACTGGCTAAATACGCCGTTAGTAAGGGAGCGAAACCTATGAAGCAAGTTAATTTCGTAGTGATCTTCGTAATTTGTCTGGCGCTGGTTCTTTTTGGTATTGAGAATACGACGCCTTCTGTTATTCATGTTGTGAAGGGCGTGGAGTTTGAAGCGCCGCTGAGCGTGGAGCTGATTATTGCAGCGGGGGTTGGCGCAACGCTGGCCTGGGTGTTTAGCGTGTGGGTGCAGCTTCAAAGCATCGCTCAAAAGAATCCCGAAATTCAACAGAAAGAGATGCGTATTCAGCAGCTAGAAGAGGATGTTGAGCGGTATCGGGTGGAGCTAGAGCAGCTGCCGATGCTGCCTCAGTCGCTGTCTCAGCCTGAGGGCGAGGCTGAAGGTGATGAGGTGTACGTACAGTGAGATGCGCGTCCTTTAAAGGTTTGGTAGCATGGATGTACTAAGGTGCTTCTGGACTATCTTCTCCGGACTCTCTTTTAGATTTTTTGTTCAAGATTATTCTGCAAGCTCTGTTTACAAGATTGTTTGCAAGATTAATATTTTATAGGCGTTTGGCCTGGCTTTTTATGTCGAGTTCTTTGGCGCAAGGCGCGATCGCGTTTTTAATAGACCTGGCTGAAAAGGGTGAGATTAACCCTTGGGATGTGCAGGTGATTGATGTGATTGACCGATTTTTGAAGACGCTGCAAGACCAGCCGATTGTGAAGAAGCCGGTCGGCTCGGGGCGCTCTTCTTACGAGTCGAGTTTGTCGGAGTCGGGGCAGGCGTTTTTGTATGCGTCGATGCTGGTGCTGCTAAAGGCTGATACGCTGGTGCGGCACGAGCTAGAGCAGCAGGAAGAGGTGGTTGAGGGTGACGACTTTTTTGACGATGAGCTGGACTACAGCACAGACGAGCTGCCGCGTAACTTGGAGCAGCATATTCATCGTCGGGCGGTCGCGCCGCCTCCGGCTAAGCGGCAGGTAACGCTGAATGAGTTGATTGAGCAGTTGGAGGCGATCGCTGCTGCGATGAGCGAGCCTTCTCGGGTACGTAATCGTAGAGCTAAGCCTCACTCTAAGCGGGATGCGGTAAAAGCGATTTCTCAGCTAGCGCACCAGGAAAATCTCAATGAGATTGCCGATGCACTGAATGACTTTTTGGAGAACCACTGGGACGACGTGTTTGAAGACACGGTGAACTGGATGGACTTTGAGCGGCTGCTAGAGCATTGGGCGAACTTTCGCCCGGAGATATTGGGCGGGCCTATTAAAGGAGAGCTTTCGGAAGAAGACTATAAGCACGAGAAAGTTGGCGTTTTCTGGGGACTGTTGTTTTTGACTTCCCAGTCGAAGGTGGAACTGCTGCAAGAAGACTTTTACCAGGACTTGAAGGTGAGGCAGCTCAATGAAATTACGCTGGCTGAAGTGCCTGCTTACGCGCTGCCCGACTAGACACTCTTGAGATTCGGTTTTATCTTCTTGGCGCTATCTTCTTTTAGACGTATTTTCTAAGATTAGCTTTTGTGCATGGATTGTGCAAAAGCCAGTATTGGTGCTTTCCCACTTTCGAGTGACTTATTAACGGTGCCAGTTCGCAATCTGTCCCCTGCGATCCTGATAACGCTGATCGTTGACGGAGTGTGAGTAGACGACAGTAATTTTACGTACAGGTAGCGTCAGCTAGCTTTATGTGAGGTACATCTGTCTTCATACAATTCTATTAAAGACTGCTCAAAGTGCGCATCTGCCTATCAGCCTCCTACTTCAAGAGAGATATGCAGCTTCTACAAACAAACACCATCAGTAACGACAAGCATCCTTCTGTTCAAAATCACCTTAAGCGTTTAGTCGATATTGTCGGAGCCTTAGCGGGTCTGATCATTTTGGCTATGCTTTGGGTGCCAATTGCGATCGCGATTAAGCGAGATAGCCCTGGCCCTTTACTCTACAGTCAAATTCGCTGCGGCCTAGACGGTGAAACTTTCCGTATCTGGAAGTTTCGCTCTATGGTGACAAACGCAGATGCCCTAAAAGCTCAGGTTCAGAATGAGGCTTCTGGGCATATTTTTAAGAACAAAAACGACCCGCGTATTACTCGCGTCGGTAAGTTTTTAAGGAAGACTAGCCTGGACGAGTTGCCTCAGTTTTGGAACGTGCTCAGCGGTAAAATGAGCCTGGTTGGGACGCGGCCACCCACGCCGGATGAGGTGGCTCTATACAAGCCCTATCACTGGAGGAGACTGCGCGTAAAGCCTGGTATGACCGGTGAGTGGCAGGTAAACGGGCGCTCTAGCGTGGATGATTTTGACGCGATTGTCAGAATGGATCTGTTCTATCAGCGCCGCTGGTCTGTTTTGTACGACCTAATCTTAATTATTAAGACTATTCAAGTTGTGTTTAATAAGCAGGGCGCTTACTAAAAGGGCGCTTGCTAAATAAGCTAAATGGCTCTCGCAATTTGCTAAATGTGTACAGTAGATTGCAAGAGCTATACTTTGGAATGCCGTTTTGAGATGCCGCTCCGCTAGGCTAGGCGAGCCGTTATTTTAACTAAAAGACTGGATATCAGCATTAGCTGTGATGACAATTTTGTCTGCTTCTATCTCTATGGTTTGAAACTTGAGGGAGATGTTTTCTAGTTCGAAGTTGCGCAGATCCAACAGATCTTCTGTTCCGTCTACTAATGACTGAGTGAGTTCGGGCATATCGTTGGCATCTTCTTCGTATTGAATGTCTTCTAATGTGACTTTATGTCCGCCTTCTACTAGTTTAGGCTGGGCGGAGAAGGCAACGTGGTGCGTTTCTACTTTTTCGATGAGCATGACATCAGCAGCGACGGCAATGCGGCCTGGGCTGGGAATAGTGAAAACGACGTTGCTAGCGTCTGTGGTGACTTTGTCGCCTGATGGCAGCTCAATTTTCTGGCCGCGCAGCTTTTGCTTGATAAAGTCGGAGTTGAAGGCGGCCTGTAGATCTTCTGGTTTGAGAACAACTCTAGCTTCAGCCTGAGCGGGTTCGTCTAGCTCAATTTTGCCGAAGGGAATCTTGGTCATGGCGATATCCACCGGGCCAGTTTTGAGGATCATTTCCTCAGTGCGCAGATCGTTTTGCACGACCATTCCTTTTCCTTCGATGATGACTTCATCGAGCTGTCCCTGGGTGAGTTTAATCGGATCGGTGCGAATTTCGACGTTGAGTGAGTCTACTGTGTCTAGCTGCGCTCGAATACCCGCTTTGGCTGCGTTGCTAATTGCCTGTTCTCCTGCGTCCATGCTGTCGCTCATCGCTGTAACCCTCTGTTTTGTGTTATTTGGGAAGCCGTTGTTATTCTACGGAGCGTAGATCCGCAGCGAGTCTACCTGAAGGGTTAACTCCAGTGGTTTCCCAATGGTTTACAGTGCAGCACAGCGCTGTGAGCGCAGCTAGGTTTGCCTGAAGACAGCTTGGGCTAGTGCCAGTTAATGGCAATAACTAATAGGGATGTTGGTCAGGCTATTCGGCGTAGAAGATGGTGGATTCGCTAATGGGCTGAAGCTGAGTGCCTGGGTAGTAGAACTCTAAAATCTGGCTATAGGTGTAGCCGCGATCGCCTAGGTTGTATGCGCCCGCTTGGCTCATGCCAACGCCATGTCCGAAGCCGCCGCCGATGAAGCGGTAGCCGGTAAGAACGGGTTCAGGCGTTGCTGGCTCAGTTTGAGTGGGGTTGGGCTGGGCTGGTTCAATCTGTGCCTGTTTGGCTGCTGGGCTGCTGGTTTGCTGAAGCCTGATAGCTGAGTCCTTTTGGTCTATGATCTTTGCGTTGTTGGCTGCGATCGCGCCACTGGGTATCTGCGCTGTCTTGGGAGCTTCGTACACCGGCTCTAAATAGAACAACAGACTTGTAGGCGGAACGAGGGCTTTGACAGACTCGTCTTTAATAAGATCGAAAGCGCCTAAGTCGGTGTCTACTCGAAGCTTTTGTACTCTTCCAGAAGGGGCGCGTTCGATGACGGTAAGGGCCGTGATTTCGCTGAAGTTGGCGAGTGGGTGCTGGCGATTAGTGAGATATTCTTTGAGCGTATTGCCAATCTCTTTAAGCGAGGCGGTGCGATTCCAGCGGAAGGCGGGCCAGCCATCTTCGTTGAAGCCGTCTTTTAGTGCGATGAAAGCGCGGAAGTTGTCTTCGTTGGAGAGCGGGCGGGCGGCTAAGTCCCACTGAGTTTGCAGTGAGTCGATGACAGGGGTGAGGTAGGGCCGGTCTTCGCCGTTCCAAACGTCGGTGAAGCGGGAAGTAATGCCGCCGGTGGTGGAGGAGTAGAGGGCGTCTACGAGTTCGTTTTGGTAGGTGAGTACCTGGCCTGCGGTGGCTGCGATCGCCTGGTCGACGACGGGATAGGTTTCGGCAATGCCAAAGTAAACCTGGCACTGGGTGTCGGCGCAGATTTCGTAGTCGTCAATGGTGAAGCGGCGCAGATTGCGCAGCGCATAGGTGCGAGCAAGTACGGCCTGGGCTTCGATGGATTGGCGAGGGGCGCTAGCTCCAATTTCGTGAGGGACAACACCTCGAAGATACTGTTCGATTGGCACCTGGTTGACCAGGGTATAGTTGCCGTAGGCGTTGGGCTGAATTTTCATATCGCCTGCAAACAGATCGCGATAGCGAGTGCTATTGCCAGTTGCCATTTTGATGCGGCGATTAGCGGTGCTGATGTTGAAGGTATCGCGGGTGTATTTGTAGCCGTTGGCGGTAAAGAAGACTTTGGGAATTTCTTTGACGATCTGGCTGTCGATGTGAGCGTCTGTATAGCCTGCGGTATGGAGGCTCTGCAGCAGCAGCCGCCGGGTGATTGGGGTGCTATAGTCTTCGCGCTTGGCCCAGACTTGCCAAGCGTCAGGCTGGGCGAGTTCGGCGTCGATACCTGCGGCCTGCCAGCGTTTGGCGCTGTCTTCGGCGCTTTCAAAGCTGCGATGAGTGCTGAGTACAACCCATTCTTGCAGGACAGGTTCGGGCAGGGGCTGCATGTCTATGCCGATCTGTAGCTGACTGGTATTAAGGGTTTGGGCCTGGCCCCCGGTGCTAAAGCTGACGGTGAGCTGGTCCCCAGATAGGGGGGCGAGGCTGAGCTGATCGGTTTTGCTGGCTCCGAAGCGCTGGACGATGCCGACTTTGATCTCTGGATTTTGAGAGGTGGACTGAGCCTGGGCGGGCTGGGGGCTAAGTGTGCTCTCTAGAAGGATGCCTGCGGCAGCGCTGCCGACTGCTCTGGCTAAAGGACCAGCTAGAGGTGAAGAGATGAGTGAAGTGCTAACCATCGAGGCGCAAGCTGAGGCACAAGCCGTTAGCACAGACAGGCTGAGCGCGGCTTTAGAAGGGGTTTGGCGGACTTGACGGCGGTTCATGGGGTGCATTCGCGGCGGTTAGCAGGAGGTAGCGTCGGCTTACGTATCAACTTTGGTAGGTTCAGTTTGCCCAGAAGAAAGGGCTGAGGCTGCCGGCCTTAAAAATTTAGTACCTATCTATTTTAGTCTTTACGTCCCTAGTATCTAGGAAACCTGAAGGTTTTGTACTAAGCGTCAAACCGGAGAAAATATTGGCCGCCTGGCGATCGCGCAATTAGGGCAGGGGTGATGGGCTGCTGCCTCGTTCTAAAAGTGCCTGAAGCTGCTCTAGATCGACGGGTTTAGTAAGGTGCTGGTTGAATCCGACGGCGATCGCACGGGCTTTGTCTTCGGGCTGCCCGTAGCCGCTGGTGGCTACTAAGAAAGCGTCTTGGGTGGCTGGATCGGCGCGGAGGCTACGCGCTACCGCATAGCCGTCCATTGCTGATGTGAGGCCGATATCGCTGATGATGATTTGTGGCTGAAACTGCTTTGCTAGGGCGATTCCTTGACTGCCGTTGTTGGCGAGCATTACCTGGTAGCCCACGCCTTCTAAAAACATTTGCAGCAGCATTGCCGAGTCTTCGCTGTCTTCGATGACTAGAATGCGTTTCGGCTGGTCTGCGGGGAGTACTGGTGAGGGCGCAATGGGCGCAGTAGCAGCAGGTTGTGCGGAGCCATCTTCTATGAGCTGAGGCAGCTTTATGGTGACGGTTGTGCCTTGGCCTATGCCTGAACTTTCCGCCCAAATTTGGCCTTGATGTAGCTCAATGATGCTTTTGGCTAGCGGCAGACCTAGCCCTAAGCCACCGCTACGAGCCAAACTGCGATTTTCTTGGCTGAAGGCGGTAAAAATGCGGGTGAGGGCTTCTGGCTCTACGCCGATGCCGCTATCGGTAATTTTGGTGGTAATGGTGGCATCTGCTGCTGTGGTGGCTTCTGTAGAAATGCTGACGCGGCTGCCTGGCTCAGAGAACTTGATTGCATTTTGTAAGACGTTGGAGAATGCCTGCGTAAGCCGGGCGGCATCTCCATTGACCTGAATATCGACTTCGGGCAGGGCAGTTTCAAAAGTAATGTTTTTTTCTACCGCATTGCTCTGAGCGTCTGCCACGATATGAGACAACAGCTGAGTGAGGTTGAAAGGGCAGGGGCGGAGCTGAATTTTTTGGTGGGCAAATCGGGATACGTCTAGCAGATCGTCTACGAGTCGAGTGAGCTGAGCCAGCTGGCGGTCTGCGACGGTCTGGAGCTGCTGGAGGCGATCGCGAAAAGTTGCCTCTAAAGCTGCTTCTGCGCCTAGGGTCTGCATGAGGCTAATGCTGCTGCTAAGCGCGTTGAGTGGGTTGCGCAACTCGTGACCGAGAACGGCTAGAAAATCGTCTTTGCGGCGATCGGCAGCTTTTAGGGCTTCTTCATTTTGCTTGCGCTCAGTGATGTCGTAGTTGACGCCAATGACTTTGACGGCGGCGCCTTCTGCGTTAGTGACAACTCTAGCTTTAGCGGCAAGCCAGCGCTCTACATGCCCGGTGCGGGTGATGCGAAACTCGGTCGAAAACTCGGTTTTTTGCTCAATGGCCGTCTCTATTTCGGTCTGAACTAGCTGAACGTCGTCGGGATGGACGTAGCGATAGAACAGCGCGGCGCTAGATTCGGACTCTTCCTCGGGGGAGAGTCCTAGCAGGCTGTACTCGATGGCGTTCCAGGCGGCTTGGCCGGTGGCAATGTCCAGTTCCCAAATGCCCATGTTGCCAGCATGAATAGCGAGATCTAGTCTTTCGCGGTTTTTGGCGAGCACCTGCATGGTGGTTTCTCGCTGTAGGGCAGCGGCTAGTACGTTGGCGATCGCCTGTAAGAAGTCGGTGTCTTCTGGCGTAAATTGCCTGCTGCGCGTTGTGTAGCTCGTGAGAACGCCGTATACGCTTTCTGCGTCGTAGATGATTGCGCTAATGCCGCTGGTGAGATGAAGATCTTGCAGGAGTGAGGTCGGCGCGAAGCGCTGCTCTTGGATTAAGTCTGAGACAATGACCGGCTGCTGTGCGGTGAGCGTATAGCCGGGGTGGGAGTCGGTGGCGCTGAGGGTGGCTCGGCCAGGGTAGCCTGATGGCCAGCCGCTGCCACTTTGCAGCAGCAGATTGGCGGCATCTTCCGGCTGGTGAACAAACAGGCCGCAAATGTCCGATCCTAGGGTTTGACAGACGAGATCGATGGCGCGATCGCAAACGGCGGCGGCGTCGTTGTCTTGCAGCGCATATGTACCGACCTCGGCAATTGCGCTTTGCCTTTGCGCCCACTGCTCTGCTCTATTTCTGGCCTGTCGCAGACTGGTGATATCAACAAACGTGAGCACGGTGCCGCTAATTGCGTTTTCGAGCGTACGGTAGGGCATGATCCGCATTTTGTAGTAGGTGCTGCCGTTTTTGACCTGTACTTCTTGCTCAATGGGCGCGAGCGATCGCAGTACCGACTGCACATCAGCGACAATATCTACGTCTTCTAGCTCTAGCGAGATATCGGTGATGGGCCTGCCAACATCTGTTCCAATAAGACGAAATAGCTCGGTCGCGGTCGGCGTAAATCGTTTGATACATAGGCTCTCGTCGAGAAAAACGGTGGCGATTCGAGTGCTTTCGAACAGGTTTTGAATGTCGCTGTTGGCCGCATCGAGTTCTTCTACTTTGTTGCGCAGCTCGGCGTTGACGGTTTCTAGTTCCTCGTTGATAGACTGCATCTCTTCTTTAGAGGTTTGCAATTCCTCGTTCGAAGATTGCAGCTCTTCGTTCATAGACAGCAGCTCTTCATTCGCTGACTTTAGCTCTTCGTTTGAGGTTTCGATTTCTTCAACGGTCGATCTGAGGTGCTCTTTGGTCACTCGCAGCTCGCCTTCAAGCTGTTGAATTAGAGGCGCTTCTCCCTCTGGAATATTTCCGTCGGCTTGGGCTTCGGCGTAGCTCGTCGGCTTGCCCACGTCTTTGAAGATCAGCATGAGCAGATCGCTATTTTCGTTTAGCTCTCGTACGGGGCGAGCGATGAGATCGACGGTGACGATTTGGTTTTCGTTTTCAATTGAGACGCGCGATCGCTCGGCTTCTGTTTGGGACGCTCTGGCCGCTTGAATGGCGGCTCTTAGATCCATGCGTAGCCCGCGCCTAGCTAGGTTGAACAGGTTGTTACTAGGTGCGCCTTGCGAGGGTTCTAAATACTTTCCGGTGCGGCCAAAGAAATAAACAATGTCGTTTTGCTCGTTGATGATGACGCAGGCGGGCGCATAGTCTTGAAGCAGCGTTCGTTCGATCGATCTAACGATCTGCGACTGATGGCTAACCGGCGGCTGCGGTTTGGGTTGAGAGAGCTGACGATAGCTGCTGCGATCTACTAGCGGAAAGTCAACTTGGGGCTGCACTATGGCCTGCTTTCGCTGAAAGATGCGGTGTGATTTGTTGGTGGTACGAAAAAGCTCGTGATGGTCGGAGAAGTTTTCAGAGCTGCCTAGAAACAGGTAGCCGCTTTCTCTAAGGGCGTAGTGAAACAGCGGGATTAGTCGCTTTTGGAGCTCTGCGTCGAAGTAGATTAGCAGGTTGCGGCAAGAGATTAGATCGAGCCGCGAGAAGGGCGGATCGCTAATTAGGCTGTGCTGAGAGAAGATGCACATCTCGCGCAGATGTTTGGACACCTGATATAGGCCGTCTTGTTTTATAAAGAAGCGGTCTAGGCGCTCTGGGGTAATTTGTTCGGCGATGCTTTCTGGATAGCGGGCCTGGCGGGCGCTTTCTAGGGCGCGTTCGTCGATATCGGTGGCAAATATCTGGACGGGCGATCGCACGTTTTGTCGCTCCATCTCTTCTGCGAGCAAAATGGCAATGGAGTAGGCTTCTTCTCCTGATGAGCAGCCAGCAATCCAAAGCCGGATAGATCTTTCTCCGGTTCTCTGTTCGACTAGTGAGGCAATGACCGTTTGCTGTAGAACATCGAAGGATTCGGAATCGCGAAAGAAATGGGTGACGCCTATGAGCAAGTCTTTAAACAGTAAATTGACTTCTTCGGCGTTTGACTTGAGATACTCGACGTAAGCGCTTACCGAACTGTTCTGAGTAATTTGGATCCGGCGCTGAATGCGACGAATGAGCGTTCCTTGTTTGTAGTTGCTAAAGTCGTGGCCAATTCGCCGCCGGAGTAGGGCGCAAATTTGCGTTAGATGGTCGGTTGCGTGAGGCAACATTCCGTCTTCGTCAAGATCGGCCTGTAGCCCTTCTCGATGACGGGCATATTCGATTAGCTGAGCGGGGATGGCTTCGACGGGCAGCACATAATCTACTAGCCCGGTCATGACGGCGCTGCGCGGCATACTATCGTATTTGGCGGTTGAGCTATCTTGCGCGATCGCTAGCCCGCCTGCTTCTTTAATCGACTTCATGCCGATAGTGCCATCGCTGCCTGTTCCAGACAGGATTACGCAAACCGCATCTTCACCTCGATCTTCAGCTAGGGACTGAAAGAAAATATTGATGGGCGCGCGATGCCCTCTGGCCTGCACTGGTGTCGAAAGGCGCAGTATGCCATCATCGACGGTTAGGGTCGCATTGGGCGGAATGACATAAACATGATTGGGCTGAAGCTGCACTTCTTCGGTAACTTGCAAGACCGCCATCTGGGTTTCTTTGTCTAGCAGCTCTGACAAAAGGCTGTCGTGGTCGGGCATCAGGTGCGATATCAGCACAAAGGCCATTCCACTGTCTTCACTCATATGCCGAAAGAATGTTTGGAAGGCTTCTAATCCTCCAGCAGAAGCGCCAATACCTACGGTTAAAAATGAATCCATTGACTGCTGTTCTTGATCGGCAGAGGTAGAAGCGGAACCGCTATCGTTGGAGGTCAAAGACATTTTTTAGTTGTTGGGGGAGAACGAATGAGTCTTTTAAATCTGTATCGTAATTGCCACGGCTCCAGTATCGCTAGCAATAGCTGGTTTGTACTGTCTGAGCCTGTCTACACGGGTTAGTGCTGCTATAAGCGCTGTATAAAGCGGTCGGGTGGTCTTTACCTAAGTCTTTTAACTAAACATTTTCACCTAGATCTTTAAGCCACATCTTTGGACTATAGCTTTGAACTATGGCAATCCTCCTTCTATAAGCAGCTTGCGGATTACCTGAGCGTGAGATCTTGATATTTGCGATCGCTCCTCGTAGATCTTCGCTGACTTGCTACGGCCTCGCTCTCGTTCATTTTGGGCCATGCTTAATGCCATGTTAGATCGCTCTTCCATTGTTCGCATCGCTGCCCACAGTGCCTGCTCTAATGCTCTATCCTGGCTTGCCAATAGGGCCTTGGCGGTAAACCCATGGCCAACATGGCACCGGTAACGCTTTACCTTATCTGCGTCAATCTGCCAAAGCGGTCCGTTGCATTCTGGGCAGCTCATGGGTGCTAGATGGCCCAACTTTTGCTCTCGACTGATGTCGCTCATGGTCTGCTCTGCGATTTTGGCCTCCTTCTCAATATCTTGGGGGATGTCTTCCACAGGGTTTGCGGGTTGTGCCGTAATTTTTTGAATTGCATCGCCTATTTTGTCTAAGGGCAAGCAGTAGTCGGCTTCGACTTCAGCTAGGGCGTTAGTTGGCATGTCTGGATAGTCGGCGTCGCATGGATCTTGGACAACGGCCACGCCGCCGCAGCGTTTAATAGCTAGGAGTCCAGAAGTCCCGTCGTCTAAATAACCGGTAAGCACAACGCCTACTGTTTGTGTGCTGTAAGCTACTGCTGCCGAACGAAATAGCGGATCGATAGCTGGGCGGTGACGATTTTCGTGGGGTCCTCGATGCAGCCGGATGTGACCGGGCTTGACTAGCAGATGAAAGTCGGGTGGGGCGACGTATACATGCCCTAGACGAATCGGCTCGCGGTCTTCAGCGGTTTTGGCTGTAAGCGGACCGGCTCTATCGATAAGGGTCGCTAATATGCTAGGTGATTCGGGCGCCAGATGAAGCACGACAAAGAATGAAGCCTGCAAGTTGGGTGAAAACTGCGAGAACAGTTTTTGAAGCGCACCGACGCCACCTGCTGAAGCGCCAATGACTACGATATCTCGATGCTTCATTATTATATCCACTTTACATAGATACACTACGCGCTAGAAATGAGGCAGAATACTCTCTTTAGGTGGAATATCGCTCTAGAGGCCGCATTGTCGGGGCGTGAGTTTAGGCCGCGAGTGATTGATAAGCTATTGATTGAGCTATGCAGATCAAGGAAATTCCGATTCGGGCCATTCGGCGACCTCTGTATCGTGAGAACGATGAGGACAAGGTGCGATCGCTCATGGCTTCTATTGCTGAGATTGGGCTGCAAGAGCCGATTGACGTGCTAGAGGTGGAAGGGCAGTACTACGGATTTTCGGGCTGTCATCGCTATGAGGCTTGCAGCAGGCTTGGCCATGAGGTGATTTTGGCGCGGGTGCGAAAAGCGCCTAAGTCGGTGTTGAAGATGCATTTGGCCTGATATGTTGAAGAATATGTTGAAGATGCATTGGGCCTGAAAGGTTCGGATAAGACATGTCGCAGGTGCTAGCCCATAGCGAACGGGTAAGAGAATTAATGGCGGCAGCCGGTATCAGTAGCTATCGCGCTCTGGCGGCTCGCGCGGGTGTTTCTCTTTGGCAGATAGCACAGCTAAGGGCCGGAAAAGGAGAACAAATGCGGCTGAGCGTGCTGTCTCGACTGGCCGATGGACTGGAGATTTCTTTAGATTCGCTTTTAAAGACTTTTGGATTGCTACAGGAAGATGCTGAGGCTGCTGAGGTTGCGAAGGCGGAAACGGGAGAACAGCTAGCAGCTATGCGACAGGAGTATGCGCGGCTGCAAGGACAGTTGGAATTGCGGGAGAGTTTGGGGCGATCGCAGGTTAAAACAGAGGCGCTTCAGACTTTGGAGTCTTGGCTGGTGCAGTGGCCTACAGTTGCCAGGCGAGCGGCTGATAACGAAACGCTGAGCGCGGTGAAGGTGTTGCCGTTTGTGCGTCCGGTAGAGCAGCTAATGGCGGCTTGGGGCGTGGAGGCGATCGCGCCCGTAAATGCAGAAGTAGAGTACGACCCGCAGATACATCAGCTGTTGGACGGTGTGGCAAATGTGGGGGAGAAAGTGAGGGTTACTCATAGCGGCAGTTGGTATGAGGGAAAGCTGCTGCATCGGGCGAAGGTGAAGCCTGTTTGAGTTTTAAGCTTAGTTTTTAAATAAAAAAGTCCACTTCATCGTTGGTGATGAAGTGGACTTTCTAGAAGAAATTATGAGGAGCGTAGTCCTCGGAGTTAAACGCTGATGGCTTTTAGCCTGCGATCGCGTATTCCTTTAGAGGAGCGCTGCGCTGACGAAGCTTTCTAATGGCGGCGCGTTCTACCTGGCGAACCCGTTCTCGGCTAATGTCCATGCGTTTGCCAATTTGATTTAGGGTCATTTTACTGCCCGTGTCCAGTCCAAATCGCAAAGCAATAACTTCTTGCTGCTGTTCGTTTAGGGTTTGCAAGAGCTTGTGAATGTCGTTTTTCAACAGGCTGCGAGTGGCATACTCTTCTGGCAAAATTCCTTCGTCTTCTAGCAGGCTGCCCAAGTCAGTAGATTGTTCGCTGCCGACCTTCATATCCAAAGAAAGGGGGCGTCTACCCTGGGTTTGTAGCTCTCTTAGCTTTTCAACAGAGATAGACATATCGTCTGCAACTTCTGATACGGTTGCCGGACGGCCTAAAGACTGAGAAAGCTGGCGCTGACTCTTTCTGATTTTTCTGAGCTTGTCGCTGATGTGAATCGGCAAGCGGATGACGCGGCTGCTGTTGCCAATGGCGCGGGTGATGGCCTGACGAATCCACCAGTAGGCGTAGGTTGAAAAGCGATAGCCTTTGCCGGGATCGAATTTTTCTACGCCACGATGCAGGCCAATGGTGCCTTCTTGGATTAGATCCATCATCGACAGGCTGTTGCCGGTGTATTTTTTAGCGATAGAAACCACTAGGCGCAAATTGGATTCAACCATTTTAGCTCTAGCCTTTTTACCAGCGGCAATCGTCTGCTTGAGTTCTTCAGTCGAGAGATCGGTTTCTTCTGCCCATACGGCGGGTGAGGGGGCGTCGCCGAGAGACTCTGCTAGGTCAGACTTAATCTCCTTAAGCTCCATGTAGTGCTTAACTTTTTTGCCTAGCGTGATTTCCTGCTCGTGTGTGAGCAGCGGAATGCGGCCAATGTTTTTTAGATAGCTCCTGACGATGTTGGAGGATTGGGAATTGTTCTTCATTAAAATTTTTGAGACAGATGAGCAAACAATATTTCTTGCAAAGTGCTAGAAAATATTGCTGTTTGCGGCTATCGTGCTATAACAAGCGGCCAAATTTGATGACTAAGAGTGTTTGCTCGTTAGCTGTTTCAATTTTAGCTAGTACAGTTTGCTACTAGAGTTTTGCGTCTAAAGTTTCACAGTACCTGCCGCATCTAATTATTGCAGATTGTCAAAATTAAAGAATCTGCCAAAAGTAACAGAAAATATGCTCCTTTTGGTAGAGATAGCGTTGTTTTAGGTCTGCGCTTAAGCTCTAGTGAGCGTCAAAATGGTCAGCTCGGGCGGGCAGAAGAGTCTTCCCGGTGGATAGGTGCCTAGTCCTCGGTTGACGTAGAGCCAGTTGTTATTCACCTTGTGCAGCCCCTGTCCCCATTCCCAGTGCTTTACGACGTGGAAGCAGCGATCGCTTAAGCCTGGAATTCTGTTACGAATTTTGCGCGGTACCCAGCGGCGAATTTTTTTCCAGAATTGGGGGCCAGAGCCAATGCCAGGAATGTAGATTTGACCGCCGTGGGTGTGGCCAGAGAGCTGCAGGTCTACGCGGTAGGGCGCTAGGTGTTCTGCGGTGTCTGGGTTGTGAGAAAGTACGAGCCTGGGCGTGGCTGGATCAAGCTGGTTGAGGATGGTGGGATCGAATTCTTTGGACCAGTAGTCGGCAAAGCCTACGACGGGGAAATCGGGCCCGAAGGGGTAGGCGATCGCATTCCAAAGCACCGGAATACCCGCTTGCTCTAGCGCCTGCGTGACCATGCTGCGAGCGCCTAGTTTTTGAATGTCATGATTGCCCAAAACTGAAATCATGCCGTAGCGGCTAGGCAAATGTTTGATGCGGCGTACGAGTTCGTGGATGGGTTCTGGTGCGTCGGTGACAAAATCGCCGGTGAGCGCGATGAGATCAGGGTTGAACTTGTGGAGCTGATCGATGGTCTGAGCAAGGAGTGAATCTGACAAGCGCAAACCGTCGAAGTGAAAGTCTGAGAGTTGTGCAATGGTGGTGCCTTCTAGTCGAGCCGGTAATCCACTGATAGGAATGGTGTGCTGGTCAATTGAGAGTGCGCCTGAGAAAATCCTATGCATCGATTATCACGCAGTCCTTTAGCGTTAGGTGCAGGCTACCATTTTAGTGAGCGCCGCGAGGTTTTGCAGGATACAACCGTGCACCTAGACGGCTAAGGTCTACAGGCTAAAGCTAGAGGCTACAATCATGGTGCCGATACCGGCATCTGAGAAGATTTCGAGCAGCAGAGAGTGGGGCATTCGGCCATCTAGGATGGTGGCGGAGCGGACGCCCTGGGCAATAGACCGAACGCAGCAGGAGACTTTGGGAATCATGCCGCCGGAGACGACGCCGGTTTCGATGAGTTCTCTGGTTTGCTGGATATCTAGCTTGCTGATGAGCGAGCTGGGGTCGTGGAAGTCTCTCATGATGCCGGGGGTGTCGGTGAGCAAAATGAGCTTTTCAGCGCTGAGCGCAGCGGCTAGCTCGCCAGCAATGGTGTCGGCGTTGATGTTGTATGCCTGGCCGGTGACGTCGGCGGCGACGCTGGAGATGACGGGGATATAGTTGGCGTCTACGAGCGTTCTGACGAGATCTGCGCGGACGTTGCTAACTTCGCCGACGAAGCCAACGCCTGCGGCTTCGGACTGGGGTCGGGCGGTTACCAGGTTGCCGTCTTTGCCACAGATGCCAACGGCGGCGCCGCCTGCCTGATTGATTAAGGCGACAATTTCTTTGTTGACTCTGCCGACTAGCACCATTTCAACGACGTCCATGGTCTTACCATCGGTGACGCGCAGACCGTCTTTAAACTGCGGCTCGATATCGAGCTTGGTGAGCCAGGTGTTAATTTCGGGGCCGCCGCCGTGCACTAAGACAGGATGAATGCCCACGCTGGCCATAAATACGATATCTCGAATGACATCGGCTTTGAGCTTGTCGTCTTTCATAGCCGCGCCGCCATACTTAACGACGACGGTACGGCCCTGAAATTGCTGAATGTAGGGCAGCGCTTCGCTGAGGATGCGCACTCGGTCGGCTTCAGCTTGCTGAAAGTATTCGCTTTGGTTGTTGAGGGCTTGGTCGGCGATCGCTTGGGGGTTGGGCAGTGCAGCAGCCATATATATTGACCGGATAGATTGAGAGAACCATTTAATATTGCGATTAAGTATATGGCCTAGTTGGCTGGGTTGGTAGCGGGCGAATTAATTGAGGGCTGATTGATGACGATTTCGTCGGCTGTGCGTTTGGGTTCGCGAATGTTTTTTTGGATGGCGGTTAGGATGCGATCGCAAGTTTTACCCACTGAGCGCCCTTCGTAGGGGATGCGAATATCGGCCTGGGCGTAGCGATCGCCTCTTTCGTGCAGAAGGGTTTCTAGCTTTTCCGTGAGGTCTACGGCCTGGAGGAGCGGTCGGCTGGTGTCTCCAGATAGTCTGGAGACGAGGACAGGAACGGGGACATCTAGCCAAATGACGATGCCATGCCGTAGGTAGCTCCAGTTCATCGGCTGGGTGATGATGCCGCCGCCAGTGGCGACGACTAGCTGGGTGTAGCTGCTGGTCTGTGAGAGAACTTCGCTTTCTATCTGGCGAAAGGCCGCTTCTCCCGATTGGGCAAATATTTGACTGACGGGCTGGCCTGCGGTTTTTTCGATCAGGGCGTCGGTGTCTAGAAAACGGTAGCTCAGGCGATTGGCTAGCTTTTTGCCAATGGTGGTTTTACCTGCGCCCATCATGCCGATGAGATAGAGGTTAGTTTTTCTGAGGCTAGGTTTTTCTGGTTTGGCGGGCGTTGGTCTAGGTTCGTAACGGGGCCTTTTGGGCGGTACGGCTGTCATGGGTCTGTTTAGAGAAGCTTGGGGCGTTTGTATCTTCTATTGTACGGCTCTATCTAAGAGCGCTAACCATAGCTGTCGTTCTCCGTGAGGAGCGCTGTAGAACAGAAGATCGACGAGCAGTCGAAAGGAGAGCTGAGTGAGGGTTTGAGTGGCTGCAGTCTGAGCGGCTGGGCCTTGAAGGGTTACGCTTTGAAGGGTTGTGTTTTGAGCTGACGTGGCTGGGCCGATTAGGGCATCTTCTGACATGCGATCGCTATATAGATTGCTGAAGTTGTCGAGGTAGTCTCCTAAGATGGCTGCTCTGTGCGGTGGCTCGCCTTTTTGGGTGGCCTGTTCTAGCGTTGCGACGGCCTGGCGAACTGCTTCGTGATGCGCAGCGCTAAGGTGACAGATGACGAGCACCAGCGCTCTGGCTTCTTCGATGTCTAGTTTTTTTCTGCCCTGGCCTTTTCTCAAAGGGCTAGACTGCCGCAGTCGCCATAGCCCTACTCGGTCGGAGAGGATATTTTCTAGCTTCAGTGCTTTGGCGGCTTCTAGCACTGACTCTGAGCCAATGTGAGTGAGCGCTTCTAGCGCCATCAGGACTAAATCTAGCTGCGCTTTAATATCGCTGAGCTGAGCTGCGGTGAGCGTCGCGATCGGATCATTGGCAGCGTTGTCGGTCGGTGCGCCTGGCGGGTTAGTTGGTTGGTTGTTGGGCAGGGCATCCACAGCGGTCGAGCGCGCAGTTGGGCTAGGGGTAAAGGCCAAACTCAATATGACATCTTTCTGGGGGCAAAAGCGATGAGTGCCTGGATTAAAGACGCCGTTGAGTGCTGCTAAAAGCTGGTAACGGTAGGATGACTGTAGGCGCAAGCTACAGACAGCGCTTTTGTCCCCAGGGTACTAGCGGGTTGATCTCTGTCGTCTCTGTCGGGGCAACCGTAACGCTGCAGTTAAATTCTTCTACTGGATTTTCGGCTGAGTTCTCGGCTGAGTTCTCGGCGGGCGGCCTGGAGGCTTTGGCGGGCGAATAGCCGAAAATTCTCTCTTCTGGGTAGGCCGTAGGGCGAAAGGCAACGGCTCCTACTGAGGTGCAGTCTCGAATTAGGCTGCTGGCTACGTACTTGATAATTTGAGAGGAGGCCATTGCCGACCGCGTGGCATTGCCGCTCAGGCTCATGGCGATGCCATCGGGTTTGCCATCGGGGACGCTTATATATTGATCTACGAGCTGGAGAGCGATGGGCGTAACTTGAATCTCTCGATCGGTTTCGATAGCTTGAACAACGGCTGATAGCGTGCTGCTGCACTGCGCTGAGGGTTCGAGGAAAAGTGCTGTGAGGTTTTCTGGGAGGGTGGACCGGTCGTTGGTGCGAATGGTAATGCTATATTGTCCACCTTTGGCGGCGTCGTAGCTGTTGGCATATACGGTGTAGGTGCCGGTGCTGGGCAAGACAACGACAAGCCTGGAGTTGAGGTTGCTGCAGCTGATGTCGTCGTTTTCGTTGATTCGCTCTCCATTGGGATTGAGCAGGATGAGATAGGGATCGAAGTCTTGACTTTCTAGAATGATGGTGATCTGTTGTCCGCTGTTGCCAGAAAATTTGTAGGCATCGTATAGGCTACCGTCTTCTAGCCGGAAATCAGTGTTTGCACTGAGTGCTCCTGATTCTTTGAGGAGCGTCTCGGCCCAAGCGGGTGGACTGCTGATGAGGACTGACAGGCTAGCAATAGATGAAAGTATGCCAAGCTTTTGCAGGGCATGCAGGGAAAGTCTCATAGTGCTGTTTTGGGATGCTTTGGGGGCTGGCTGTTTGGGCGATCGCGCTAGAAGCTTGTCTGTGGGCGCTTCAATTACATAGAAGCCGATGGTTTGTCTTAAGCGGTCTGTCTTGGGCGATCTTGGGTGGTCTCGAGCGGTCTGTCCTGGGCGGCTAGTTTTAAAATAGTTTGTTTTGGGCGGCTAGTCTTGCGCGGCTGTGTAGAGAATTTCAGATAGCTGATATCCTAGCGGCCTGCCGGTAAAAAGCAAACATTAGAGGGTAGATATTGGGTGCCGGTAGTCGCTGCTGATTATGGCTTGAGGCCCACCTACAGCCCTGACATTACAACAGCAGCTAAAGTTTCAGCTAAGAGATGTACCTGCAGGTGGGTTGTGTATATATTGACTTAAGCGCGATCGCGTATGGGGATAACTTGTTTGCCTCCTTACATAAAGTCGGCTTCTTTGCAAAAAATTAATCAGGTGAGCGGGTTTCGATCACTGCAATGGGTAGCCTCGGCGCACTGGTTCTCGGCCCGGCTGTCGCGCAGGGTGTTTTTTGGAAGGGTATGCGTTTTCTTTTTTGTTTTGGCTCTGTTTTTGCGTCTGTTTGGTTAGTTAGCTCGAAGCCGACGCCGAATGGGAGCGCGATCGCTCAGCGACCGGTAAAGACTCCTTTGATCATTCCAGCGAGCGCTGGCGCTGCGGACAGTTCGTTCGATTTGTTTGTGCCAGATTCTTACAATAGGCTGTCGATTCCAGCTGCTGGCGCGGAGTGGCTGCTGGGACTGGGCGCGTTGCTAGGCGGCGGCGCATTAGCTACGGGAGTGCTGTATTACGCGCGGCAGCAGCAGTGGCAGCGCACAGAGTTTTTGCGACAGGTGGTGCGAGAGTTTGAGCAGGATACGGAGGTGTGGAATGCGCTGAAGATTCTAGATTTTGAGGAGTATCGAGATTATGTTGTTCCAGGTCAAGATCAGACGGAATCGATTTGCTTTCAGGCGAGCGATCGCCTCTTGTGTAACGCGCTAGCCAACCACGATCAGCGCGCTCGTCAAAAGCATCGGCTGGAATATTCTCAAGATCATAACGAGCTAGATTTAGAAGCCCTGCGGCAATATCGCATAGAAACCACGCTGCGTGACTGGTTTAACGCGATGCTGAACGGACTAGAGCATTTTGGCTACTTAATTGAGTCGGGGTTGTTTTACCCGGAAGAACTGCGGCCCTGGCTAAACTATTGGATTCAACTAATTGGCGATCCGGCCTACCGTAGGCCAGGGGCCTCTGAGTTTTACGACGCACTGTATAGCTACATTCACCACAGCGGCTTTTTTGGTGTGCAAAAGCTGTTCGAACGGTTTGGCTATCGCATTTTGCCGTCTCCTTATCAGGAGACAGATTTGGTCGATGTGAGCTTAGCTTCGTCAGATTACAGCACCCGGCTGGCGCTAACGCTGGCTAAGGCTTCTTTACTGGCCTACCAGGATAAGCAGTTTGTGGCGCAAGTCGTGGGCCGCTGGAGTTTAGCGCTGCAGCGAGCGTCTGCGGCTGATCTCGCGATGGCTGCTTCTGAAGCAGTGACTGCGCAGGCTACTGACAAGCGCTCTCACCGCCTGAAGAACAACTTTATTCGGCACAACTTTCGCTATTTCAACAACAAGGGCCGCGATACGCAAGCCTATATTTTTCGGACGGATCAGTTTATGGTGCTGGCGTTTCGCGGTAGCCAAGAGCTAAAGGACTGGCTGACGAACTTTACGACGCAGCTACGAAATCTGACGATTCAGAAGAACGGGGTGACCTCGATGTCTTCTTATAAAGGGCGGGTTCACGCGGGGTTCTTTTTGGCCTGGGCGATTATTGAGCGGTCGGTGCTAGGTCAGATTACTCAATGGCAGTTAGAGGAGGCTGAGAAGGGTAAGGCTTTGCCACCGCTGTATATTACAGGTCATAGTTTGGGTGGGGCGCTAGCAACTATTGCAGCGGCAGCGCTGAGCGATAACGGGATAGATGTGGCGGGGGTGTATACGTTTGGTCAACCTCGAGTGGGCGATCGCCTGTTTGTAAGCCAGCTAAACGCGCATGTTAATGGAAAGGTTTTCCGCTTTGTAAACAACAACGATATTGTGCCGCATGTGCCGCCGCCGTTCTCGATGTGGAATCCGACGCGGCTGTATGGACATGTAGGCATTGCTAAGTACTTTGATGCAAAAGGGACAATTATGCCAAGCTATACGCCGCTAGCGCGGTTGATAGATAATGTATGGGGGCTGGGAAAAGGCTTATCTGGGACGGGTTTCGATCAAATTTCCGATCATCGAATGGAGTACTACATTAGCCATTTGGAGAAGGCGCTGCAAGAAGAGGTTGAGGCGTATGCGTCGCAAATGCTGGATGTAGGCAGTTAGCGCTTTACAGAAACTGGCGAAAGTCTTCGTCTTTTTGGCTGAGCTGTGCCCAGTCTACGCCCTGAGTTTTGCACCAGCCGACTAAGCGATCGCAGGCGGGACGCTCTGTTGCATAGTGGCCTGCGTCGATGAGGACAATGCCCTGGTCGCGGCTTTCCTGAAACTGATGGAATTTGCAGTCTGCGGTGAGATATGCCTGTGCGCCAGTTTTGCTGACGGCTGAAAGGTAGCTAGCCCCCGATCCGCCGAGAACGGCGACTTTGTTGATCTGCTGCTGCAAGTCGGCGGTAGGAGAGAATAGAAGTCTCGGAGGATTCAGGATGAATTGGATGGATTCGAGCAGTTTTTGTAGAGATTTTGGCTGGGGTAGATTGCCAACTCGACCGTAGCCTCTGTGGGGGTCGCTAGATGGATCGGTGGCTTCTACGGGCTGAGCGTTTTGCAGATTGAGAAGCTGGGCGAGTACGTCGGCAGTGCCATTGGTGACCTGATCGAAATTGGTGTGGGCGGTATAGATGCCGATTTGATGCTCGATAGATTGGCGAATCATGTCGCCAACACCTCGATCTGGGGTGATTGAGGAGATGCCGCCGAAGATAAGGGGGTGATGGGCAAAGATGAGATTGACGGGATGGCCTTGGGCTTTTAGGGCGATCGCTTCTGCCATGACGGCTAGCGTCGGCGTGAGACAAACTAATATGCCTGCGGGCTGGTTTAAAATGCCAGGATTTACCTGCCAGCCGCAGTTGTCCCACTTTTCTTGCCAACTTGGGTCGGCCCATTGTTCGAAAGCTGCAATCAAATCTACGATGTTCATACTTGTTTGCTAAAGGCTAACAGCGTTAAATTCTATACTGTTTAGCCTTGCTTCTCTCTTTATTTTTAAACTGTCCAGATGCGGTCTAAGTCGCGCAGGTAGAACAGTGCGAAGCAGCTCGCTAGCATTGGCCAAGCGGCAAAGAACAGAATGTTAGCATCGGTGAAGGGCGCAAAGTATTTGGGAAATGATACCAGGGTGGAGGCGGCGTGCATGAGCAGGATCAGTCCGTAGGTGATCTTTTTTTGAATGCCGAGTACAAAGCCAATGAGAATGATGAGCTGAATAGCGCCGAGGATGTAGGCGATCGCATTTCCTACGCCGAGTCCATAAAAAGCTTGAATAACGGCGACCGCATGATCGGGCCTAGCGAATTTATCGACTACCCAGATAAGAAATGCAACAAATACGCTGAGCCGAGTTAGCAGTAGAACAACGGCTACTCTGCGCGCTATGGGCGTTGATGTCTCTGCTTGATCTAGATTTGTTTGAACGGTCATGGTCGATTTTCTCCAAACCAATGCGGTGACTACTTTTAGAATAGTTACTGCTTTGGTTGACTGAAAAATGAGAAGACGATAAATAATTTTGATGGAGAGTGTGACTTTACTCTCGAATTAACGCACTGGTACGGGTGACTCCCGAGAGCGTTAACGTGTAGTCGAACCGGCCGCCGCCGTTGTCTTGCCAGCCGGTAAGCCGATCGTCTCGGTTGAGGATGGGATCGTTGTTGTAAGTGGTGACAACGGCAAAGTAAACATCTGTTTTAGGAATGACTAGCTCACTGATGCGAGACTGTTGACCGTCGGTATCGTCTGCGGTTGCGATGAGTTTTCCGTTTTTATCGAATATGAATAGCTGTGAATCGTCGCTAGTGTAGAGCGTTCCGGTCATTACTTGAGTGACATTAAGGTGAGCTGTGAGCGAATCGCCCAGCCCTGCAATAAAGCTGTAGACCTGATGCCCAGTACCGACTTGCCCAGAAACCACGTTGAGCCCCTGACGCAGATCGATAGGATTTGCTGGTGTGAGTCCGGCTACGCTACCGACTTCGACTGGCAGTGAGAACGGGACGCTCTGCGTGATGATGTGAGTAGACGGTTGACTGTAAGCTGCGGCGGCGACTGCGCCCTCCCAGCCTAGCGGTTCGCTGGTTTGCACTGGTTTAAGGGCACTGAGTCTGTAGGGATTGATGCGGCTACAGGCTTCGGCACGCGCTACAACTGTGTTTTCAGCTCTGTATTGGACTAGCTGAGTGCGTAGGTTTAGGAGGGCGGTGCGATCGCGGCTATTCGTATCATCGCTCCCGACTAACGTGCTGATAATATCGATGGCGTTGCTCCATTCGTTGTTGCAAATCGCGCTGTCTAAATTAAATTGGGCCGTTCTCTGGGCATAGGCAGGCTGTAAACTCGTCGCACCTAAACCGGCAAGGGTCAGCCCTGAAGCGACGCCGAGCGCCGTTAAGATTCTCGATTGCCAGCGTTTGTTCTGGGTGCGATCGAGACGCTGTAAAAGTGGACTCATGGATATTTCCTGGTGCGGTGGGCGGTGGCGCTATCAAATTTGGTTGGTCGGGCACCTTAGGTTTATGCCTTCGAGCCAATTAGCCCCATGCTGACTAGCCCTGTTGGCGAATGTTAGCAAAAAGGGGTGGGTGAAAAAGGTTAAATAATGGCTTCAGTATGCCCCGGTATCCTGTGTCAGCAACTGCAGACACCTTAAAGAATGGAAGAAAAACTCAAGCTGCTTGTCGTCGACGATGAGCCCGATAATCTAGATTTGCTATACCGTACTTTTCGCCGAGACTTTGTGGTCTTTAAAGCGACTAGTGGGGCAGACGCGCTGGATTTGCTAGACGAAAAAGGAGAAATGGCGATCATTATCTCTGACCAGAGAATGCCGAAAATGAACGGTACTGAGCTGCTTGGCCGAACGGTTGAGCGCTTTCCGGACACTATTCGGATGGTGCTGACGGGTTATACCGATGTAGAAGATTTGGTTTCGGCTATTAACTCTGGCAAAGTCTTTAAGTACATTACTAAGCCGTGGAACTCTAAAAAGCTGAAAGAGGTGGTGGCTCAAGCATCTGAAACTTACCGAGTAATTAAGCAGCGAACACGGGCGCTAAGCCGTGCGCTTCAGCAAGAGTCGCTGAGTAATAGCATTATGTCGGCTGTGCGCGGATCGCTCGACTACGACAGCACATTACAAACGGTTGTTGAGGTCTTAGGCGAAGCTTTTGAGGCGGATCTGACGGTTATCTATCCGGCTGGTTTAGCTACGACTATGCAAAAGTCTCCTGGGCTTGTTGTTTATCGAGCTAAGAGACTCGCCGACCAACCCGATTTTTGCCCGGATTTAGGCAGCTTACCTGCGCCGCTTATGGTTGAAGAGATTACGGCTGATACGGTGGCGTTGGACGGGCAAAAGACGGAAAGAATTATTGTTCCGCTGCTAGATAATGACAAGGTTGTCGCGACTATCTGTCTTTATAAAGTTAGGGATAAAGCTAATGGTGCTAAAGAGTGGACAAGCAGCGCTGTAGAGTTGCTACAGCATGTGGGCGGGCAAGTTGCGCTAGCGATTTCTCACGCTAAGCTCTATCAGCAAATACATCTTCAGTCTGCGAAGATGCGCGCTGAACTAGAAGTGGCTCGAAAGATTCAGAGCAATTTACTGCACCAGAGCTGGCCAGAGGTTCCGGGGATTAAAATCCAGGCTCGCTGTCAGCCTGCTCGCGAGGTCGGCGGCGATTTCTATGAGGTGTTTATGCATCCTCAGGGCGATATTTGGCTGGCGGTTGGCGATGTTTCGGGTAAGGGCGTCCCGGCGGCTTTGTTTATGGCTAGCGCTATTTCGGTTCTGCGTCGCGAGCTGGCTCAGGAAAAGTCTCCCGATCCGCATAAGGTGATGAGCAATTTAAACGAGAGCCTAGCTAATGATTTAATGAGCAACAACTGCTTTATTACCATGGCGCTGATTCGCTATAGCGAGAAAACGGGGCAGCTAATGTATGCGAATGCGGGCCATGTGTATCCGGTGGTGTGGTCTCATCGCAGCTTGGTGGCTAATCGAGAGATGGCGGCTGTCGCTAGCAATTCGACGGGGTGCTTGGCCAGCGCTCGGGTGGTAGAGCCGATCTATCTGGATGTGAGAGGGGTGCCGCTGGGTATTTTACCCGACTGGCGAGCCATCTCGGGAGAGGAGAGGCTAACGGATGGAGATATTGTTTTGCTCACGAGCGATGGTATTACAGAGGCGACGGTGCCGTCTTACCGGGGTAGCGGTAGCTGTTCTATGCTCAACCAAGAGGGGCTATGGGACTTTTTGCAGCAGCAGCCTGCCGAGCTAAACTTAGACGATTTACTCTCTTATATCCGTTTGCACGAGGGTGAGCAAGAAGACGATCAAACTATTTTGTCACTGGAGGTGACGTCATGTTGAAAACTGAGTTAACCGTTCCCAGCGACTTGAGATTTATGGAGGTGGTTGAGCACTGGCTGCTAGAGTCTCTTCAGCTAGAGATTGATTCGGAGATTGACTGGCGCGAGGTGGAGAAAAGACTGCGGCTGGTGGTGGTGGAGGTTTACTCTAATATTGTTCGCCATGCGCATAACCAGAAGCCTGAGCTGCCTGTGCTTATCCGGATTGAGATGACGGATAACAATCTCTCTTTGGAAATTTGGGATGAGGGAGAGGGATTTAATATTGAGGAGTATGCGGCTCCTAAGCCCGGAGATTTTCAGGAGGGAGGGTACGGCTGGCTGATTTTGCACCGCATTATGGATCGGGTGGAGTATCAGCTACAGGTGGGGGGCGATCGCAATTGTCTGAGGCTTGAGAAGGATCTGGCCTCGGCGATGATTTAGATTACGCCTATGGAGCTTGAGCATTAGAAGGGTGTAGCTTGAGCATTAGAGGAGGAGGGCGTTGCCGTATTGAGCGATCGCACTGCTCCCTTTTTGGTAGGCCCAAAGCTGATCGCCCCAAGAGAAGTGCCACCATTCGTTAGGATGCTGATTAAACTCAGCGAAGCTCATGGCGCTATTTAGCAGCTGGCGGTTTTGATGGTATTGGCGGGCTTCTGATTCGGGGCTGTTAGCAAAGTGGTGAGGATAGGAGCGCGGTGAGATTTCGTCGATGGCTGACCCCATGTTTACGACTGCGCCGGTATCGTCTAGCAAGGTAAGATCGACGGCTGCGCCCGTGCTGTGAGGGGGTGGCGTGTTGGGATTGGGGCTAGGAACAGCCCAGAACTTTAAGACCTGAGCGTGCAAGCGCGATCGCTCTGTTTCGTCCAAATTTTGAGGGTCTAACCCTTCTGAGCTAGCTAGCTGGGCAAACGTGTGGTCTACCATAAACTGCTGAACCGGTATAGGCCGATAGGCGTCGAATATTTGTAGCTGCCAGCCGGGTCGTTGAGTTTGTAAGTGAGTCTGTGCCTGAAGCAGCTTGTTGACGACGGTTTGCCGCAGAAAGTAGGGAGAGAACTGGCCGTAAGGTGCGCCTAATTCTACGTAAGGGTGGGGAGAAACGACGGCAAATTCAGTGAGCGGAATGGCAATCAGGGGTTCGCCGCATTCTTTAATCGGAACTTTTTGGTAGGGCTTCACAGTCGATACGAGGTTTTTTGCGGCAGGTTGAGCGATCGCGGCGTAGAAGACCGTATCCTACCGCATTGCTCTCGAACTACTACAAAGCGGCGGCTGGCTGTTTTTGAGTTTCTCGAACGTAGGTGACGAAGTTGCTGAGAATTTGGAGGCCGGGCTGGGAGGATTTTTCGGGGTGAAACTGCACGGCCATCAGGCTGCCGGTGGCAACAGCCGCGGTGACGGTTTGGCTGCCGTGGGTGACGGTCGCGGCGTTGATAGCGGGGTTGGTTGGTTCGGCGTAGTAGGAATGGACGAAGTAAACCCAGGCTTCTGGCGGGATACCTTGCCAAATGGGACAGTCGGGCTGAGTGAGCTGTAGCTGGTTCCAGCCCATGTGAGGAATGGTGAGGCCGGGTTCATTTTTGAATTTGCGGATGGTGCCTGGAAAGACGCCGATGCCGGGTTCTGTGCCTTCTTCAGAGCCTTCGAAGAGGAGCTGTAGACCGACGCAAATGCCTAGGAAGGGTTTCCCGCTAGTGGCGATGCGGCGAATGGGTTCGACTAGGTGGCGCGATCGCAGGTGCTGCATGGCCGGATCAAATGCGCCTACGCCAGGAAGAACAACGCCGTCTGCTTGCTCCATTTTGGCCACGTCGTTTGTAATAATAGGGGTTGCGCCTGCAAATTCTAAGCCCTTGCAAGCGGAGTGCAGGTTGCCCATGTCGTAGTCAATAACGGCGATTGTGGTCATCGGGCGCTTA
>Ga0115546_1000455_pt1 | contig 27906 bp, 22 predicted proteins | sample COGITO_mtgs_1004_FD_87186 | JGI IMG/M metagenome (GOLD analysis project Ga0115546, IMG submission 87186) | Pelagic marine microbial communities from North Sea - COGITO_mtgs_100413 | ecosystem: Environmental > Aquatic > Marine > Epipelagic | place: Germany:Helgoland, sampling site Kabeltonne...
AAGCGATGTTGCCGTTCTTTTTAAGCAGGTAGCGCAAGGTTTGATGGCGCAGTTAAATGTAGCTCAAGCGGCGTTGCCCCAAATTAAAATTAACGACGACTTATAAACTCGTCTATCCAATTTGAAAATAAAGGAAGTAAGACATGGCAATTTTACCAGATCATGCAATTGCACATCGCGTGCAAGAACAGAATATGATAGAGCCATTTGCGCCAACCCAAGTGCGCATAAACGATAACGGTGAGCGTATTATTTCCTATGGCGTGTCGAGCTATGGTTATGATGTCCGTTGCGCCAATGAGTTTAAAGTTTTTACAAATATTTATTCGGCCACGGTTGATCCAAAAAAGTTTGATGAAAAAAGTTTTGTGGACATCACCAGTGACGTCTGTATTATTCCACCAAACTCTTTTGCCTTGGCTCGCACGGTGGAATACTTTCGTATTCCGCGAGATATACTCACTATTTGTTTGGGCAAAAGTACCTATGCCCGCTGCGGCATTATTGTCAATGTGACGCCATTAGAGCCAGGTTGGGAAGGGCACGTCACTTTAGAGTTTTCAAATACTACATCGTTACCTGCAAAAATTTATGCTCATGAGGGCGTGGCCCAGATGATTTTTTTACAAGCTGATCAAGAATGTGAAATTTCGTATAGTGATCGAGCCGGTAAATACATGGGTCAGACAGGGGTTACCTTGCCTAAAACTTAAAGAAAATAGGCCAGCGTTGAAATTGTAAGGAAGATACTTAAACTCGGCCAGTACAGCAGTTTTGGGATAAGATTATTGTGGTAATGGATCCATCGAGGTGCATTACCGCGCATCAAGAAAAAGCCATTTAGGGACACTAGCATCACTAAAATATGTTGCATAATATAATAAGATTCTAGGTAAGTAAAACTATCGATACCCTCAGAATTTCGTAAATTGACATGAAACATGCTGATCACGAAGAAGATGGTGCCGCCATAACCAAGGGTGGAGAATACAGCGCTGGTAGAACGATCACTAGGAATGAGCAAAACCACAAACATCATGATTGAGCCAATAAAAATAGGAATAAAGTAAGAAATTAGTGTTACGTGGCTTAATCTTGCCATTTTTATTTGGAACATAATTTCACTGTCTTTATTTAAATCAGCGATCTGTGTACCAGAATATTTAGTGCGAGCGGAGCTCTCAACAGAAAAATAGCTGGACAATATATTCCAATAGGTTAATTTAATGGCTGTGTCCACGCCTGGTTTTACTTCTGGAATTAAAATATCATAGGCTTCAAAATCTGGCACAAGTTGCGCAGGATTCTCTGGTAATGACCGCATTCGAAGCGTGATTTCACTCGAATCAAATGGGAATTTACTAATATCACGATCCACGTTGATTTCAACAGCGAAACGCCAAGCTCTGACAAATAACCCATTTTGTTTATATTCTCGTAGCAGGGTCATTTTCTCTGAGCCAAGCTTGGCATCAGGCCAGACTACACCTGGCGAGCTCTCCCTCGACGCCAGGCTTTCTTCTTGTAAACTTTTTTTACCGATTGCGAATTTTTGCCAGACGATCCCGCCCACCGACGCTGTGCCAGGTTTAGGAAAGTCGATTGAATTCACCAGTATTCCGGTGGGGATCAAATCAGTTGCTGTCGCTGTATTACCACGAGCTGCTAATGTTTCTGCCACGGTAAAAAGTCTGGCATAGTCACTGTGGGTGTTGTGATTCCAAAATAAGAAAAGCGCAAGAATGGTAATGCCAAGCGCAAAGCCTGTGGTGATTATACTCAAAAACCAAGGCAATTGATCTTCTTGCAGCTTGCTGTATTTAAAGTAAGCAAGGCCAAAAATTAAAGACAAGGCTAAGCCAACTACGGCTAAAATAATTGCATTTTTGTTGTCTCTGGATAAACCGTAAATACTGTCTTTTGGAATGACAATGCCAAACGACCAGTTGGATTTTGGTACTTGTCGATGCACTACAAGTGATGTTTGGCCGGTCTCATCATCTTTAAATTCTTCAAAAAAGTTTTCACCTTTGGCCACTCTTTCAACAATTCTTTGACTTTGCGGGGTGGGACCTTGGGTGTCGTTCTCAGTGGACGTGTAATAGGCCGAAAGCATAGGTTTACCAAGTAAAAAGCGAACCGGGTGAGAGACTAACATGCCTTGCGGCGATACTAGGTAGCCGTAGGTCAAATTATCGAGGGTGATGCGTCCGACCATTTGTCGCACGGTTTCAAGTGAGAAATCAGCGTAGACAAGACCTATTTTTTTTTGCAAGCCTGTTGCAGGGTCTGTTGTGTAAATAGGCAGAGAAAATTCTGCAATCCACTCTTGTAAAATTTTGCCGTAATAGGGTTCTTGCCAGCCACCATTGTTTTTAAAACCATTAACAAACCAGCGGGCATCATAATTTTCACCAAACTGCGCCAGTTTTGTGTAGTCGTAGATGTCGCTTACATCAGTCAACTCATACACTTCTTGCGAGTTGAGTCGATAAAAAGGCGCTTTTAGGCGCGTGTTTTGGTCGTAGCCATATTCTGTGTAGGCAACCCCAAATGACAATGGCTTTAAATTGCGAAACTGTTCGCTTTCAAGTAATCGCTTGAGCCTTGGTAAATCACCTGCAGTGTTGGTAATGGCGGCCTGCATGGCTTGGACTAACACTTCCGCCGGTTTTAGAAAATCACTTTCTAGTTGATGCACAAGGGTTGAGGCTTTCAATGTGGCTGTATTGAGCTGTTGATGGGCTTGTTCTTTATGTTTGAGCAATGCAGAAATACTCAGCCAGCTTGCTAAAGCAAACGCAACTATGCAAAATAATAATAATAGCCATTTGGCAATTAAGCGAGGTGGACCATTGTTCTGGTCTGTATACCAAAGTGGGTTGGTGTCAGCACTATCTGTGGTCAAAGCCGAGGCATCAGTGGAATATGGGTCTGGTGGTGGTTCGAACGCGCGAGGATTAAACTCAGGCGGCTCTGGTGTATTGCTTGGCTGGTCTTTATCCATGGATCGGGCTCATTCTGATAACTGCTTAGCGCCCTGGCACGTCTAGACGGTCATGGCCCGTGAGTTGTGACCAGCACAAGACAGGCAAGTCACGACTTAGTTATGTACAAGTTTAGATGATTTTTAGCGGCTTATGCTTCTTAAGGATTGAGCCAGCTCCCGAAGCGCTACTGTTGTGGTTTGCCAATCAATACAGGCGTCCGTAATAGACACACCGTACTTTAAGGTGGAGATATCATCTGGAATGGACTGCTGACCCCAGTGAAGGTGACTTTCGATCATAAGCCCGCAAATAGACCTATTGCCATTCTTAATCTGTGCTGCCGCATTTTGCATCACCACAGTTTGTAAGCCTGGATCTTTGCTCGAATTTGCATGGCTGCAATCAATCATAATTTTGGGCCGAAGCCCCTTCTTATTCAATAGGTCTGTACAGTAATTGACGCTTTCTTCATCATAGTTTGGACCGTTGGAACCACCTCTAAGTACCACATGGCTATAAGGATTACCATTGGTATGAATGATCGATACCTGGCCATTTGCTGCAACCCCAAGAAAACGATGATGACCAATAACGGACTGCATTGCATTAATCGCCACATCTAAGTTGCCGTCTGTACCATTTTTAAAGCCAACTGGGCTTGATAAACCGGATGACATTTCTCTATGGGTTTGAGATTCTGTTGTCCGAGCACCTATGGCCGACCAGGTAATTAAGTCTTGCAGATACTGAGGTGAAATTGGGTCAAGAGCTTCAGTTGCTGTTGGAAGGCCCATTTCTGCTAATTGCAGCAGAAGCGTGCGCCCAATGTGCAAGCCCTCTTTGATCTTAAAAGTGCCATCAAGATGGGGATCATTAATAAGGCCTTTCCAGCCGAGTGTAGTTCGGGGTTTTTCAAAATACACCCGCATCACGATAAAGATGACATCACTTATCTCTTCAGCAAGCTGTTTAAGCTGAGCCGCGTAGTCAAGCGCTGCTTTAGTGTCATGGATGGAGCAGGGGCCAATCACGACAAATAGACGAGGGTCTGTGTCGTCGAGTATATTCTGAATGGTTTGTCGGCCGTTAACAACTGTACGTTCAGCCGCATCTGTGCAAGGAATGGCGCTTTTAAGTTCTTCAGGCGTTAACATGTATTCTTGTGATATTACGTTTATGTTGTCAGTTGCCGTGCGATCTAATGATGTGTTCAAAATAGACTATCTCCGAGACTGGGCATTTACTGTAAAAACCCAGTTTAATCTATATAGACCCAAACCGTCTAGAATTTAGAGTATTTATTCGCTGGCATATAATTGGCGAGCACCGAGCTGTTGCGCTCAGCGAGGCGATTGGATTTCTGAACTACTTTACGAAGGCTCCTTAAAATCGGCTCTTAGGATATGCTATACCGCTAATGGTATAGATGACATCTTTAGCGGTTTCAATTGTTATAAGTCATCATTAGGGTATGGACGCTATGAGTATATGCAAGAGAAAGTGATGCAAAAAACAACAATATCAAAATTAGTGTTAAATGATAAAGAGTGTGTTTTTGATCTTTTTCAAGATGAGAAAGCGATGAAATATCTAGGCCCATTTGGGTGTTAAAAGTGTTCTCATCACCGATCTATTTCGTTCGGTTTTTTGTAAACACTGTTATTCTAATGCTATTGTGCTTACACAATTTATGATATTTTGATAAAATTGGCTGATCGGACAGGATTTAATGGACTTTTTCCAGTTTTTTAATCATTACCCTATGGGTATATCCATTCATAACCCTAAGGTTATAGATATGGCACAATAAATTTATTCTATTTTTTTAGGTGTTAATATTATGATAAGTCCTCTAACTGTTTCAAATACGATTGTCAATTCATTAAAAACTAATATCTTTTCACTAGATGATGGTTCATCTGCAAGTTTGGATAGTGCTAGCATTTCATCAAGAGGACTTAAAACTGGAATTTTATTAAAAGGTCCAGCGTTGGTCGGGACATCCCTTATGGATAAAGTTGTTCACCCTGCTGTTAAAGACTTGATTAGAAATGCGGCTTCACAGTGTGCAGTTGATCATAATTTAAAACTTGTATCAATCAACGAAAAACTGGCTTTTACAACTGGATGTCTTGTTGAAGTTGAACTTGCTGATCTTCCGGTTCCAAGATTTTCAGTCCCCCCTGCGATTTAATCAGCATAGTTGACTTTTTTTTATTTCCCGCATCAAAGGTTGACACCTTCCTTGGCGTCCACCAATTGAAGTAGCTCTAGATCTACAAGATGCCCGTCGATGGATTCTTGACTGCAGTTACTCCGCCAGCTTTAGATAAAGGCCATGGTGCGTTGTCGCGCTTCAATTAAATTAAAAATTCGAAACACTTTTAACACTTAAATTCATAACGTTATGGGTATGTGTGGGAAATTAACCAGCAAATGACAAAATGCAGTGTGCCTATGTGAAGTGCGGCCTAGCAAAGCTTACGATCATTACACTTGATGGGTTGTCAGCAAAAAACTTGGAATATCATTGGTGTCTGAGGACATGCTGTGAAGATCCTTTGCACTAACACCAGGCTTAGGGCGCCAACTACCTTCAAACTCAGAAGCACTACCGGTCGTAAGCACTTCTTGTTCTTGCGCACTCATGGTTCCATAGTAGGCATCTTTAAACCTTTTATTCCAAGTTGCTTCAATACCTCGAAGGTTACGCAAATCCACAGGTGGATGATGAGGTTTTTTTCGATCAACAAGCAGGGTATCACCGGTAATTGCTGACGCAACTTTTTCAAACTCAGAGGCTGGTTTATGGTGCATTATAGCTGATTCAGCCTGTGGCTTTATTTGCGCTGCTAAGAGTCGATCACTGCCTTTATTTTTTTCAAATATTTCCTGAGCTTTACTGTTTATTGTGTTGAGTTTACACAATAAAAAATCTCTAACGAGCTGTTGCTGGGCCGGTGTTTTAATATTGGCAAGGGTTAGCTGATTAATATCACGAATAATTCGACCAGTTAACGGATGCTCAAGACTATTAAAAATACAATGATGCTGTAGATTCGGTTTATTTGCAAATTTGATTTCAAAGTATTCTCGAGTTCTTGAGAGTTTTGTTCCATTCACGGTAAGCATGGTTTGATGGTTTAATTGTCTTTCGTTAGTATAATTTAATCTTTTTCTAAATTGAATGGCCATTTTTTTTGCATCGCTTGTTGCAAGAATCGGCAGACCCACACTTGTGATTTGTAAAACATTAAACAACCGAGCATCAAATCGAGTGGCACACACATTAGAGGCATGTGTATCATGATCTGTATAGATCGATACATGTTCATGACGTTCATTTGAACGTTTGGTGTCCATTAAAAGAAGCATCAAGCGTTGTACGTCTGATGCTAGTGCTGGGTTGCCTCCTGGTAGAAGTTGTTTTTGAAAAAAAATAACACTCTTCGTCAAAATGTCTTGCTGGCTTTTATCTGATAAAAAGTCTTTGAATTCTCCGACACGCTTAAGAAATGCCCTAACATCTTCTAACTGTAGATGTGAATTTGCGGTAATAAGATCTCCAGCAGAAAGTCTCGGATTATGAGTTGTATGGTGAAATACATAACCGCCATTAAGATTTCTATGTTTGTAATCTTGACTTAGTCGTGTTACTTGTTCTGTAACTTGACAACCTTTGCCATGAAGTGAGGACAGTGCTAATGCTGAAAAAGTAGTGGTTTTTTTACTATCAGCATAATGGCTGTTTAAGCGACCACTTGGATTAGTCATGGTACGGGTTGCAGATTGTTGAGCAATAAGGTGGTGCTGTACGTTTATCATTTTATTTGCGTATAAGTGCGGTTTTGGTAAACTACCACGATAATTTTCAAAAATGGCGTCTGCTTTGATCTCCTGCGGACTTTTAACCACTGGTTTTGGCAGGATATTAGCTGGATCAGCAGTAGTATGTGAGGCAGCGAGAGTTGATAGTCGATGAGTATTACTGGCTGATCGGATGCCAAAGCATGGGCTTACAAGTCGAGTGCAGGCTGAGGATAACCGTTTAATTTTTCTCAAAATACTATTTGGACTACTAGTTGACGATTGTGGTTGGTAAGTCTTTTTTTCCAAATCTAAATGATTTGGATTTGGATTTGGATTTGGATTTGGATTTGGATTTGGATTTGGATTTGGTTGTACAGGTAAATGAGTCATAATTATGTCCATCACTAAGAATTAGCCCGTAGTTTACAATTGAGTCCGCTCGCCAGCCATATGATACCAGCAGTTGTCGCGCCTCGATTAAAGCAAAATTCGAAACACTTTTAACACCTAAATTCATAACGCTATGGGTATATCAACCAATAGTTGGCAATTCTGCTTTGAAAGGATCGTTACAGTATTTGATAGCATCAAACACATACATTGCAGTCCTGAAGCCACCAATGCCTAATTTACACAAATGTATAAAAGCGCCACAGTCTGGTTCATCACGATTTAGCAGCAGTTTAAAAATACCTGCGCCTAAAATAAAGCCGCCTTCAGCTGCGGGATAGGGACGCGTGACTTGTGATGGAATTATTAATCCAATAGTTTTATTTACTGTATCTTTAATCACATTACCGGCTTTTTGAGAGGGGTTCATGGCTTTAAACTCTATCGCACGCAGTTGAACTGTCTTAAGCAGCATGTGCGCTGGTAAATCTGGTAGCGCACTATCGAAAAGGCGAACCTTTGTTTTAACTGCGCGCAGTTAAAAGCCGTTAGATATTTTATGCACATGTTCAATACCCTATAAAAAGTTACGGATCTTTGTGATAGTAGTTGCTGAGTAATTTTTGAACAGTATATAACGCTTAATATAGGATATTTTTATATGCTTACAAATTTTCGCCTGTAGTGTTTAGCAATCGTTTGAAGGCTTTGCTCCGTGTCAGCGCCGGTACAAAGATGATAAAACGCTCAAATTATGAGTGATAAATATTCACAAAAAAAACGCGTTTTAAATTCGAAACACTATGGGTTTATGCGTCACATTTTCGGGCCAAGCTGCAGATTCTTATTAAGTTGAATCTTCATGAGCAAAATTGTTGTTTTTTTCGTGGTGTTGGCAACAACTTCATTCATGTTGTTGCCAGTATTTCACCCGGTCAATGGCCTATCAATTAAAGCCTTGACTGTATCGCAACAGTGGTTTTCGAGCAGTTTAAGCTCTTCTTTGACCGGTGCTACTCTTGAGAGTCAATCCTTGTCATCTTCATCTAAGGCACAAACCCGCTTACGGCGAAGCCTGCGCCAGGTGCAGGAGAGTTTGAGCCGACTACCGCTTATTTTTTGGTCAAGCCGGACATCTTTTTTTCACGAAAGCACATGGGAGCACATTGGACTCTTATCGAAGGGAGTCAATAGACCTGAAAAATTCGAATATTAGCATGGAAATTTTAAAGCAAGCTTTTAATCTGACACTTTAAGGGATTTAATATAAAAATACGTCCAGGATACAATGCCCATTATTTTCAATCCATCTTCAAATAAAAACTCTAATCCCACCTGAGGCAATACCATATCACTGATAACAGAAAGCCCTAAAAACCCAAGGGCTAAACCCATGATCGCATAGTCAAGACTTAATATTATGCGACGAAATACTATCAGATACAGCGAAACAGAGCCTATATACAGCAAATAAACTATAAGCTCAGGTATAAAAAGCTTTTTAGGTAAGATATGCTCATGTAGCATAAACAGATCATCTATCAATAGCACAGCAGACAAGAGTCCAGAATAAAACCAAAATAACTGTTTGAAACGTGAAAGCTGATTTATTTGTAGATATAATTTAGTCCAACAAATGCTAGCTGTAATGCACCATAACAATATTCCTATGTTTGATAAAAAACCAATAAAAGGACTGGTTTTATTTATAGCTGCAACGTCTCGAGTAAAGTGCTCAACGGGAATTCCAGTCATTTCACTGACAATATAGAGACTTATCAGTAGAAGAAAAACCCCTATATAAAGTATAGAGAGTACCAACGATGAAAGCCGTATTTGAGTGACCATGCTAGACAAAGTTGTATCAATTACCAATTTATATGTGCTTTTTTTATCTGTCATTATTAGATCTTTTATTTGCGTTTTTACTTAAGAGGCTTGGTAATCACCCCTTTTTTAACTCCATAGCGTTTTGAGTATGTCTGGTACAACATCGATTGGTTACCAGTACAAAGCACAAGTTCGGTGGCAAAAAAATTAAGCTTCAACTAGCGTGACAGGTTGAAGCTTAATTTGCTATAAAATCGAGTACTGGCTGCAGTGTATGCAGACCCTTTTTTTTAGCGGGGTCGACCAAAATTTTGGGTCCAGTAGAGTCTTGAACCAGCTGCGGCCAGGCCTAATCCAAAATCTGTATAGCTTTGTGTCATAAGATTAGCGCAATGACCATCACTTTGAAGCCAACCTGACATAACGGCATCTACTGAATTATAGCCAACAGCAATATTTTCACCGGTCATACTGTAATTATAACCAGCATTACTGACCCTATTTCCAAGTCTTAAACCATTAGAGCTAGTGTGGCTAAAAAAGTTATTGGTTGCCATATCATCTGAATGACCTTGGGCTGCATTTTTTAATTGACACTGTAGTACCAATGCCGGAGCAGATGCAAAATGTCCCCGACTGCCACAACTACGAGCATTGGCTCTGGCAGCATTGACAGCGATGAGCATCTCTTGATCTACGTCATCAAACTCACAATTTCCTGATTGCGGGCCAGGAGCAGGAGCAGGAGCAGGAGCAGGAGCAGGCGTCGTTTTAGAGGCTATCTCTGTGGACTGATCTATTTGTGATATTACTGCCTCATTATCTGCACCCCCGCAAGCTGTAAGTAAACTTGTAGCCGTTTGAATAACAACTACAAGACATAGACGGGTTACATTTGACTTGATAGATCTTAACATTGAGTCACTCCACAGATACGACATGTACAAAACGGCTTTTTAAAGGACTTATATTAACCACAGGCTTCAACAAAGATGAATAACACTAGATTTATACGCTGCTTTAAATACAATCTTAAAGAATTTGATAGCCCTATCAGTAAAAAATTGTTGTATGTGAGGTGCAAAAATGTCGATCCCTTATACCTATTGTTCAACAAAAGCTCGTTCAATCACGTACTGACCTTGTTGGCTTTTTTTCGCTTCGACAAAGCCTGCTTTATCTAAGATTGCACAAGTGTCTTTGAGCATGCTTGGACTGCCACAAACCATAAATCTGTCTTTCTCGAGATCAAATTGCGGTAAACCAATGTCGGTAAACAGTTTACCACTGACCATAAGATCGGTAATGCGGCCAGTATTGTGATAAGCCTCTCGTGTGACTGTGGGGTAGTAAATTAATTTGTCTTTTATAAGCTCGCCCAAATACTCGTGCTCAGGCAGTTGTTGCGAAATAAATTGCTGATACGCCAATTCTGAAATTTGCCTTACCCCATGGGTGAGGATTACTTTATCAAATTGCTCGTAGGTCTCTGGATCTTGGATTATGCTTATAAAAGGCGCAAGCCCTGTGCCTGTGCTGATTAAATATAAGTGCTTACCAGGCGTTAAATCGTCAATAATTAAAGTGCCGGTGGGCTTTTTACTGCAAATAATTTTATCGCCAGGTTGAATTTTTTGTAGTCGCGAAGTCAGCGGGCCATCCTCAACCTTAATGCTAAAAAATTCTAAGTGCTCTTCGTGGTTGGCACTGGCAATAGAGTAAGCGCGCATAAGTGGTCGGCCATTGTCTCTCGGTAGGCCAATCATAATAAAGTGGCCGTTTTTGAAACGAAACCCAGGGTCTCGCGTTGTTTTGAAACTAAACAAGCTCTCGTTCCAATGGTGGACTGCTTGCACCGTTTCATATCGATAAGGTGAATTGGCGTCGAATTCTTGCATTTTTAAGGTTCTCCTGGACTCAAATGACATACATTTAAAAAAAATCGATATTTTATCACAAATAAACAGCAGGTTCTTTATGCCTGTTTCAATGTGCTGTATTAATTTTGCTTGCAAAAATCGCTAAAAACGATATAGTAAGCCGGATATGAATGTCAGTTTGATGTTGTTTATATCATGTTTTGGCGCTGTTATCGCTTGTTTTATGGGTTTACCCAGCTTAAGTATCATTTAAGCTCTGTTTCTAATGCTTTTAAATATTGTCAATGCATCTGAACCTCAGCATTGCAAATCTGGTCATAACACTGGATTTTGCCAATAAGTGTCGCTTAATTTTACTAATCTGCAAAAGCGTTAATCTAAGTAATTTTTATCGGGAATAGTTATAATGAATTTCACCTTACGTCAGCTCGAGATCTTTTTGGTTATTGCTCAAACAGAGAATATCTCTAATGCTGCGCATATTCTTCATATGTCTCAATCTGCAGCTTCAGGCGCTTTGAAAACTTTAGAAGATCAATTTGATATGGGCTTGTTTGATCGGCAAGGTAAACGCTTGCATTTGAGCGAATTTGGTCGGGCTGTGCGACCGGAAGCCGAGGCGTTGCTTGAACAGGCCAAGGCTTTTCAAAGAAGACTTGCTGGGCAACAAGGCATGGGACCTTTGGCGGTTGGTGCTACTCAGACCATTGGGCATTATTTGCTCGTTGATCTTTACGCTGCCTTTGTTCGATCCTTCCCCAAAGTAAAAGTCAATTTAAGTGTGGCCAATACTCGAGATATCTGCGCCAGAGTTTTAAATTTTGATCTTGATCTTGGTATGATTGAAGGTGAAGTCAATCACGATCAACTTTTAATGCAGCCATGGCGAGACGATGAGCTGGTGGTTTTCGCCACACCAGATCATCCTTTAGCGCAGCAATCAGTGTTAACTGACGAAGACTTATGCAATGCCTCATGGGTGGTGCGTGAACCTGGCTCTGGCACACGCCAAGCATTTGATTCCGCTATGCGAGGGTTGTTGTCTGAATTGCATGTTGCCGTTGAACTGCAGCATGCCGAAGCCATTAAGCGAGCCGTGGTTTTGCAAATGGGCTTAGGGTGTTTATCAAGAATGTCATTGGCGTCAGATTTTGAGCAAGGTCGATTTGTGCCTTTAAGCGTGCCTCATCGTGATCTAACTCGACGCCTGTTTATTGTTCGTCATAAAGATAAAGCGCCAAGCACGTCGGCTGAGGCTTGGATCAAAGAATCAAAAACTTGCTTTTGGCCCCAGACTTCTTTATAGTTTCATCACCGTCGGGGCGTAGCGCAGTCTGGTAGCGCACCACACTGGGGGTGTGGGGGTCGGAGGTTCAAATCCTCTCGTCCCGACCAATGTTTTTTGTCACTCTTTTTGATCTGTTTTGCGCTTCATTTATACCGACTAAATACTTTGGGTATAGGCCACCAGTTCTATTTCATTTTTATCTAAGTGAGTGTGTGGCGGTAATTGGAATACTTTATGGGTCGAAAACCGCAAACGATAGTCCTGACTTTCAAAAATTCGAGTGGCCTCTTCAGTTCCATCGATGATGACCCAGACTGCGCGTGTGCTTTCATTGACGTCATTGACAAATTCCAGCCCAGAAATCATCAATAAATGGTATTTTGCAAGGTAGACCAATAAACAGTAATACACCTGCGTTGATTCCAGCCATTTAGGTATACCTCTAATAAGCGCTTTGAACGATTGCGGTGGGTCTTGAAATACTTGTTCTACTGGCACAGAAAATTGGGTTTTATTACCACGAAAAATAGCGAATGGATTGGCAGCGCCACTAGCACCTTCAAATTCACCAGGCACTTCACCCCAATCAGTGCCCGTAATAATGTCTTTACGCTTACCCGTTAAATCCATATATCGGCCAACAGTTTTTCTCGCTGGCTTAATAAATTGCATTTTAGGGCCTGGCGGCTTATCAATCTTCACTGAGATATCTTAGAGGTTGCGCTGATTTGCTTGGACAGAGTATAAGCCTAAAACGAACAAATTAATTTTTAAGGTTATCACAAACCCATCATTGAGCGCTATTTTTTTACACGTCACTTGCAGGCAGCACTAGCGGTTGATTATTTGGTTCAATTGCGTTATCCACAACTACTGGTTTTGGCCATTCTTTATGCTGATAGTGGCTTTTAAGAATTTTAATCGCCACTGGTATAGGAATTGAATGGCCAAAACCCGCACCACCTTTGACTTGTGACAGGCGAGCAGTATTAATGGCAATGACTTCACCTGTTTCGTTAATCAAGGGTCCGCCAGAATTACCAGGTAGAATTTGGGTGTCCGTGATGACCAGCTTCGACGTTCTGCTGGTCAGAATACCTTTAGAGACTGAGTCTTGCTGCCCAAGAGGGCTACCGATGGCGTAGACAGGGTCACCTTGCCCCATGCTTGTCAAATTACCCAGCGGTAAATAAGGCGTTCTATAGCCATCAAGCTTTAGCACTGCAAGATCTTCATCTTGACTAATGTGCACTAAATCGGCTTTTAATACTCGACCATTTTTTAAAATAATATCAAATGAGCGCGCCACGGCCGCTCGAGAGATTGTCCACTGAAAATCTGAATATGCTTTATCGAAAGTCTTTTTTTCGCCAGTGTAGGACGCTTTGTCTGCTAAAAAGTCTTTTTTGGCCGAGTTTATTGCCTGTTGTCGATCTAAATAGTCTTCATCGTCAGTGGTTTTGGGATCCAAATTCCAAGATTGGGCGTAGTTTAGAAGCTCTTGCTCAGCTTTTTTGATTTGCCTTAATCGCTTACTGATGTTATCAGCCCATTTTGTAAAATTCTTGTCCGTTTTTTGATATTTTTTTAAATCTGATGCTGTGGCTTTTTCTGAGCGAACCACATGCCGATTAGTGATAATGTGCCCCTGATTGGAAATAAAAAACCCAGAGCCGCCACCAAGTAAGGTTTTAATAGCAACTACCGCCATACTGGCAGTTTCTATGGCGTTTTTTGGCTTAATGTCGCCAGCAAGATAGGCGGCGAGATCGTCTGACAATTCATTGAGAGTTTGGGGTGATTTGGTTAATTCAACTGCGGTTGTCGCCGCTGACGCTGTCTGGGCTTTTGGACGATCGCTACTCAATTTAACTTGGGACGCGTTTTTACTGGCTGGTTTATCCGTAAAATGCCATCGACCCTGAGCATCTTGATGTTTAAAGAGTCCACTCGCACTCATGGGTGAACCTATCAAATGCAGACTCAAGGTGCAACAACTAAGCACTAAAAAACACGGTTTTAAAAAGTATGGTTTTATCATGGGTATCTCCAATCCGCGGTATTTAAGCTAGTGTAGTTAAAACAGCAATAAATACTGTCTTTTGAGCCATTTTTTCCTACTCTTTTTTATGCTGCTGTTACCATGCTAGCTTAACTTAGTCTAATCTTTTAGGAGACGTAACGAATGAAAAGAAAGGTGGGTTTGCGGCAAGGTTGCGCAAAAACGCCAGTCAAAAGTTTAAACTCAACCTTGCCGTAAACTGACAAAGGAAGCTGTAGTGTTCAAGTTTTTACGAGGGTTATTTTCCACGGATTTATCAATTGATCTTGGAACAGCAAACACCATTATTTACATGGCGCAAAAGGGCATCGTCCTGGACGAGCCGAGCGTGGTTGCAATTCGCACGCGAGGTGGTCAAGAGAGCGTGGTGGCGGTGGGGGCAGATGCCAAGCTGATGCTTGGCAAAACGCCTGGCAATATTACCGCCATTCGCCCTTTGAAAGATGGTGTTATTGCTGATTTTTACGTGACAGAGAAAATGCTTCGCCATTTTATCGAAAAAGTGCACAGTAATTCCTGGATTAGGCCTAGCCCTCGAGTCCTTGTGTGCGTGCCATGCAAGTCAACGCAAGTCGAGAAAAAAGCCATTAAGCAATCAGCGGAGAATGCTGGAGCGCGAGTAGTGTATCTCATCGAAGAGCCAATGGCTGCAGCATACGGTGCAGGTTTACCAGTAGATGAAGCCTCAGGCTCTATGGTGGTGGATATTGGTGGTGGCACCACAGAAATTGCGCTGATTTCATTAGGTGGTGTTGTCTATTCTGATTCTATTCGAGTTGGTGGCGATAAATTTGATGAAGCAATTATCTCATATGTTCGGCGAAATTATGGCAGCTTGATTGGTGAAGCTACAGCAGAGCGAATTAAAATGGAAATTGGTTCGGCTTTTGCCTTAGATGAAGTGTTGGAGATTGATGTTCGTGGTCGTAATTTAGCGGAGGGAGTACCTCGTTGCTTTGCACTCAATTCAATGGAAATTTTGGAAGCATTGCAAGAACCCTTATTTGCTATTGTCAGTTCCGTTAAAAGTGTTTTAGAGCAATCACCACCTGAGCTTGCCTCCGATATAGCGCAGAGCGGCATAGTATTAACTGGTGGTGGTGCATTATTACGAGGTTTTGATCGTCTTTTACAAGAAGAAACCGGTTTACCAGTTCGTGTAGCAGATGACCCTTTGACCTGTGTGGCTCGTGGTGGTGGGCGCATTATCGAAATAATGGATCAACAAGGGTTTGACACCTTTGTTTCTGAATAACACCAGTGAGTAGGGGGAGTCCAGGTGCTCTTTACGAGTCGGCGAGCTACAGTGTTATTCATGTCAAGCCTGGCATTGACTTTATTTTTGATTGATTATACGTCTCATTGGTTAGATAGTCCCAAACGCTTTGTGACCCAATTATTGTCGCCACTGTATTCTTTGATGCCTATGCCGAATTTGATCCAACAAGAAGTGGATCTCATGGCCAAGTCTAAATATCAGCTGGTGCAAGATTTGGTATTCTTACAAAACCAAGTGCAATCTCTTAAATTTGAACAGCTTGCTTTAACTAAAGTTAGCGCTGAGAATGATCAGTTGCGAGATTTACTTGGCGTTGTTGGCGTGCAAAAAGTACTGAAAACCAATGAGTTTCAAACCGCTCGCTTGCTTGGACTTCGCCTGACGTCTATCCAGCATCAAATGATAATCAACAAGGGTAAAGCAGATGGCGTTGTCAAAGGCAGCAGTGTACTTGACGCTCATGGCTTAGTCGGCCAGGTGTATTTTGTTGGTGATCAATTTAGCTGGGTGGCCTTAATTACAGATCCTGAACATGCAGTGCCGTTCACTATTGCCCGTACTGGTGTTCGAGGGGTAGCACAAGGTATTGGTCAGCTTGAGCGCATTCGACTTGCGTACATTCCCGAAACTGCTGATGTAAAAATAGGCGATGAAATTTTCACTTCCGGTCTAGGTGGTCGGTTTCCAGCTGGTTATCCAATTGGTAAAATTGCCGATATGGAGCAGGATCAAAATCAGGCTTTTATTCAGTTGCAAGCTAGCCCAGCAGCGATGCTTGCCACGTTAGGCTTTGTTTTCGTAGTGAAGCCTTTGGATTTTCACCCGCCGGACACATTATAATGCTGGTTGTGATTGTGTCGTTATTGATCGCTATGACTTTAGATCTTATACTTCACTCTTTTCTGTCAACCTCAACACTTGGGGTCTTTGTTGGAGATATTCCTTTACTGATGGTCGTGTTTTGGGGTATGCGACACGATGATAGTTGGCTGGTGTGGCTTGGATTTGTGGCTGGATTGATCATGGCCTGTATCACCGATCAGGTGTTGGGCTTTACAAGTTTTATCTACAGCCTGGCCGCGATTGTGACCCAGCATGCTCGCCCGCGTTTGATGGTTGTGTCTCGTGTTAAACAAGCTTGTTTTGTCGTTTGCATTTGCGCTGGCTCTTTGCTGCTTTTTAATTTTACTTTTCGTTTTTTAAGCAATGGTTTACACTTGCCCTTGCTGCGGCCTCTTTTTGGTGGCTTTATTCTATGGGTGTTGCTCGATCTGGCCCTAAGCCAACTTGCGCCATTAGGTCGGTCAGTAAGGCTCAATCGTTAGTCGCTTAAAAACAAAAGGTTTTTTATGTCTTCGCTTATTTTGGGCTCAACGTCTGCTCGTCGTGCTGAGTATTTACAACTGCTAGGCGTGTCGTTCCGTATTGATTGTCCAGAGTATGATGAAACGACTACTGCTGCTTCCGACCACGCCCTGCAAGCCATTCTTGACTTAAAATTAACGCAATTACGTCAGCACCTTGCTCAGGCCCAATCAGTGCCGTCAGACCAAATACTGTTAGTGGCGGATACGCTAGTAGTGCTTGATGATCAGGTGCTTGGTAAGCCATTGGATCAAGCAGATGCTGAGCAGATGATCAGCCGTTTATCTGGTCGCTGTCACCAAGTGCACACCGGGGTTCGAGTCGGCACTATGACTCAGTTTTCCCAAGCCATGGTCATGTCTAAGGTGCAGTTTTGCACCTTGACTGATAAGCAAATTCAAGCGTATGTGGCAACCGGTGAGTCAATGGGAAAAGCCGGAGCCTATGGGTTACAAGGCATCGGCGGCGCCTTAGTTCAATCTTTACAAGGCTCTGTGTCTGGCGTTATTGGTTTGCCGCTGGCTGAAACCTATGAGCTACTTTGCCAATGGCAAGTGCCGTCAGTATTGAATTCAGCTTGATCAGCTTTGCTTTCTTGAAAAAAATCTTTGGTTTAGCAACGTGGTTGTTGTTGTGTGTGTTGATGCTGGCTCTGTACGTAAGTTTTTGGCGTCAGGGCCTGGCGCTTTTACCTGAACTTGAACATGTACTTGAACAGCGTGCATCGGATATGTTCAAGACTCAGGTTCGATTTACCGGCGCACGAGGGGCGTTTGTTCATTTTAAGCCCAGCATCCATGTTGATCGAGTTCGTGTGAATAATCCTAATTCAAGCCGTCGTTTTATGCAGCTCAATAGTGTGCGTTTTTCCATCAATGTGTTTGAATCTTTACGGCGAATGACACTTATTTTTGATGTTATTCAAGTGGCGTCTGGCGACGTATTTCTTAAGTCGAATACAATAGTGGCGCCATCAACTCAAGCCCAGTTTGATTTACAGCCATGGCTAAACTTGGTATTACAACAAAATACTATTCGGATTCATGAGTTTAATGTGCATTATGGCGCTTTAAACTTTGCTGTTCGTGATACACAAGTTGGTACCGATGAGTCAGGCGCTACTTTGTTACAATCTCAGTTAGTCCTTAAAGCAAAATCCTTACTTGGCCAGGGTCGTCTTCAAGCTAAATTGACTCGAGATCTATTCGCCACTGGATTTACTGGTGAAGGCTTTATTGATTTTCATGTTTATAAGCCGCCATTTCATCAGCCACTCGCTGATAGTCGTATCAGTGAATTGCATTTTATAAGTCATTTAAACACGTTTAAGGGCTGGTTTACTCTTAAAGACAGTCGCGTTGACCAATTGAGCGTGCAAGCGGATTTTGAGCGCGAACGCCCCTTAGCGACACGACTTATCGCCAAGGGGCAGCAGTTAAACACCACTGACGAGTTAAGTGCTTGGGTAATCTCGGGTTTTTTAGAACATGGCTTTGTCAAAAGCCCGTTTCAGGCACAAACAGGGCTTAATCGTCAATTGTCTATGCCTTATATTACAGGCGACCAGTTGCAGTCTGCACTGGCATTGGCCGCACCAAAAATAAAACTTGAGCACATTAAAGGCAGCATACAAGACCTGTATTTAAGTGATGTTGGTGTTGTTGCCAAGTTCGACGAGTTTGCCGTTAAAGCCGCTCAATTTGAGATTGCGCCACTTGATGGCTGGCTTTGGAGTGATGACCAGCACGGTCGCTTTCAACATCACGGCGTAGTGCTTAACTTAGATATACCCCAACTCTTTAATGGCCCTTTAAAGCAGATCCAATTAGCGCCAGCTTTGATAAACTGGCAATTGTCTGAAGACAATTTGCTTTTTGAAGCCGGTGCGCCTTGGGATTTACAGCATCAACACGCTTATGCTGCAGTCGATTGGCAGTTTAATGTGCCTCGTGGTCAGGCCGAAGCGCTTGGAACTTTACCGTTGTTAACGGTGCAAGGGGAAGTGGTCTCTTCAACGCCAAATCATTACCCACAGTATTTGCCCACATTATTATCCAACGGTTTAATTGATTGGCTTAGCCCTGCTATTTCACAAGGCCAGTTAACCTCTGGCAAGTTTTTATTTCACGGGCCGTTAAAACGTAAGCAACCTGGGGTGCTTGATCGCTTTGCTGGGCCAGATTGGTATCATTGGTTGGACAATTCACCAGAAAAACAAAGCGCGCTAAGGTCCCTTGAATTACAGCCAAGTTTGCAATTGCAGCTCAAGGGGCAAGATCTTGATTTTACTTTTCTGAAGAATTGGCCAAAAATAGAGCGAGCCAAAGCCAAAGTGTTTGTTGGCGCCTCTAAAGTGCTGTTTGACGTCGACTCTGCGGCTACTTTGGATCTCGACATACAAGGACAAGGCCAGGTGTGGGTAGAGCCAGATTTTACATCGTCCAAACGTCAGGTTCGTCTGCAGAGCAAGATACACGGCGCAGGAAGTTTGCAACAAGGTTTACAGTATCTGGCGCAAAGCCCGGTGGCGCAAAAGCTCGGCAATGGGCTTGATGTAATTGCGCCACAAGGTGGCAATATTGACACGGAGGTGAGCCTTGATCTACATATTGACGGTGACGCTGATCCGAAGATTAAAGTGACCACAAGCCTGCAGAATGCAGGGCTCAATATTATACCGGCACAGCTTAGTATTGATCATATTAATGGCGATGTTATTTTTGATTTGCAAGAGGGTTTAAGTGGCCAATCAATTCAAGCGCAGACGCTGGGCGGTGCTTATGATATAAATATTGAACACAGTAATAACCGCTCTAATGTGTCTTTCAATGGCAGTGTGGAAGCTTTTAGTCTTGCGACCTGGCTTGATTGGCCAATTTTAAATCGAGTGGTGGGCGAAACTAAAGTCCAGGGCTTATTCACCCTGCCTTGGGACGGTGCGCCGCCTCGCCTCGAATTGGATTCAGATCTGCGAGGCTTGATTATTGGTTTGCCTGGTATTTTTGGCAAAGAGGCTCGTAAGGCTCGAGCCTGGCACCTTGACGCCGTGTTTGATACATCCACGCAGTTTTTAGTTGAGGATCAAGACCGTTACCTGGCTCAGCTCGCTTTAGACCAAGGCGGCATAACGGGCATGGATTTGGTTATCGGGCCAAATCTAAATAACAATTTAAACGATGACGCCCAGTTTGATTTAGCATTGCCTGTAGCGCCAGGTCAGCGCTGGCAAGTGAATCTAGCAGAGGTTGACTTGGCACAGTGGCAACAGGTGCTGTCAAAAGTGGCTAAGCAGCAAGCTAAAGACCAGGGATCATCAAGCTCGCCAAAGAGCGCATCAAATAGTGCTGTGCTTGCGCTTTTACCTGGCACATTACAGCTTAGTGTTGAGCATCTGCAATATAAATCGCTGGATTTTGCAAATCTTCGTTTATCCTTATTTGAAGAGCCAGGCGGTTGGCGTTTACAGTGGGATGGTCGACAAAATGCTGGCAAGGGGTTTATTCCTAAGGCATTATTTGCGATTAATAACACCAGGCCTTTGCGACTTGATTTCGATACATTAGCAATTCCAGGCATTGATTTTACAGCCGCAGATTTAGCGTCAGCCACTAAACCTAAAACATCGAAGCCGGTAGCTCTGGACTCAAGTCGCTGGCCAGGTCTAGAACTTGAAGTCAAAAACTTATACTATAATAAGCGACTCGCTGGTAATCTGGAGCTATCAGGCGAGCCCTCGGTGGGTGGCTATCACTGGCACTCATTGTATGGCCAGATTGGCGGCGTGCATGTGCGAGGTAGTGGCCATTACTCTGAGTCCTTTGGTACAGAGCTTGATCTGACAGTTCAAGCAAGTCACTTAAAGGGCGTTTATCAGTTGCTTAATGTGGAGTTACCGCCATTCGAAACTAACGGGGTTAGTGGCAATTTAAGTCTAATGTGGCCAGGGCTACAGCCAAGCTTTAAGAATGTCGTAGGCAATGGTTATTTTAATTTTAAAGCAGGTGTTATTCGCGGGGTCAGTGGCGTTTCACCTTTAAAATGGTTGAATTTAATGAGTGCGCAAAGTATTACTCGGCATTTAAAGCTTGATTTTACCGATCTTGCCGATAAAGGTTTGAGTTTTGACAACCTTTCATTTGATTGGCAGCTGGCCGATCTGCGATTGGCAAATACGGGTTTGATATTAGACTCTCCATCTTTGCAATTACGCAGCAAAGGCTGGGTTGATTTAAACAAAAAGACATTATTTCAAGAGTGTATCGCTGTAATACCCATACTCGATCATCTATGGCTACCAGCCGCTGCCGCAGGAGGATTACCAGCAGTGGCCACTGCCTATGTATTGGATAAAGCAATTGGTAAACAGTTAGATTCATTGACTCAGCTTAAATGGCAGGTGCAAGGGCCTTTAAGTAACCCAAAAGTGAGTACTACTGGGTCACCATAATGAGGCTGCAAGTAAAGGATTCTAGATATGGACTATCATTGTATTCACTGTCATTTTTTGGCCACGAAAGTGCAAAATCAAGTGGACGCGGCCAATGCTCAACATTCGTGTACTAAAAGCCAAAGATCTTTATTGCGCCAGAAAAAAAATCTTAATCAACACTATATCGGTTGTTACCATGCTATTTGGCAAGTTGAGGCGCCAATGGATGACAACGATTTTCATGAAGTGCTTGAAAAAGACCGACAACGGCAGTGTTTTTTTTATAAACATAAACCGAGTTTATCGCTGGAACAAGCTAAATTAGCCCAGCAAACTAATCCGATGCCACCGCCAGGTGGTTACACATTATTGGGTGAGCGGCCTTGGTTTATCTACGTTGTGACTATAATAGCTTTAGTTGTTGCCACACTTATTGTCTTTTTACCTCGTCTTTAATCCTTAAATCTTACTTGTGTAAAAAATGGTGGCAGATATTCAAAAGTAAGCCAAGCTTTATATAACTCAATCAAAAAAGTGTTATTTAGGGAAGTGGTTTATGAAGATCAAGACGAAGTTTGTTGTTGGTGGTTTAGCATTGGCACTGGTGCCCTTAATTATCTCCAACGGGATCACAAGTTACCAAGCGACCCAATTAGCGTCATCAGGCTTAAATGATGCCTCAGAGCGCTTGCTAAGTTTGGATCGGGAAAGTCAATCTGAAGCTGTCATTAATTATTTTGATTTTTTGAGCGGTGTACTTACTACACAAGCCACAAACCCAACAGTGGTTGAAGCAACTCAGGGTTTTCGATTTGCTTTTCAAAACACGCCTAACCCGACTAGCTCAATGAAACAGAACCTGAACACTTTTTATTCGAGCCAATTTGCGCCAAAATTTGCCAATAAAAATCCAGACAGTCAAGCACCTGTTGCCACTATGACGTCGAGTTTAACGCCACAAGCTTGGTATATGCAGTATCAGTACATTGCTAACAATGCCGCAGAGCTTGGCGCAAAAGATGAGTTGATGGCGGCCCAAGATGGTACTGAATATGCTGCTTGGCACGCTAAGTACCACCCGTACATGCGCAGCATTTTAAATCAGTTTGAACTTTACGATGTGTTTATCGCTGATCCAACCACTGGTGATATTGTTTATTCTGTTTTTAAAGAATTGGATTTTGCCACCTCGTTAAAATCAGGCCCCTACGCAAATTCTGGTTTAGGTCAGGCGTTTTCGAAAGGTTTAAAAATCACTGAGCCAGGACAAGTTGCACTTACATCTTTTGATAGTTACTTGCCGTCTTACAACGATCCAGCTTCGTTTATGTCAGCGCCTATTTTTGATGGTAATCAAAAAATTGGCGTGCTTATTTTTCAGATGCCTTTGGGCGCTATTAATAATTTGATGACTCATAAGGGGCAATGGCAAAAAGTAGGGCTTGGGGAAACCGGTCAATCATTATTGCTGGGTAAAGATGGTCGCCTACTTAACGAATCTCGTTTATTTGTGCAAAGCCCTGTTGATGCCATTAAATACTACGCTGACAGTGGTCTAGTGTCAGCCTCAACCCTTGCTCGAATGAAATCCAACGGCTCGGCAGTAGGTTCAGACATGTATGCAAAAGTGATTAATGGTGTCCAGGATGCAAAGGTCGACTACAGCAAAAGTGCTACAGGCGTGCCGGCCGTGCATGCCATTAAACCATTTCAAGTACTTGGCCAAGATTTTTATTTAGTGTCTGAAATGGCGGTGTCTGAATCTACAGCAGTTGTAACCAGCTTAAAATCTCGCCTTATTATTTTTGAATCAATCATGGTAGCGCTGGTTGCTGTTCTAGTGTTTTTAGGTGTACGATTCTTTGCGAACTCGTCCATGTTACCCCTGGAACGCTTAGCTGCACGCAGCGAGGAACTTGCGAGTTCGCAAGGTGCCGATTTAACGCAAAAGCTTGATACATCATCTCAAGATGAAATTTCAGATGCGTCCGGCGCACTTAACCGATTTTTTGAAAGAATCCATGTTGTCGTTAGTCAAGTTAGCCAAGCGTCGGGTGAATCAGAGCTTGCAACATCGAAGCTTGATCAGATGTCAATCGAGACTCTGTCAGAAGTGACCGAGCAGACAGAACGTACGACCTTGGTGGCCACGGCAACGACGCAAATGTCGGCCAGTATTAACGAAATTGCCCAAAGCGTAGAACATGCAGCATCCAATGTGAACCAATGCAACGATTTAATGAAAAGCACCAAAAGCGGCTTTGATCAATCGGTGTCTCGTCTTGAAGCATTAGATGGCGAGATTATGAATTCCAGCGCAGTAGTCACTCAGTTAGAAGTGAAAACCTTGGAAATAGGCAAGGTGCTTGACGTTATTCGAGCGATTGCCGATCAGACTAACCTATTAGCTTTAAATGCCGCGATAGAAGCGGCGCGAGCTGGTGAACAGGGCAGAGGTTTTGCGGTAGTCGCAGATGAAGTGCGCAAGCTTGCCAGTCGAACTCGAGAATCAACCACAGAAGTTGATTCCATTATCGCCAATCTACAAGCTGAATCTGCGGCGGCGGTTGTGCGTATGTCCAGCAGTTCAAGTCTTGCAAAAGAAACCATCGCAGCCTTTCAAGAAGCTAATGGTTTGATCAATCAGCTCACTGCTAATATTGGTTCTATCTCTGGCGAGCTAAATCAAGTGGCCGCGGCGGCTGAAGAGCAAAACACCGTTGCCAGCGACATCGCCATGAACCTTGAAGTCTTGGGTGATCTTAGCGATCGAGTCAACTCCAAAGTCATGCAAATGAATGACTCAGTGCAATATTTAAATTCAAAAAGCCGAGAGATGCAAACAGTGGTTGGCGTTTTTAGGATCTAGACTGTGCCTTAAAAATGTGATTAAAAGCGCTCCTATTTGAGCGTTTTTTTTTGGGTTATTTCAAGTGCCAGAGATTGAATTGATTGCGATAAAATGCTATTGTGATAGCGCAATTTTGGGTCGGAAAGTCTAGTTTTTCACCGTAATTTGTGCTAACGTTCGCTATCGATTATGTATTGCTCACTTTGGCTTTAGCGACGGATTCTTGAATATCATGCCGAACATCATACTTAATGAATCACTTCCATGGGTGTTAAGGTCTCATACTGATTCATTTAACATAGTGTTGGCCAAAGCCCGCCAGTGTGTGAATTCGGGTAATAAGCAGGCTTTAGCCAAGCTACTTAAAGCTATACCACTTACTATTGCCGAGCACACAATCGCTCAATTGCACGCCAGTATTTTTGATCATTCCATTGATCAACGCCATTATCTATTTATGGACGCAGTGTTAGACCTATTCCCGTCGCTAAGCCAATGTATTGAGGCTTATCCCCATAACCCTGAGACTAACCAGCCAAGCCGAACATTGTTATCGCCTTTAGGGGTACTCCAAACTATGCAAGCCTTGGTTGAAAAAAATAAGATTGATCCAAAAACCACTTGGTCTGTGGCAGATTCCTACGCAGATTTTAAAGATAAACTTGATAATGTGATGTCCGGCGTGTCCGATAGTGCTTATTTTTTGGTTCGGCATAAAGACTCATCCTTGCCTCAATTACCTCATATCCATTTTTCGCCAGTGTATGTAGAAAAAGACCAAAGTGGATCAATCTCTGCAGTGATGACAGACTGCAATGGCGCTGAGCTTAAAGATTTTTCATTTCGGTTGGCAGAACAAATTTTGCATGTGTTTCCAACGGCGAAGACCTATGCCTTCAAAGATCATCGCCAAGCTGATAAAAGCAATTGCCCTGTGTTCAGCATTGGTGATGTTATTCAGATGCAGAAAAAGCAAAACATGGTGAGCTACGCTGCGCGTAACCAAATTCATGTTGCTTGTGATAGCCAATATCCAGGTGTAAAACTTCGGATTTTTGATAAACTACCAGGGTCTATGATTAAAATGACTCAATCTATAAAAAATATGGAGTCTCGTAAGTCGAGGTTACCAAAGATTGAGCAACTTGAAATTAACAGGGCATTAAAAAAGCACACTGTCGTGTGTGCCGGTAAGCCAATCAATACGCTTATTGCCAAACGATATTTAAAATACGAGCGAATGTTGATGTCTACTGCTATTAATGAGGCCAGAACTGCACAGCAAATGGATTTGTTATCTAAAATCAAATGACCGCTTATACCTAAACGTTTTGGGTATGTAAAAGCAACAAGTTCTGGGCGCCGTTATTCGCGCCAGTGACGACTTACTTACAGGATGCAGTATTAACATGGATGCTCATATTTACTTCTCTGAAGCGACTCAACAGGCATTTTTGACGCCATACCTTTGCTCTACCAGTTTAGCCGCGCCAGCGGTTATCATTTGTCCAGGTGGTGCCTACAGTCGTTTAGCTGAGCATGAGGGTAGAGGCTACGCGCAATGGTTATCATCTCATGGAGTTAGCTGTTTTGTTTTGCATTACCGCTTTGGGCTCTATCCCGCGGCAGTGACTGATCTAGCAAACGCTCTCTCTTTCCTCGCCAAATATGCCGCAGATTACAACATAGATCCAAGCCGTTTCGGGATTATGGGCTCGTCTGCTGGTGCACATTTAATAACGACCTTGTATAACGCTACCACACGACAACGTGTCGCCGTTGACGTGCCAAAAATTCGAGCAGCTCTGTTGTGTTATCCGGTTATTTCGTTAATCACCGATAGTCATACAGAGTCTCGGTATAATCTTTTAGGTGATGGGGAAGATGAACTTGCTTGCAGTCTATCCGCTGAGGTTGGCGTTACCGCAGATTTTCCAGAGACCTTTTTGTGGCACACGGCGGATGACCAAAGCGTTTCATCACGCCATAGTTTGATGTTTGCCGCAAAGCTATCGGAACATCAAATTCCCTTTAGTTTGCATGTTTTTGATTCTGGCCGTCATGGCTTAGGATTAAACACCAGCCATCCTTGGGATCATCTCTGTGTCGAATGGTTAAGAAAGATAGAGTTTATCCTGCCAAGCCTTTTGACTCAGCGAGGCAGTTAATTGGACAATCAACTGCCTCGCTTGTATAGTTTTCGTCGTTGTCCATATGCAATTCGAGCAAGATTAGCTTTAAAATTTGCTGATATTCTCCTTGAAACCATTGAGGTGGCATTGAATAATAAACCGCAAGCACTGTTGGAGATAAGCCCTAAGGGCACGGTACCAGTCTTGCAGTTACATTCAGGACTAATACTCGATGAAAGCCTGGATATTATACGTTGGGCCTTTGGGCAAATGTCGGTGTCCAACAGTACGCTGATTACAGTTGAAAGCCCAGAAATGACGGCACTTATGGATGCTAACGATCAAGGGTTTAAACATTGGCTTGATCGCTATAAATATTATGATCGTTACCCTGAGCAGTCCAAAGCGTTATATCAAAGCCAGGTATTGACAGTATTACAAAGTCTAGATGCAAGGCTTTGTCAAAATGCATTTTTATGCACTGCCAGCCCGAGCATTGCCGATATAGCAATTTTTCCTTTTGTTCGGCAATGCGCAAGTGTTGATTTGGTCTGGTTTGACTCTTTGCAGTTACCAGCGTTGCAGCAGTGGCGACTTTACTGGTTGCAGCACCCGTTATTTGTTGAAGTTATGCAAAAACATCCAGGCGCTTGAAGCGTCAAAAGTTGCATAATGATAATATTTGGGCTGCATTTAACCCACATGAGCGCTATTTTGAGCCTTTTTCGTCTTCATTTGCCGATACCTCACGCCGGCCAGGTCTACTGTTAGCTTGAGTTTGCATTTTTTTTCGAGCACTCTTGAGTTTACTGATATGTGATAGACCTTAAATCCTAACCGCGCTGGGCCTGAATGATGCCTTATTAATATTTCTGCCTCAAGGCTTTGCTACTTCTTTATGACTGATTCTGCAGTATTGACTGACTTAAAAATCGTAAAGGTTTGAGTGCCTTATAAGTTCCTGTAAGATAGCGGCTTACAAGCAGCTTAAGGACTTATAGCCATGGTTAAACCAACGTCAACTTCATCCCATTCGCAGCCATCTTCTCAGGACAATGTCCAACCTCTATCTAAAGAGCAGGCGCGTTTAGAGAAAAATTCTTTTTTGCTCGCTTTAGTAGGGGTCAGTATACTGTTTTTATTTTTACTCTGGCCTTTTTGGGGCGCGATTTTTTGGGCATGTCTGATAGGGCTTATTTTTGCGCCTCTTTATCAGCGGTTACTCAACATAGGTAAACCCAAGCCAAATCTGGCGGCGGCTATTTCTTTGTTAATTTGCTTTGTTATGGGTATTTTACCGGCGTTATTTGTCATTGGTTCATTTTTTCGCGAAGGTGCTAATCTTTACCAGCGCCTTAAAAGTGGTGATTTTGACTTTAGCTCGCAGATTGAGCAGATACAAACTGCTTTTCCTATCATTAAGAGTTTTTTAGCCAGGTTTAATCTAGATATTGAGCAAATACAGGCACAATTATCCGATGTTGCCCTCGCTGGAAGCGGGTTAATTGCCCAGAATGCATTGCAGTTTGGCCAGGGCACGGTGCAATTTATTGTGGCCATATCATTGATGCTGTACGTGGCATTTTTTATGCTGCGCGAT
>Ga0115546_1000463_pt1 | contig 27703 bp, 18 predicted proteins | sample COGITO_mtgs_1004_FD_87186 | JGI IMG/M metagenome (GOLD analysis project Ga0115546, IMG submission 87186) | Pelagic marine microbial communities from North Sea - COGITO_mtgs_100413 | ecosystem: Environmental > Aquatic > Marine > Epipelagic | place: Germany:Helgoland, sampling site Kabeltonne...
ACTCGGTGGGTGGCGATGTTGATTTAAGGCCAAATCAACCAACGGGTGCGCGCTTTATTATCACTTGGCCGAAAGAGATTGTCTATCGAACGGCTTAAATATACCCATAGCGTTTGGGTATAGCTCTATAGTAATAAAGACTTGGTATGTTAATTGCTTCTTTTTTCGATTATATCACTTAGTTTCTGCGTCAATTCGCAATAGTATTCGCAATAGTAATTGTGCAGAGTAAGTAGTCAAAATAAGAGGGAGTCCTATGCCAGAGCTCATTAATATCGGCGTATCCGCATTGCTGGCGAACCAGGCTAATTTATCCACCACTGGTCAAAATATTTCAAATGCCAATACCCCTGGTTATAGTCGACAACAAGCCATAGCCGTGACCACGCCAGCCCAACCTACGGGTTTCGGCTACTTAGGCTCAGGCGTCGCTGTGGAGGGCGTTCGTCGTATCGTCGACATTTTTGCTGCCGCTGAAATGCGATCCACTGGTGATAACGTCAATCGAATTGAGCAAATTCTTGTCAACTCGGAGCAACTGGACAATATGCTGGGCCAAGAGTCAACTGGATTGTCGCCAATTTTACAACGGTTTTTTACGTCGTTGCAGACTGCAAGTGAAGATCCAGCCTCTGTGGCTGGCCGACAAGTGGTGTTGACCAGCACCGAGCTGATGACCAATCGAATGAATCAGCTGTCTAGTCGTTTGGATGTGCAAAACGAAGCAATAAACAGCCAAATAGGCACTTTGACTTCAGAAATCACCACCTTAGCCAGCAGTCTTGCCAGCCTCAATGATAAGATCAGTCTGCACGGTGGTGGCAGTATTGGCCGTTTACCAAATGATCTGCTAGACGAGCGCGATCGTGTATTGCAAAGAATGTCAGAGCTTGTCGATGTGCAGGTGGTTGAAAATGAGAATCGTACAACCAATGTCTATGTTGGTGTTGGTCAAGCTTTAGTCGTCAGTAATCGCTCATTTGATTTAACCAGTGCCGCTGGTAAGGACGATCCATCTCGACAGGATGTTATCTTTAAAAATGGCAATCGGACAGAAACAATGACAGACTCAATTTATGGCGGTCAGCTGGGTGGGCTGTTAGAATTTCGTCGGGATATTCTGGACGAATCCTATGGCCAGCTGGGCATAGTGGCTCTTGGTTTGAGTGAAAAAGTCAACGAGCAGCACCAGCTTGGTATGACTCTTGATGGCAAGGTTGGCGGTGACTTTTTTCGCGATATTAATGACGATGCCTGGGCTATGAGTCGATCTATTGCCAAATCCACTAACCTTGATCCGAGCAGTAGTCGTATAAGAACTGAAATAGAGTCAGTGGCCGAAATGACCACCGCTGATTACCAGTTGCGTTTTTCACCAGCCAGTACTGATGAGTACACAGTGACTCGAATCAGCGACAATAGTGTAGTGGCAAAAAAAGCGTTTTCCGGTACTTTCCCATCTGTTGTTGAGTTTGATGGCGTTAAAGTGACTATCGAAGCTGGCAATTTTGCTGCAGGGGACAGCTTTTTAATTGCGCCAAGTCGTAATGCAGCCCATGAAATGCGCACTAATGTGAGTAATGTTCGAGACCTTGCCTTTGCTCAGCCGGTGCGAGTAGAAAGCGCAGAGGCTAATCGAGGCACAGGCGTAGTTGATCAAGGCCAGGTGCTTGACACGACTCGACCCTTATTTTCCAAGATTGAGAGTGATAAAACTTTAAACCCGCCCATGATTGTCAAATTTACCTCAGCTCGAACCTATGATGTGCTTGATAACACGAATCCAGCCAAGCCTGTACCCTTGGTGCCATCATTGATGAATCAACGTTTTGTACCAGGCACTGCTAATGCCTTGTTGCCGTTAGATTTAAATCAGTCTGTGGTTACATCTGATGGCGCAGATTTAGGGATTGCAACTCGCAATGCAGTGGCTGGTGCCTTTAATAATGGCTATGCCGCAGAAAATTTGGTGGTGACGTCGGTTGATCCCATGACCAAAGCCATTAGTCGACAAACTTTGGCAACCACTGCGCAAGATTCTGCGGCTTTAATTGCATCTCAACTGAATGAATTTACAAATACAAGCGCAGTCGCGCGAAATTACGCGGTGTTGAATGAGATTGAATCAACCACACCAATGACTTTGACCCTCAATGGCGAAAATTTTACGGTGACCGCGCCAAACCAATTGGCAAGCGCCATTAATCAAAATGCCGCTCTTCGCGGCAAGGGCATTACGGCTTTAAGCGATGGTAGTCGAGTGGAGCTGTTTTCCACCACTGGTGACAATTTTCAAATTACTGTGGCCGGTGGCGCAACTGATCAATTATCAGTCGCTGGTACTAATGGTGCTCCAATTACTCTGATCGGTACTGATCCAATACCGCAAGTGACCATTGGTGGCCAGCTTGATGTAACCTTAGATGATGGCGTGAGCATGACCGGTGCTAGCTCTGTTTTTTCCACGCTGCCAAAGCATGAGGCCGCTTTTTTGGGTTTACAAGTGACTCTTGGTGGATCACCTGCAATTGGTGATATTTTTGAGATTAATTACAATAAAGATGGTTTTTCTGATAACAGAAATAGTGTGGCACTTGGTGCTGTACAAACCACAAAGTTTATGTCAAACGGCGAAGCGACTATTCGAGACACCTATGCTAATTTAATTAATTTTGTCGGCACACGCACCAATGAAGCGAGTCTCGATTACGAGGCGGCACAGGCATTATTTGATCGAGCAGTGAGTGAACGAGACGCTACCTCTGGCGTTAATTTAGACGAAGAAGCTGCCAATGTTATAAAATTTGAGCAAGCTTATAATGCTTCAGCCCAGCTTATTGCAGTGGCTCGCAGTATTTTCGACACCTTATTAAATTCTGTTGGTTAGTTTTTCAGTAGGAGCATTATAAATGCGAGTTTCAACAAGTCAAATTTATGCAACTGGCGTAGATCGAATGCGCGAGGTGCAAGCGTCTTTAGACGATATTCAGCAAAAAGTGTCAACTGGTATTGGTTTATCAAAACCATCCGATGATCCAATTGCCTTTTCGCAGGTGCTCAAACTTGGTGAAGAAATTTCCATTAACGAGCAGTACAGCAACAACATTCGCTCTGCTACTGGTCGCAATGAATTAGCAGATTCAATGATGTCGTCGGCGGTGGACGCTCTGCAGCGGTTACGAGAGCTTGGCTTGCAAGCCAGCAACGATACTTTGAACCAGCAAGATCGTAAAGGCATAGCTGAGGAGGTGCGTATTTTACAAACCGAACTGGCAGGCATACTCAACGCAACCAACGGTAGTGGCGAGTTTATTTTTGGTGGTTTTCAAGGCCGTGAACTGCCTTTTCAACAACGCAGTGGTGGTGGATATGATTATAAGGGCGATGAAGGGCAGAGAATTGCGCAGATTTCACCGTCAAGTTACGTTGATGTCAGTGATTCAGGCAAGGATATTTTTGTCAATATTCCCTCCGCGAAAAACACCATTTTAACCCGTAACAGTGAAGGCAATGATCCAACAAGTAGCGCGGCTATTAATGTGGGTCAGGTCTATAACCAAAGTGCTTTGGATCAAGTGTACCCAGAAAAATTTATCGTGACTTTTGGCGATCCTGCGGAAAATCAAAATCGACAAACTTTTTCAGTGACCAGGGCTAGCGACGGTACGCCTGTTGTGGGCGACTCGCCCGTCGGCGCTTTGCAAAATAGAACCTATATTCCAGGTGAGTCTATTGATTTTCATGGAGTACGCGTCAAGATCTCCGGTGACCCAAAACCCAATGATTCCTTTTTTGTTGAATCGTCCGGCACGCAAAGTTTAATGAACACTCTGGAGCGATTTGCTCAAGGCTTAGAAGAGTTAGCGGTGAATCCAGTGGTGATCGAAGGCACTGCATCTCTAGTGGGACGAGCATCGCCACCAAGACCAACTTTAACTGCAGCCGGCAATTACGTGGCACAGCAACAGCTCACCCTTAGGTCAGAGCAGGGTACTGTGCAAACTGTCGATGTGCTTGCCAATCAATCAATCGGCGATGTTGCTGCAGCACTTGATGCCCTCACTGGTGTGAGTGCTAACTTTGATCCAGCCGAGGCCCTACTTGACTTCTCCACTACGGCTGCGGACGAGGGCGATATTATCGAATTCAACATCAATGGTATTGCAGTACAGGCTACAGCTGGTGCCAATGACTCTGCTACTTTTGCCAATATTGATGCGGCTTTAACCGCTGTGTTGCCCACCGTGAATTTAAGCTATACCAATGAAGGCCTGGGTCGTTTTCGCTTGACACAAAGCACTGGCGAGAACGTGGCGATTGATGATTTTCGGGTGACAGATTTTCCGGGGGTCGAGCTTGATATTGTCAGTGGTTTGACGCCAGGTGAAACCCTTGGTTTTTCCATTACAGGCTCTGCAGGTGAAGTTTTAAACCTGAGTTATACAGCAGTGACTGGTGATGTTAACGAGCTGACCACGCAATTGCAAACGGCAATTGCAGGTGCTGGGCTTGGCGCTTCGATGACCGTGACGCAAGCCAGTTCTGGAGCACCAGCTCGAATTCAATATTTTGGTGATATAGACGGTGATGCTCAAATTACCCTTGGTAATTTGACCGACAGTGGCACTAATAATGTTGAACTTAGTCTTGCTGCAACTGCTGGCACGCAAACTACAGACAGTGTCACCAATGGTGCGGCTAGTCGGTTTTTACCCACATCGACCATTAATGTATTAGCGCTTGAAGGCCGAGCCACCTTAGGTGTTAAGGGCGCCATTGGTGATATGGTCACTCTGCGTGATGGCGGTGCTGACTCAAGCGCTGTTGCTGCTCGATTGGAGTACACTTTGCAACCTGGTTACACTCTTGAATCTTCGATTGCTGATCGGGATGGCGGCTTGTTAAGCACCCCGACTTTGGATGATACCCTTACTTTGCAATTTCGAGAGTCAATGAATTCCAGCTTAGCGAATTTAGACAATGCGCTCAACAATGTCACTCAGTCTCGATCTCGAATAGGTGCACGTTTAAATATGCTTGAGTCAGCGCAAGATTTGAATGAAAGCATGACGGTTGAGCTTAAAGAGTTTCAGTCTAAAATTCGCGATTTGGACTACGCCAAAGCGTTGACAGAAGTGCAGATGAAAACTTTTATTCTACAAGCAGCGCAAAACACCTTTGTCAGAGTTACGGGTTTAAGTTTGTTTAACTTTCTCTAAAGAAATGGTCACGCTGGCCGATACCTTGCAAAGGCAAACAAGTTTTTAACATTAATGTGGAGAGAAAAATGCAAAAAGGAATACAAGCCTATACCAAGCTCGGCAATTACACGGCCGCCACTGATGCAGATCCTCACACTCTAATCTCCATGTTGTACGACGGTGCTTTAGAGCGCATTGCCAGTGCTAAGGGCGCCATGCAAGGGGGCGACGTCGCTATGAAAGGCATGATGATCAGCAAAGCAATTACCGTGATTGATGGTTTACGAGCTCATCTTGATTTAGACAAGGGTGGGGATGTAGCGGACAATCTGAAAAACTTGTACGATTTCTCGGAAAATCGGCTGTTTGAGGCCAATTATAAAAACTCAATTCAAATGCTTGATGAAGTTACCCAGGTGTTGGACACGTTGCGAGACGCATGGACATCTATTAAACCAACGGCAACAACCAGTCAGGGGGCATAATGTCACAAGTGCCCAGACAGATTCTCACCCAGCTCATCACAGTGTTTGATGAACTGCATAGTCTTGCGCCTTTAGATTTGCAAAACAGTGAGCAAGGTCAATCTTTGGAAGCAAAAAGACATCAATTAACTCAAGAGTTACATGAGTGTTTGCCGGAGACGTTGGATGAGGAACTGGCTTTTCTAGTGCAGCAACTAAAAGATCGTACCGTGAGTTTGTTAGCGCAGTTAGATGCATCTCAACAAGAATTGCGCGACGAAATGCTGAAAATTCAACAGCAGCGCAAAGCGAAGTCTGTGTATAAGCAGGTCGGCACTAGATAGATTATTTCAGTTCTGGTACTACTTTTAGTTGGTTGTAGCCCAATTTCATTGGACCACAGTAGTGCGCTACAGGCCCACAGCTGACATGGCTGTGGATAATTGCCGTCCAAGAATAGATTTGAGAGTTGGAATGACTTCAAGCTGTAGCGCATCGCTTAGATTTCGCAAAGCCAGCATAGTTTGAATGTCGCCATCTAAAGTTAAAGGATGTGCTCCCTTAGGGCTTAAATGAGTGTTCAAAAAATACCCCAGGGCTTTTAAGTCAAATTCAAGTGTGGCTTGTGCGACATCAAAGTGTTGGGCGTTAAGTAGCACTTGTTGTTGTACAAACACCATGTGCCAGCGTAAATTCAAACCCTTGACGTTGATATTAATCTTTTTGCCTTGCAGCTGTGCCAGTGGTAGCATTGCTTGAGGTCGTTGGCGAATAAGATTATTGATACTCATCTCCAGCTGTCGCAATAATACAGGATTGTGTAAGCTGGCTTTAATAAGCATCAGTGAGCTACCAAGTCGCATGAGTTTTATGCCAGCGCCAATCATACCAAAGACTCCTGCTGCAATTTAAAGCCCCTATGAATGGCCACAACACCATTGAGCATATTGGTGTAATCTGCGTGGCCAAAACCAGCATCGAGAATCATAGATTTCAAGGTATTTTGGTCTGGATGTTGGCGGATAGATTCTGCTAAGTATTGATAGCTGTCGCTATCGTTGGCAATTATTTTGCCTATCTTTGGCAAAATATGAAAGCTGTATAGATCATAGGCTTTTTGCATTACTTTGCTGTTAACTTGTGAAAATTCTAAAATAAGCGCTTGGCCATTTGGTTTTAGCACCCGATGCATCTCACGTAAAGCCTGATCTTTATCAGTGACGTTTCTAAGGCCAAAAGCAATTGTCACTCGATCAAAACTTGCATCGGGAAAAGGCAGCAGCTCTGCATTAGCGATGCAAAACTTCACTTTTTGTACTTCACCTTTATTGATCAGCTTGTCGCGGCCAATAGCAAGCATGTTGACATTAATGTCAGATGCAACCACTTGGCCTCCGGCGCCTAAGCGCTTGGCGATCAAAGCGCTAATATCACCAGTGCCAGCGGCCAAGTCTAACACCTGCATTTGTGGGTGCACATTTGCAAACTCAGCAAAAAATCGCTTCCACATGCGGTGCACACCAAAGGACATCATGTCATTCATGATGTCATAGCTGTCTGCCACTGAATCGAAGACGCGCCCAACCAACTGTTTCTTAGCCGACCATGGCACTTGTTTGAAGCCAAAATGTGTTTGCCGATCAGTCATGCAAATTCCCTCATGAATAGGTTTAAATAGAGCATAAGTGTATCATGGACCAATCAATTTTGGAGCGAGATTTCAAGGGGGCACCGTGTGTAAAGTGTTTAGGCCAAAAATTGTGTATAATCAGCAGGCTTTGGATGTTGCACAAGTGGTTGCACTCTACAGTGCAATAGGTTGGAATCAAGACGGTTTTAGAACCGCTGAGCGAGTGGCATTATCACTTGCAAAAAGTCTTTGTTATGTCACGGCCTATGCAGACACTACAGATCATCTTATTGGCTATGCAAGATTGGTGGGGGATGGCATATTTGTGCATCAATTGGTTGATGTCATAGTGGATCCAGAGTACAGGGGTCAGGGGCTAGCTCGATCCATGGTGTCACATATTATGGAGCACTACTTTGATGAATCGAGCCATGCCACTGTTATGCTGGTTGATGGCTCGGGCGTGCAGGGTTTGTATTCGTCTATGGGGTTTTTGCAGGCGCCAGAGGAAGGCGTGTGGTATCAAAGCCTGCGGTCAATACTGAAGTGATATTGCTTGATATTTTCAGCTCGATTGCAAGATAATTTTGTTTACTTTACAGTCTTGTCACTCTTTGCAGCGTTATGACTACCATTTTAAAAATAGAAGGTTAAACACATGTTAAACTTATCGGCCAGTGCCAATCGTACTGTCTATGAACCAGTTCAAAACCCTTCAAGCAATAATAAGTTGGTTGGTCTAAATACCGTACCAGTACCGCCTTATACAACCAGTCAAGCTTTGTCCACTGTCAATACAATCAATAGCGTTGCTACAACTCATTATCTTACAGCAATCCCATCGAATAAAATCTCAATTAATGATCTCAATCAGTGGACAAACCATGGCACTATTGACGGGTATACAACCAAGATATCTGCTGGTCCAACCCCGCGTATGTTGCGAGCTGATTTTACAGCGATGCTGCGATTACATTCACTTAATAATCAAATGACATGTCAATCGATACAGATACCAGGTTTAGCTCATAATGTTGACGTCCGGTCTTTTTTTGATCAGCTGAATACTTTATTCCGTAATTTTCATCCACAGGGTGAGATTACTCTACATGGGGTCAATAATCTTGGTGATACCTTAGTGTATGCTGCAGCAGAAGCTGGCTATAAAGATGTCATTATGCCTTTTTACAGGCTCGGCTTAGATATAAATAGAAACCGTGATCTTGATGTCAATGTAGACAAAAACCAAGTGACCGGTGACACGCCTTTATGGGCGGCAGCTTGCGAGGGCCATCCAGAGGTAGTAGAGGTGCTTTGCAAGGCTGGTGCAGATGTAAATAAAGCAGAAGACCAAGGCGGAACCCCGTTATATATTGCGGCGCAAAACGGTAATCTAAACATTGTTAAAATACTTTGCAAGGCTGGTGCAGATATGAATCAAACGGACAGTACCGGTCGAACCCCATTATTAATAGCAGCGGTTACTGGTAAGCTTGACGTCGTTAAAGCACTTTGTATGGCTGGTGCAGATATGAATCAAACGGACAGTACCGGTCGAACCCCATTATTAATAGCAGCGGTTACTGGTAAGCTTGACGTCGTTAAAGCACTTTGCAAGGCTGGTGCAGATATGAATCAAACGGACAGTACCGGTCGAACCCCATTATTTAAAGCAGCGGTTACTGGTAAGCTTGACGTCGTTAAAGCACTTTGTATGGCTGGTGCAGACATAAATAAAGCAGAAGTCCTCGGCGAAACCCCATTATTTAGAGCAGTGTATTACGGTAATTTAGACGTCGCTAAAGCACTTTGTAAAGCTGGCGCAGATATAAATCAAACGGACAATAAAGGTCAAACCCCATTGTTAATAGCAGCGTATTTCGGCAAGTTAGATGTCGTTAAAGTACTTTGTATGGCTGGTGCTGATATGAATCAAACGGACATTAAAGGTCAAACTCCATTATATATTGCGGCGCAAAACGGTCATGTGGAAGCAGTTTTGGCGCTTTGTATAGCTGGCGCAGATATAAATCAAACGGACAGTAAAGGTCAAACCCCATTGTTAATAGCAGCGTCTTTCGGTGAGTTAGATGTCGTTAAAGCACTTTGTATGGCTGGTGCTGATATGAATCAAACGGACAGTAAAGGTCAAACTCCATTATTTAAAGCAGCGTCTTTCGGTGAGTTAGATGTGGTTAAAGTGCTTTGTGACGTTGGTGCAGATATTTATAAATCAGATAATACTGGTCGATCACCTCTTGCTATTGCACAGCGTTTTGGCAAAGCAGATATAGTACAGGCACTTAATGAAGCTGTTGCACAAAACGATTATATAGTAATTGCCCCGGCATTTACTCATACTGATAACGGCCAAGTAAAACAAAAAATTGATTGAGGACACATTCAAAGCCCAATGTATCCATCAACAATTTAACGACCAAATAAACCTTTTAGCGAAGTGCCGAGTTTTTCTTGGGCTTTTTGCTCAAGCTTGTCTTTGGCTTTATCTTCAGCCTCTTTGAGTTGTTGGCGTGCCTTGTCTTCCACTGGTGCAAGCTCTTGCTTGACCTTACTTTTCAGTTGCTGCTGAGCCAAGCTCTTGAGTAATGGCTTCAATTCGCTGCTGTCCACTGAGCAGTTAAAAATATCAGTGATAGACTTGGCCGCGAGTGAGCCTTTGCAAGCAATTGGCCACATAATATTGGCCAAGTCAGTATTTTCAAATGGCAGTTTCAAAGCGGTACTAAAATTAATGATTTGAGTCAGTCGGCCATAACTTAACTGAGCTTGTACTGGCTCACCATTGAGGCTCGCTTTAATACTGTCGGTTTTAACTTGCTCTGGGGTAAGTTGTATCTTGGCTAGAAAATCACTGAGTGTAGTCGTGCCACGTAAAACCTTGGGCGTTTTTAAAGTGCCCATTTGATTTTTAAGCTCAGGATAGTCATTGAGCGCTTTGACTAGGGTGGCCTGTTTACTTTGCAAACTGCTCCACACCAAGTCGTGCAGATTGATTTTAGGCAAGGTGGTGTTGGCCATGCCTAATGAGGTTTGACCTCGTAGGCTGTCAATCAATTGATCAACCGTGTCACCCTTAGCAGTGAGATTAATATCCGACGAAAAGGCCCCAGCAAGCGGTTGCATGCCAAGCCAAGTTTGACTGATATTATCAATTTTCATTTTGTCGACTTTTAGATTGACATCAAGCTTTGCGGGTGTGGTGTTGGCATTAAGTTTGATATCACCAGTAGCTTGGCCTTGGTAAGCGTCTAAAGCAAATTTAGACAGTTGCACAATGCCTTTTTGTGCCATAACTTGCATGGCCAGTTTATGTTGAGCCGATTTATACGTCACTTGTTGCAGCTTAAGACTCAAGTCAAGATCTAAATCTTGTAACATGGCTTTTGGGATCTCAATTGGTGCTGGCTTATCTGTAGACGGCGCTTGGTCTGTTTTTGAACTGGCTTGAGCGGTTTGCCCATTGGTAAGAAATAGCCAAGCGTCCATATCAATGGGCGCCACATTAAGTATGGCTTTGGCGGCCATGCTTGCAAGGTTAATGTCCGCTGTGGCTTGTAGTTTCAACGACTGATTCGGTTCAGCGCCTTTAATACTGGTTTCAAGCTTGTCCATCTTTAAGTATTGCGCTGCTTGATCAAAGGTAAGATTTGCATTTAATGCGAGATCTAAACGTGTATCAAGCGCTGCGATTAGAGCGGTCATTGAGACATCCATCGGTGTATTGATGCCGAGATTTTTAATACTCAAGTTGAGTGGGTTAATGGTCGCCTTTGTTGGCCCAGACACCATGACCTGGCCTTTTTGTAATGCTACTTCTGCCACAGAAAAGTCTAGGTCTGCTGCTGGCTCGCTGGTGTCTTGGTTGGCATCTTCGGTGGATTGGCTGGCCAGCTTGTCGAGCAAAGGTTGCCAGTTATGCTGACCATTTTCATATTGATGAATCCATACTTTAGGGCTGTCTAATAACACTTGATCAATGCGTATTTGGGATTGTAATAATGGCATAACAGCCACTGAAACTCCAGCTTTACCTACTTTTAATAGTTGGCTGTGATCTTTTGCTTGGGTTGCTAGGCTTAGATCTGATAAGCCTAGCCCAATATTTGGCCAAAACTGCCACTCTATAGTACCAATCTCCACGATGGCGCCAAATTGCTCTTTTGCCAAATCTTGAATTTGTGGTTTATAAGTGTTGGGGTCAACTCTTATGATGTAGATCACTGCACCAGCGACCAGAAGGATGATCAACACCAACAGGCCAATTATTACTTTCCCAAAAATTTTCATTGCTGCGTGTCCTTTGCGGTATTAAAAATGGTTGATGTTGATTCGTTTATTGCTTTATAGCACTGTAGCTTATTACAACTAAAAGCAACACACTTTGGATGTAGAGCCATCTTTTGCTTTATTTTATGCCAAGGTGCGGTAAAATAGATTTTTTCTGCTTAATACACCAAGCCCTCAATTCTCTAAGGACACCACATTATGCTTGATCCACAGCTTTTACGTCACGATCTTCAAGGTACAGCGACGAGCTTGGCTCGCAAAGGTTTCCAACTTGATGTTAGCCATTATACCAGCCTTGAGAGTAGACGGCGAACCTTACAGCAGCAAGTGGAAGAGTTACAAGCTAAACGTAATGGCGGCGCGAAAGCTATTGGTATGGCCAAGTCTCGTGGTGAAGCTGTTGAGTCGCAAGTGGCGCAGATGGAGCAGGTGAATCAAAATTTGAAAATCCAAGAGGTTGAGCTGACACAACTGCTTGAAGAGTTGCAATATTTTCAAGCGTGTATTCCTAATCTACTGCAATCTGATGTGCCGGACGGCACCTCAGAAGATGATAATCAAGAACTCAGTCGATGGGGCGAGCAGCCTCAATTTGATTTTGAAGTGAAAGATCATGTCACACTGGGTGAACAGTTGCATGGCTTATCCGGTGCGACTGGCGCTAAAGTCACCGGTGCCAGGTTTACTTTTTTACAAGGTGATGTCGCCAAGTTGCATCGAGCATTAGCTCAGTTTATGTTGAATCAACACACTCACAATCAATACATCGAAATGAACGTGCCCACCATCGTCAATGCCGCCAGTTTATACAATGCCGATAAGTTGCCAAAGTTTGAGAAAGACCTCTTTAAGCTTGAGGCTGATCAGGCTTGGTACTTGGCACCAACCGCAGAAGTGGCATTGGTGAATGTAGTGGCGGACCGTATTTTGACTGAGCAGGATTTACCACTGAAGTTTTGTGCCCATAGCTTGTGTTTTCGTAGTGAAGCTGGCTCTTATGGTCGAGATACCCGTGGCTTTATTCGTCAGCATCAATTTGAAAAAGTAGAATTAGTGCAGATGACGCTACCAGAAGATTCTGAGCAAGCGCTGGAGGCGATTACCCAAGATGCAGAAAATATTTTACAAGCATTAGGCCTTGCCTATCGAAAATTAGTGCTTTGTGGCGGTGATACAGGTTTTGGCGCTATGAAAACCTATGACCTCGAAGTCTGGTTGCCTGGTCAAGCGGCTTATCGAGAGATTTCCTCTTGCAGTAATTGTGGTGATTTTCAGGCGAGACGAATGGGTGCACGATTTCGTCGTGCCGGGGTTAAAAAGCCAGAGTTTATCCATACGCTGAATGGCTCTGGATTAGCAGTGGGTCGAACACTGGTGGCCGTGATGGAAAATTATCAACAAGCCGATGGTCGAATTCAAGTCCCTGAGGTGCTGGTGCCATTCATGGGGCAAGCCTTTATTGAAACGGCACAGTTTACACTGGCTCAGTCGTAAGGGCTTGTTATGAGCTATTTTCCCATTTTTTTAAAAACGCACAACAGTGTGGCATTGGTCGTCGGCGCTGGTGAAATAGCGCTGCGTAAAATACGCTTGCTAAAGCAATCTGGGTTTGGTGTTAAAGTAGTCGCGCCTCTGGTGGACCTTGCGATCCTGGACTTGCTTGATGAGCATGACCAAGTTTATTACCGGCCGGTAGAATCAAGAGATTTACGGCAGGTCAAGCTAGTGATTGCTGCTACTGCGGATTTAGCCGTCAATAAACAAGTGTCAATTTGGGCGCAACGCTTAAATGTGCCTGTTAACGTGGTGGATCAACCCGAGTTGTGCTCTTATATTACACCAGCTATTGTTGATCGTTCGCCTCTGGTGATTGCCATTAGCTCTGGTGGAGAATCTCCCGTGCTTGCTCGGCAAATGCGCGCCAAACTTGAGGCTTTTATACCTGCAGGTTATGGCGTGTTGGCGCAGTTACTCAGTCGGTTTCGTCAGCAAGTCAAAACAGCTTTTCCATCAATTCAAGCCAGACGCTTATTTTGGGAAGACGTATTGGAAAGCCAAGTGGCAGAAGCGTGTATGCAAGGCCGTGTGGCAGATGCCAGCGACATGTTACAAGCGGCTATTGAAGCACCTGAACAACAAACTGGCGAAGTCTATGTGGTGGGTGCGGGCCCTGGTGATCCAGATTTACTGACTTTTCGAGCGCTGCGCTTAATGCAAAAAGCCGATGTAGTGTTGTACGATCGCCTAGTCGCACCTGCCTTGTTAGACTTGTGTCGCCGAGATGCAGAGCGCTTGTATGTTGGTAAAGCTCGTGCTCATCATGCAGTACCGCAAGATCAAATCAATGCAACACTGGTCAAGCTTGCGCAAGAGGGTAAAAAAGTATGTCGTCTCAAAGGTGGTGACCCTTTTATTTTTGGCCGAGGGGGCGAGGAAATTGCCGAACTTATGGCAGCGCAGATTCCGTTTCAAGTGGTGCCAGCCGTGACCGCAGCAGCAGGCTGCGCAGCCTACGCGGGGATTCCTCTCACCCATCGCGACTACGCCCAGTCGGTGTCATTTGTGACAGGTCATTTAAGCGCAAGCTCACCGCAAGTGAACTGGGCTGATTTTGTTAAACCATTTCACACTTTGGTGATTTACATGGGTAAACCAGGCCTTGGCGTCACCACCCAAGCACTGATAGATGGTGGTATGTCACCGTCCATGCCAGTGGCCTTGGTGTCAAAAGGCACTTTACCTGAGCAGCAGGTTGTGGTTGCCGACCTTGCATCAATTGCTCACATAGTGGAAGGCTTAGAGCTGCCTTCACCCACATTGGTTATTATTGGTGAAGTGGTAACATTACGATCGCAACTCAATTGGTTTAAAGATTCAACGACCAATCCTCCCTCGTTTCTCAATAAGGATTTACCATGAAATCAAACGCCTATAACGCTTCAGAACAACTGATGGCAAGAGCAGAACGGGTTATCCCCGGTGGTGTTAACTCGCCAGTTCGAGCTTTTAAAAGTGTTGGTGGCACGCCGATCTTTTTCGAGCGAGGCGAGGGCGCTTATGTTTACGATCAAGATGGTCGGCGTTACATCGATTATGTAGGGTCTTGGGGGCCTTTGATTTTAGGCCATGCTCATCCAAGTATTTTAAAAGTGTTGAACGAGACAGCGCAAAAAGGCTTGAGTTTTGGCGCGCCAACGCTATTAGAGGTGGAGCTGGCTGAGCTGATTACCACACTTGTTCCCAGCATGGAGCAGGTGCGCATGGTGAGCTCTGGTACAGAGGCCACCATGTCTGCATTGCGTTTGGCTCGTGGTTTTACTGGCCGAGATCGAATTTTAAAGTTTGAAGGTTGTTATCACGGTCACGCCGATTCTTTGCTGGTAAAAGCCGGTTCTGGCGCTTTAACGCTAGGCGTGCCCAGCTCCCCTGGTATTCCTAAAGCGCTGACTGAGCTCACTTCAACGATTGCTTATAATGATTTTGACGCCCTTGAAGCATGTTTTAAACAGATAGGTGACGAGCTAGCAGCAGTGATTATTGAGCCAGTGGTTGGCAATATGAATCTTATTGCCCCTTTGCCTGATTATCTGCAGCGGATTCGCCAGCTGTGCACTCAGTACGGCGTGGTGTTTATTGTTGATGAAGTCATGACCGGTTTTCGAGTGCACAAAGGTGGGGCGCAAGCCTTGTATGACGTCAAGGCTGATCTTACATGTCTCGGTAAAGTCATTGGCGGCGGTATGCCGGTTGGTGCGTTTGGCGGTCGACAAGATATAATGGCCCACCTTGCGCCAATAGGCGCTGTCTATCAAGCGGGCACTTTGTCTGGAAATCCACTGGCAATGGCAGTGGGCAAAGCGACACTGACCATAATGCAAGAGCCAGGCCGGTATGAACAGCTTTTCCAAGACACCAAAGCATTGATGTCAATTTTTCAAGAAGAAGCAAACGCAGTTGGCTTAACCATGTCAACAAGAGCGGTAGGTTCTATGTTTGGTGTGTTTATGGCCGACGCTGCGCCTGACAACTTTGAACAAGTGACAGCTTGCGATCAAACTGTATTTCGCCAAGTGTTTCATGCACTGTGTAATGAGGGTATTTATATCGCTCCCTCAGCTTTTGAAGCCGGTTTTGTCAGTATTATGCACACTGGCGACATTTTAGAGCAAACTCGTCAAGGTGTCGGGCGAGCATTTGCTCGAGTCATGTGTTGATGACTTGAAGCTATATCAGTGTCAGTTGTCCTTGGAGTCTCAATTGTTTCAGATGGGTTTGGGGCTGGAGTCATTGGCGGTTGACTTGCTCTGAAGAGTTGGTTTTTAAGCTGATCATTTTGTTTTTTCAAAGCGTTCAATTGTGTGGTCGAGTGCATGATGTCAATGTTTTTTTCTTTTTGAAGGGTATTAGCATGAGCTAGCTGCTGTGATACTTGTTCTCGAAGGCGAGTGTTTTGTCCTTTTAAAGCCACGATTTCACGGCTACTTTTTAAGTCTTTATCTAAAAGCATATGAAGTATTTGCAGTGTTTGCTCAGTGCCAACCCATAAATCTGCAGATAAGCCTTTAAGATCTTGCACACGCGCCATACTTTGAGCTTTGTTAATTTCATCATGATCTGAAGTAGCGTCTGTTGCGGGTGGGTCAGGCGCAGCAAGCGCCGCCGCAGTTTTGACTCGAGTTGACATGAGGCTTTGCCTGCTTAAAAGTTGACTAGTCTGGTCAAACAGCTTGGTTCTTTTTGAAGAAGGTTGTAGTTGATCACCACAAGTATCAGTGCTGTTGTGTGGTATTTGCTTGAATGTTTGTGTTTGTGTTTGTGTTGCGCTTTCGATTAATTGAGTTGGTGGCTGTGTTTGTGTTGCGCTTTCGATTAATTGAGTTGGTGGCTGTGTTTGTGTTGCACTCTCGATTAATTGAGTTGGTGGCTGTGTTTGTGTTGCGCTTTCGATTAATTGAGTTGGTGATTGTGTTTGTGTTGCTGCATCTTTTAATGGCGAACTAGCTGCACTGTTTGGCTGATAATCGGGCACTTCAGCGTCATCTTCCAGTAGTGCTTGCATAAAAGACATCATATCTGTCGTTTTGCCCATCGTTTGCTCGATTGGCAATGGGTCAGAATTGGTCACAGCCATGGCCATGAACGCTGCATGAGATGAATCTGGTGCTAGGTTATCAATAATATCAGATAAATTTAAGCTTGTTGCTGGGCTTGCCAAACTTAAAGAATGGTCGCTGCGTGATGGTATGGCTGTTTCTAAAGGTGTGGATTTCGCCATAAAGCCTCTAGTCTCAACCAGTCCTGCGGGGGCATTTTGGGGCTGAGTTATATTGGCAGTGGTACGGGTGTTACGTAGTTCCATGGTTGATTCTCCATTAAACTGTAAAGACCCAATCCGTGAGGCTCGACGTGAAAATTATGACATTAAAATTCTAAGGGGCGCTGTATACATCGTTTTTAGTTCACATAAAATCAATGTTCATGAAGCAGGTAGCGCTATTTCTTTTATCTGGGCTAACTTTGATTTTGTGCCGGCGGCGTCTCGGCTCTTGTAATCGTTGCTCTCATTGCTTGTATAAGTTGACGTTGATCAAGCGTTATTTGTTTAAAGAAAGAACAAATTTTTACTGCTCTAATTGCCTGCTCACCGACTGTTTTCAGCTCTTGCTGCAGCTGATCATTTTTTTTTGATAATTGCCTGTTTTGAGCTACTGTTGCTTGAACTTCTACCAGAACTTGTTTAAGTAACGTTGATGATACTGATATTGTTGGCTCGGTATTGTCTAAAGATTCTAAAGCTTCATATCGAGGGCGTTTTAATGGGTTAGCGTCAGGCTGCACCAATACGCTTGGTGTACTCCCTAGCGCTTGGGTTTGCATGTGGGCTGCAGGGCTTGTCTGAACTTGTTTGGTATTTGTCGTCGCATTGTCTTCAGTGCTCGCAAAATTGGCAATCATAGCATCAAGCTCGTCACTCGAATTATCGAATAAGCTGTCAAGACCTTCATCACCATCAGCAAGTAAAACGTCTAAGCCGTCATCACCATCAGCAAGTAAAACGCCTAAGCCGTCATCAGGCCAAGGCCTATCAAAAGCATGACTTGTCGTTGTGGGGTTGCCACAGCGTCTATCAGCGATCATCGGTGTATTAGGCAGCATTGCTTGATCAGAGACAGTAGACATACGTCTAATACTAATGCCAACCTGGTCTGGTAAAGCTGTTCGAGGTGTGGGTACTTCGGCAGCAGGCTTTAATTGTGCTAACTGATCAATCGGCGGGCTTTGATCATCCAACATCTGTTGTAGCATCACCAAATTATGAGCATGCTGTTCAGTGTCAATAAAATCCAGCACAGACTGCTTAAAACTGGGCATGGCTAAGTTGCCAAGCGCCTGAGTCTGATTAAGACCACTTGATAATCGAGCTGGTGGAGCAGGCACAGGCGTCGGCATAAACTGCACATGAGCCTGAGCCTGTCGGTTGAAGTACTGATGTGCCTCGGGACTAATGGCTTGCTGTGCAGAACAATGTAAAGATGTGTCCATGATGCTCTCTTACTAAGTGTTGCCACATTATTATCGGTCTCTAGAACAGTGTGAGTCGAGTTCCGATCGGCAGTATAAACTGATGAGTGTTCAACGTATTTGATTAAACATTTCTCGAAGAATATTGAGTGCGGTGCGGTGTGTCTGTTCTAAAGTTTGTTCTAATCCGTTGGCTCTTTGTGTTTGCTGATCAAGTTGTGTTCGCAAATCTGTGGTGGTTTGCACCAGCTCTGCTACCATGCTTTGTGAAATGTGCAGTACACGCTCGTTTGCATTTGCTCTTGCCGTTGCCACATTGTGCAAGCTATTGGCTGTATGAGTTCGAGATTTTTTTGGAATCGGGCCATTCATAATGTGATCATACGTTTGATGGCGTTGCGTTTTTTTCATTTCATCTGCCAGTGCTCTGGCTCTGGTTGGCGCATGCTTTGATGGTTGGGTATTTTCCAGTTGTTGCGCGGTCACCATAGTTGGTCCTTTGCTTGATTCAAAGCCTTGATTAGTTGATAGGCGAGGCTGTATGTGAGCAAATACTGCACTGGGGGCGTCAGCGTGATACATTGGCAGGGTTTTATGTGTAGGGGCATCTTGACGCACAGGCAAGCTAGTCGCGACACATGATGAGCTTGCAAGTTGATTGTTGAGTTGGTCTGATTCAGAATAACTTTGCATATCAAGCGATAAATCATCTGGTAGTGACTGCAGATCTAACGCTTGCCCGTCGGCTGCAAGCTGCTCTGAAGATGTATTTTTGAGCGATGGTACGTTAACAATAGAATGCAGATTTGCTTTCGGTGCTGGCGTTGCTAATCCAACAAAAATTCGGCTCAGTGCTGGTGTAGCAATCTCGAGTGGCGAGGATTTATCTAAATAACCTTGTAATTCTATGGGTTTAGTTGGGGCAAGGCGAGGTTGAGTTGGTTGGGCTATGGCATCGGCACTGCGTAGTTTCATGGTTGATTTGTCCTTAGGATTATTAGTGGCGTAACAATATTTTATACTCGTTCAAAATTCAAGCCATTGACCAGAAAATAATCGTTTTTTGCTATCCGCTGTAGAATTTTAGTTCTAAAGTTATAGGAAAATAATCAGCGCCTTTGCAGTTTTAGGTCATCTCTGAGCGATTTGGCGATGATCTTAGTACTATAAATGACGATTAGTCTAGATCTTTGCACATAAAGGTACTCTGCTATCTATTGGTATGGCAAGAGCAAAAGAAGCAATTTTGGAAGGGTTAGAGACTTAAACCTCAACTTCAAAACTAAAGGTATAGTATGGCTTTTCGTTTTGAAATTGAGTAATATTCGATCGGCTAGAGATTAGGTTATGATTTTGTAACAAGGGGTGTATTCACCGCCAATTTTCATACGCCCCTGCTTGACAAAGTCTTTAAGTAGGTTGTCGAGCATAGCCATAATGGTGGGATCACCATTAATTTCAAAAGGCCCGTGTTTTTCAATAGCGGCCACGCCATCTTCTTTGACATTGCCTGCCACTATACCAGAGAAAGCTCGACGTAAATCAGCCGCCAATAAATGAGCCGGTTGATTTTTATGAATTTGCAATTTAGCCATATTCTCGTGAGTGGGATTAAATGGTTTTTGAAACTCCAAAGGCACCTTTAATTTCCAATTAAAGTAGAAGGCGTCTTTGTGATCACGCCGAAAATCTTCAACTTGACTTATACCTTTATTGACAGCTAACGCGACAGCGTCGGGATCATCAACAATGACTTGCAATTTCGCTATGGCTTTTTCACCGATGGTTGCATTTAAAAATGCGATCATGCCATTCCAGTAGTTTTTCGAGGCCGCCGGAGCTGTAAGAATGACAGGTAAAGGGATGTCTAAGTTGTCTGGATGCATGAGTAGTCCCAGTAAATACAACACCTCTTCTGCAGTTCCAGCACCACCTGGAAATACCACAATAGCATGCCCAAATCGTACAAAAGCTTCAAGGCGTTTTTCTATGTCTGGCAGTATCACTAACTCATTCACAATAGGGTTTGGTGGCTCAGACGCCACAATGCCTGGTTCGGTGAGCCCAATATAACGACCATTGGGAAAGTGTTGTTTGGCATGCGCAATGGTGGCGCCTTTCATTGGGCCTTTCATCGCGCCTGGCCCACAACCAGTAATAATGCTACAGCCACGAAGGCCCATGGTGTAACCAATTTGTTTGGTGTAATCGTATTCTTCACGGCCAATGGAGTGACCACCCCAGCAGACCACTAATTTTTGGATATTACCAGCTTGTAGCACATTGGCATTGCGCAGCAAGCGAAACACCAGATCGGTGTTGCGCAGCTGTGGTTTAATGTCCAGAATGGGGTTATTTGGCAATAAAGTGTCAACATAAATAATATCTCGCAGCACAGAAAAAAGGTGGTGCTTGATACCTCGTATAATCGTGCCATCGACAAAAGCACCGCCTGGAGCATTGGTCAGAATGAGTTTGACGCCTCGAGATTGTTGATCAACTTGCACGTCAAAATCATGGTACATTTGCAAAATTTCTCGTGGATCATCAATTTCTGAGCCTGTGTTCAGTACAGCTAAGGCGCAGCGTCGAAAAGTTTGGTAGATCGCGGTGTCGGTTGCCTTCATTAACTGTTGTACTTCAAGTGGTGAGAGTATTTCCAGGCTACGCTCTGGCCAAATACTGGCGCTCATTTTTTCGGGAAAGCCTTCGGGTTTAGTCATATAACAAACGCTCCATGTGATGTTGGTCCAGCGGACGACCATTTAAAACAGTTAATTTAGGTATTATAGGTACTTTATTCAGAATATCACATTTTAAAAGTCGTGATGAGCACAGGTTGTCGCGCTCTGGGACACATGAGATACTCTGTCACTCGATTTAAAGCCTATTGGAAAATAACATGATTGATATTGCAAAAAACCAGGTTTCAAATTCAAAAAGCGTAACCCAAGTCAAACTTGCTAAACGCTTGCGGCGAGAAGTAGGCCGGGCCATTCATGATTTTAATATGATTGAATCTGGTGATCGTGTCATGGTGTGCATGTCAGGCGGTAAGGACAGCTATACCATGTTAAGTATTTTGTTAGGCTTGCAACAATCGAGCCCAGTGGCTTTTGAACTAATTGCTGTCAATCTTGATCAAAAACAACCCGGCTTTCCAGCGCATATCTTGCCTCAATATTTAGAAAGTCTTGGTGTGGAATACCACATTGTAACGGAAGACACTTACTCCACAGTGACCAGAGTGATTCCAGAGGGTAAGACCATGTGCTCCTTATGCTCAAGACTGCGTCGAGGTATTTTGTACAAAACCGCCCGGCGTTTGGGGTGCACTAAGCTTGCACTGGGGCATCATCGAGATGATATTGTAGAAACTTTATTTTTAAATATGTTTCACGGTGGCCGCTTAAAAGCCATGCCAGCAAAATTATTAAGTGATGATGGTCACAATATTTTGATCAGGCCTTTAGCCTATTGCAAAGAAGCTGACATCGAAAAATACGCAGCGTTTCACGATTTCCCCATCATTCCCTGTAATTTATGTGGATCTCAAGATAATTTGCAGCGAGTCATGATTAAAAAAATGCTGCAAGACTGGCAAGTACAGTTTCCGGGTCGAGTTGATTCTATTTTCACAGCGATACAAAATGTGGCGCCAAGTCAACTTATGGATGGCGCCTTGTTTGATTTTACAAGCTTAGTGCTCACCTCAAAGCCCGGCGTCACGCCAAACCCTATAATTCCGGTGGTCAATCATTGGTTTGCCTCGTCTAAAGACTAGTCTTTAGATTCAACCCTGGAGCGTCTTATGGATGATACAGCTCGAACTTGGTTTAGTGCGCAATGCAGCCAATCGGCGGTGGATGAAGCTTGGCTTTGTATAACGCCCAACCAACGACTTGCATTATTTTTGGGGCGAGATTGGGCCAGCTGTCAAAGCCAAGACGTGTGGCAGCCTATGGCGATTAAACCCTTCACTCAGTTTGTGCATAAGCTTTGGCAAGACTATAGCTTAGTGCTAGCCGAGCAGCAGCAAGCGACGCCTTTGCTGTTATCACCAGCGCAAATTCATCAATTTTGGGCTAAGTTAACGGCGTCACCTGCAGTTGATCAAGCCATAGAAGCCGATCAGCTCGCTCGAGAGTGGGGTTTACAACAAGAGCCAGGTTTTTGCAATGATCATCAATTGCAACAAAAGCAATGGCAACAACAGTATGCCCAAGCCAAGCTGAGCAATAGCTGGGTTGATTTTATCGATGTGCTTGAGCGCTTGAGCCAAATAGAGGCAGTGACGCTACTGCTTGAGCAACAGCAGCTACCGATTAAAATACTGCTCTACGGTTTCGTTGAATATGGGCCATTACAACAGGCTTTTTTTAACAGTCTGCAGCAGTGTGGCGTGCTGCTGCGTCGTGGGTTTGATGCGCCAGCCGAGCTGTCATCCATCAAGAACTTGCCAATCAAGACTCCACAATTATTGGCGTGGCCAGATTTGTATGCAGAACTTTATGGCGCAGCCCAGTGGGCCAAAACCACCTGGCAGAACTTGTCGCAACAAATGAACGCTCAGCAACAGCGAGATTCCGCTTTGTTTGCTGGGCCTCGAGTGGCGGTAATCGTGCCCAATTTGGCGCAACACCAAGCGGTTGTTAAAGCTATTTTTACTGAGGTCTTTCAATGGCAAGATGATTTACAATCCCAGCCATTGGCGTGGACCATGTCTGCAGGTCAAGCCTTGATTGAGTATCCGTTGTTAGGGGTATTGGTTGATTGTTTTTATCTTTGTTTTGACACACTGGAGCTGGCGGATTTTGAACAATTTTTACAAAGTCCAGCATTGCTTAATGGGTTTTTAGCCAAGCGGTCCAGTCATCTATTACCTGCTTTGCGCTCATTAGCGCAACAATCTTGGACCTTAGCCAAATTAATAACCTGGTTGGAGTCTCAAGGCCTATTCGATGAGACGGCTGAAGCCAACAGTTGTCACCAAGCCTTGACCCAATTGCAAGCGATAGCTCACAACCTGGTGAATGGCGTTACCCGTCAACAGACCTGGACTCAATGGTTGGATCTTTGGCTCGATGTCATCGATGCTTTTGTTTGGCCTGGCCCGGCACTCCTTAGTTCTGAAGACTTCCAATTGCTGCAGCGTTGGCAGGCATGGTGGTCGGCCCAGCATAATGCTGCTCAAGCACTCGTGATGGCCGACGAACAACTGAGCTACAACGATGCTATTAGCCTACTCAAGCGAGATTGGCGTACGACTATGTTTCAGCCTGAAGCCACCACTGATCGTATTCTAGTGCTTGGTTTGCTTGAAGCTTGCGCTTTACCTTTAGATGCGGCCTTAATTGTAGGGTTAACTGCTGAACACTGGCCTGCTGCAAGCCAACCTAACCCACTGTTGCCATATGAAGAGCAACGGGCGTTGCAAATTCCTCGATCAACGCCTGTAAGAGAGCTTTGGTATGGCCAGGCTTTACTGCGGACCTATGCCACTACCACTGGTCAGCTGGTGTTAAGTTATGCTCAAAGCCTAGAAGATGTGCCCCAGTTTCGTTCGCCTCTGATACACAGTGTCTTTGGCGATCTTGACCTTCAAATGCCGCCAGTGGTGTTGTGGCGGCCTCGAGTTCGCCTTGAGTTCGAGCAAGTTGTTGATCGACTTGCGCCCTTGGCTGCAGCCGGTATCACTGCCCAAATAAAAGGCGGCGCCTACGCGCTTGGGCAACAAGCTCTCTGTCCCTTTATTGGTGCGCTTGAACTTCGAGTAGCGCCCAAGCCTGTGGCAGAAGCTTGCGTTATGGTGTCTGGGCTTGAGCGTGGTCGATGGTTGCATAAAGTTCTTGAACTTGTGTGGCAGACTTTAAAAACTCGTCAAGGCCTGCAACACACGCAACAGGCTGATCAACTTATCAATCTAGTTGCACAATGCACGGCGCAGACGTTGGCGCCTTCGTTACAATACCCATACATGACGAGCGTCATGCTCGAAGTGGAACAAGCTCGTTTAGAAAGCTTGGTACTCGCTGGCCTGGCGTTAGAGCTTGAGCGGGAGGACTTTATTGTGCAGGGTATTGAGCAAAGCGTGCAACTGCAAGTGGATCACTGCGAGCTTGATTTACGGCTTGATCGTTGGGATGTACAAGGCGATCAGTGGGTTATTATCGATTACAAATCATCATTACCAACAACGTCAGATGAGCGTCTCCTAGCGCCGCAACTGATGCTGTACGCTTTGGCTTTATTGCAATTGCACAACGTGGCACCGAATCAAATAGTGCAAAGCTTGTCACAAGCGGTGTATTTTACTTTCAAACCATCCCAGGGCGTTCAGTGGCAGCCTATGACTCAAGGCGAGGCGGTGCAGGCTTGGTTTGCTCAAGAACGTCAGCAGCTTAGCGTTTTAATTGATGAAATTCGTCAAGGCCATAGCGCCTTGCAGCCAGTCAATGGCCAAAAGACCTGTAACACGTGTGATTATCAAAGTTATTGTCGAGTACAGCGCAGGCGTGGTGTGGACGTCCAGGAGCAGTATTCATGAATCCACAAACCACCAATTTAAACCAAGCGGATCAACTCGCTCGCGCCGCAGCGCTTGACATTAGCCGTAGTTTTTTGATGCAAGCACCAGCTGGTTCGGGTAAAACCGAGGTGTTAACCCAGCGATTTTTAACGCTATTGACCATGGTGGAGCAACCGGAACAAGTCTTGGCACTCACTTTTACCAAAAAAGCGGCAGCACAAATGCGTCATAGAGTGTTGCAAGCCTTACATTTGGCCGCCTATGCCGTTGAACCGTGCCAAGAACCTGAACTGACGCGTTGGCGTATTGCTCGGCAAGTTCTAGTCCAAGATCAGCGCAATAATTGGCAATTACTTGCCAGTCCCACTCGATTACGTTTGCTGACCATTGATAGCTTGTGTGCAAGCATTGTGAGACAGTCACCTTTGGCTGTGGAGTATGCTGGTTGCCAGATTATGCCTAATGCGCAGCCGTTGTACCAAAAGGCTGTGGCTTTGACCTTGCAAGAGTCACATCAGGATTCAAAGCAGAGTGAATATCAGACAGTGGCTCACAGCTTGAAGCAGCTGCTGTTGTTTTTTAATACAGATCACGGTTACTTTCAGGGATTACTGCAACAGCTTTTGGCTAATCGAGACGCATGGCTTCATGATGTGGAGGTTATTCGCGGTGGTCTGGCTCAGGCGCGATTTTCGCCAGGTTCAGTTGTTCAATTATTTGATGGCTACCTTGATCAATTAAAACAGGTGTTTTGCAAACAAGTAGCAGGGTTTTTTCAATATCATGATCAATGGTCAGAGTTTTGGCAGCTTATAGTGCTATCAAGAGCTCAGTTGGGACAGCGCGAGTTTTCGTTGTCATTGCAACCAGCTGCACTGGAATGCCATCATTGGCAGGCTGTGGCTGAGGTTATTTTAAAGGCAGACGGACAATTACGAGCGAGATTTGATAAAAAAACCGGCTTTCCCACCAGTCATCGTCAACAAAAAAAAGCCATGGAAGCTATTACTCAGGCCCTGGGGGCGTCGTCTGATTGGCCACAGGCTCGAGTGAGTTTAACACTGCTACTCAAAGCGCCCGACGCTTACAGTGATGATGCCCAGCATGTGAATGCGTTTCCTCTATTTGAAGTGGCCTTTGCTTGTGTACAGCAATTTCACAAGCTGTGCATACAAGAGCGAAAAGTTGATTATATTGGCTTGGCGCAGGCTGCTTTAGAGGCTTTGGCACCAGATGATCACGCCGGTGAAACCTTGCTCCGGCTTGATTATAAAATACAGCATATTTTAATGGATGAGTTTCAAGACACTTCGGTCGCGCAAATTCGTTTATTTGAAACCCTGACTTCAGGCTGGCAGCAAGGCGATGGTCGAACCTTGTTTTTTGTGGGCGATCCTATGCAGTCTATTTACGGTTTTCGTAAGGCCTGCGTTAATTTATTTTACGAAATTAAAACTGAGGGCCTTGGAGAGGTCTCACTTGATTTTTTACAGCTTCGACGTAATTTTAGAACGCAAGCCACACTGGTTCAATTATTACAAACACGCTTGGCGCCGTTGTTTACTCAAGACACTAATTCAGTGTTACAGCAAGTGCCTTTTTCAAAAGCAGTAGCGGCCAAGCCTGCACTCGAGTCTGCTGATGCCTTGGTGGCCAATGTTTTTGAAGATGCTGATGCTGAGATCCAATGGTTAGTGGCACAGGTGCAAACCGTACTGGCGCAAGATGCTGGTTCTATTGGTTTGTTAGTTCGAAAAAAAGCCCAAGTGCCAGGCATTACCGCTGCTTTGCGACGCCAGAAAATACGCTATACCGCTATTGATCTTGACCCATTGTGGGCTTTTACCAGTGTGCGTGATCTTTATCATTTGGCAGGGCTGGTGTTTGATATCCCGCAGTTGTATCATTTGCTCGCCGTGTGTCGTGCGCCATGGTTGGGTATAAGCCTGCAAGGTTTAGAGGCTATAGGTCGAGTCTGGCGACGTTGCTCGGTGGCGCCATTACATGCCTTAAGTACTTTAGATCACCAAACACTTGAGATTTCTGAACGGCAACGTCTGCTCGTCTTCTTAAAAGCACTGGATCGATTGCGTAGCGCTGGCCATTTATCCGTGGTAGAACGTTTGCGCGGTCTTTGGTTTTGCTTGCTCGGGCCAGAGCTTGCGCCCCTGAGTGAGGCAGAACCAATCGCTGACTTTTGGAGTGTCTTAGCTGCACATGGTGACAATAATAAGGTCACCATGCCACGGCTTAAACAAGAGTTAGAACAGGCCAATACCAGTATTATTAATGATAGTCCACTTGAAATTATGACTATTCATCGCGCCAAAGGTTTGGAGTTTACGACGGTATTCGTGCCCTGTGTCCATGATTTTTCTGGTCGAGTTCAATCTAAAGTCGTGGAAATGCTTAATTTTCAGGTGTCGTTGGATCAGTCCACCCAAACCCTATTCGCGATGAATAAGTCAAGTTCAAAATTAGCACTTGTGACGTCTGCAACCCAAGGCAGTGTGGCTCAATTACTGCGTGAAATCCAAAAGCATCGTGATGAGAGTGAATTGGCCCGTTTATTTTATGTGGCAGCGACCCGGGCTGAACAGAGTTTATATTTAAGCGCAACCATTGCGCCCAATACAAAAGGCGAACAAAAACCAAGAGCGGGTAGTGTACTTGAAACGCTTTGGCCTAGCTTTAACAAAGTCGTACTTGAGCCTGTGCAAGACTATGGCACCACAACACAGGTTGGGTTATTTCATCGGCTTAGTCCACAAGTATGGACAGATTCAGTGGATAATTCTTTTTGGCATCAGCACCGATCGAAGGTGACAAGCCGAGCTCCCTCTCAATATGGTGTCTACTGGCCGGCCCACGTTCGTACACAGCAGTTACAAGCCCATGCGCAACAGCGCGGCCAATTATTGCATTTATGGTTAGAAAAATTGCAACTGCCCCAGTTGAAGTTACCAGCAGAGCATTGGCGATTGTGGTTTACCACTGCGACCGCTGCCTTGCAAGCAGGACAATATCGAGCACAGCTTATTGACGAGTG
>Ga0115546_1000479_pt1 | contig 27264 bp, 19 predicted proteins | sample COGITO_mtgs_1004_FD_87186 | JGI IMG/M metagenome (GOLD analysis project Ga0115546, IMG submission 87186) | Pelagic marine microbial communities from North Sea - COGITO_mtgs_100413 | ecosystem: Environmental > Aquatic > Marine > Epipelagic | place: Germany:Helgoland, sampling site Kabeltonne...
ATAGATGGCTCTAAGCTTTTATGATGACGGGAAAGTCATCTTCGGTGTGGCGAAGTTACGCACTTTTCATGATGGTCATCTCGGTGGCTCACAGGAAAAACTTGTGTATCTCCGCAATGCAGATGTCGGCAAGTACTACACAAATATCACTGTACACCTGGCTGTCACTAGTTACGAAGACGTCGGTGTGCTTGGTACAACTGGTTGGGGTGTGAAGTTTATCTACGGCGAACGACGTCCCACTGAAGACGAGTGGGACCAAGTGCGTGCTGGCGATGCTATTGCGCTTCCAGATATTGGCAGTACTACTCTGGCTGATACTTCTACGTACCATCCTATCTGGGTACGCTCCTTCTGTCCTGGCGGGGAGCCAGCACAGTTGCGTGAGAATCAAACGATCCAGGTCTTTAGATACGCACGCAATGTGGGCGCTTAATGTCCTTGCAAACTAAGATCCCAGACTTTGCTCTGAGTCGCGAATTCATTGATGGGTTATATACACCAGAGCTGATTCCAGATCAGGTTGATTTGAGTAACTTCATTTCGGAAGTAGATGAGACGGAGAAGATCCAGGCTTCTTTGAATGCCAAGATCAATGCCTCTGTTCCTACGAGCCAAACGCCCTCTGGGTCTTTAGTCCCACTGACTGAAGCGGAAGCCAAGGAAGCGGACTACCAAATCGAAGCAATGCTTGAGCGCATACAGTTAACGAGAGATAAGATCTCGTTGATCAAGTCTCGCCTAGATGATTCTATTTCGGCTGCCACTAGTGGTGGCGATGGTGGTGAACTGTCCTTCAAGATGGATATCAGTCGCAAGCCACGTCTACGTCGGGCTATCAAAAGAATCTTTGGCAAGAAGACTGATAAGATTACCTATCGTATGTATAAGCAAATGCTAGAGGCTAAAGCCAGCTTAGAGAAAGAGGAAGCCGGACTCTATACTAGCGGCGCTTCAAGCAAAGAGAAAGATGGCAAGAAAGACAAGAAGGATGGTAAGGACAAAGAGAAGAAGAAGGATAAGGGGTTCTTGCAACGTAATGCTGACGAAGAAGAGTTAGATGATAGCGCTCAGAGCGAAGAAATGTACGAGCGGATGTTCCCTAAGATTGGTCGTGATTTCGTATACAAGGAAGACCTGAACAACATGATGGATGGCTTCCTAAGCTTCCTGGACCCCGATGGACTCGGACTCATTGGTGGAGACAGCCGGTCAGACGCAGAGGCTCGTAAGCGAGCCCTGGAGTACAAGAGCGTACTGGACTCAGGTAAAGATGGCTCTCAAATCTATAAAGATTTGATTAAGCTTAACGAAGACGAGGAGTAACCATGGCTGTTAGCGTAGAAGATCCCCTAGCATATGAATGGCTGTCACTGCTCATTGATGCTTTTGAGAAGTCTGCTATAGAATCTGGAGAGCGAGAAGCCTTCCTGGTACTTGCGCATGGGCCACTGACTGGCATGGAGACTGCTTTAGATGGCAGTGAGTCAGTCCTCACGAAGGTGAAGACATCTCGGCAGCTCTTGCTTGATGAGAATGGGAACAGTGAGAAGCCAACACCAAAATCAATCATCGAGAAGAGCAACATCGACTTTGACAAAGATCTAACTGAGCTTTTTGGCGCAGAAGATAATCCAACTGCAAACTATATAGAAGAGTGCTTCGGGTGCGACCTGCGCCTCTCATTTGATTGGCAGCTAAAACCTTTGTCTCTCATGGGTCCAATCGATGCATTCCTTGATACAATCAATGCTGCGTTAGACGCTTTTAACCAGCGGCTCGATCCATTTGATATTCTAAAGCAGATTTGCTTTTTGATGAACCATTTGAAATTGCTCTGCCCTGCAGACTTGATTATGATCTTGTTGGCGCTGAAGATGCTGTTAAAGAAGTACTTGTTACAGCTGTTCAATATTAAATTCGATTGGACTGTGCTGCTTGGCCCGCTCTTGAAATTCATTGTGGACTCCCTGGCTAGCTTGCTCGAACAGATTGCTCAACTTATCTTGGCTCCAATTGACTGCGTACTGACGGGACTCAAGTCTGCCAATGCGCTATTCCACTCCTTGAATGACTTCCTTGGAACAGCCAAGGGATTCGGAGAGACAGTTGGTAGCGGTATAGCCAAGGGCGTAGCTGATCCTATTGGTGCTTTCGGCAAAACTACAAAGAACCTAGATGGCGATACCACCTTCCGTGATAGCCAATGGATTAGCGAAGAAGATGGCAAAGACAAGAATGGTGTTCCAGATCTTGGCCGTCTTAAATCCAGAGACAGTAAGGGCGCAGATGGACAGCAACCTGGCGTCAGTCTGTTTACTGGCTTCGAGCTGAAGAACGACATGACGCTTTCAAGCGCAATGTCTGATCCGGCATTTCCTCAAGCGACTTTTTTAGAGAACCTGATCATCCCAGTACAAGAAGCACGTAACTGGATTAGGGAACTGTTCGATAATCTCATCCAAGCATTACGAAGCCTTAATGGCTTAGTCGGTGGTGGCCTCAAGTTGAATCTTGACTTCATGGGAATCTTGCTTTTCATCAAAGATATGATTGGATTAGTCATGATGATTATTCGTTTGCTCAAGAGCCACGGGAACATTGCTGACTGGTGTAGCTATCTAGAGCAGAACCCTGAGGTGTTGCAGCAAGCCTTGCGTGTAAGCTTTGGTCAAGGGGTAACCGTAGAGGCAGCTGGTGGCGATGCGGGGTTGCTTGTTCGTATGGGACCTGATATTGTAGGTAAAATTGAAACTTGTAGTGGCGCTCGTTCTGAGAACGATGCACAAATTATCAGCCAATGGGTTGATGATCTAAAGCTTTAGGACGCATTGATGAATCTTAAGTTAATCGAAATAGCACTAGAGTCCTTTGGTAGTACAACTAAGGACGCAACCATACCTCAATCTACTCCTGCTCAGGTAAAGAAAGTACGAGACCGTACTATTGCTCATACGCATAGACACAGAGGCCAATGGTTTCGCCCAGAGTACGACTTTGATGAAATCCAAATTGCAGCTGATGTCGACAGTTACTTGCTTCGAGCAATCAAAAAGAAGGTAGACCGTCTCTTCTTAGCAGGTCACGAGTTCGTATCTGAGAACGCAGATGCTCTGTCTTATATTAAGATGCGTATGGCCGAGATGCAAATGGCTACTAACAAGCCGTGGGCCCTGCTGGTTAAAGAGACAGCACGAGATCTGATCCGTTTTAACAACTGCGCCTGGGTAAAGTCTAGAGACAAGAATAAGTCTGCTGGCAAGATGCGTAAAGACATTCGTGGCGTAGAGTTGGAACCCGTAGCAGGGTATCACCTGTTACCATTCGAAACTCTTCTCTTGAAGACTCGTTCGAATGGTGATTTAAAGAAGGTAATGCAGGCGCTGCCAGATGGCTCTCGGAAAGAGTTCGTTCCCGCAGACATCATTCACTTCTACTCTAACCGGAATCCTGGGTTCTCTGTAGGTACACCTGAACTACTGCCAGCCCTAGATGATATTGCTTTGCTACGTCGTATTGAAGAGAATGTGGAGGAGCTTATTGAAACGAATCTGTTCCCCGTGTTTCATTACAGCGTGGGCAGTGATGAATTCCCAGAGCGCTACGGCCCTGATGGCCGTAAGGAAACGGAGATCGTCAAGCAGACAATCGAGTACATGCCTAGTGGTGGCGTGTATGTGTCTGACCACAGACACAAGATCCAGGCTATTGGATCAGAGTCGAAGGCATTGCGTATCGATTTCTATCTAACATACTTCAAAGCACGTGTGTTCTCCGCTATTGGTGTCAGTGGTGTAGACATGGGAGAAGGTGGCAGCGCTAATCGCAGCACTGCGTCGACTATGTCCAAAGCAATGATGATGGATGTCGAAGCAGTACAGGTGCTCCTCAAGACATTCATTGACTTCTATGTCATTAACGAACTGCTCCTTGAAGGTGGGTTCAATCCTCTGGATGAAGCAGACCGTGTGCATATTAAGTTTGGTATCATCGACAAAGAAGAGCGCAACGCTTTCGAGAACCTTCAAACTCAGATGTTTAGCACTAAGATGATCACACAGACACACGCTAGGAAGAAGTTAGGTTACGCACCCATGACACTAGAGGAGCAGGAGGATACCTATTACAAGCTATACGAAGAGCCGTTGGCTTTGGTTAAGAGCATGAGCCCTGGTAGCGCTGCAAGCGATACACTTGCAGACATTCCTACCTCTCATATTCAAGCGAAGTCTGTGAATAAAGAGAAAGCGTTTGCAAAAGAAGCAGCAAAGACTTCCGCTGCCAGTAGTACGCAAGGGCGACCATCTGCTGGTAGTTCCTCTGGTGCTAGAAAGTCTGGTGCGGCTAAGGCACGACCTAGCAATCAGAGTGGTACTCGCTCATCCGCGAAGCTTAATAGAGATATCGACTTGACCATTGGTGCCAACGCGTTTAGAATCAGTGTAGACCGCGCCATTGATGCTAAATGTATTGATACGTGGAAGTTATTTGTTGCAAATCGCTACGAAGACCTTGCGGATACCGGGGTCTCCTTTGGTACATTAGTTGAAAATCTAATACCTAGACTGTACAGGATGCATGAGGAATCATATGAGCAATAAAGAGTTCGGCCTAAAAGACTACATCAGGATTGCACCTAATGAGTCGATTGAAGGCATGACTGACGCTGCAACGCTTACCTTCAAGGATGCGATTGTGGCTGGCCAACGTACACGTGGCCTTGTTGTCACCTTCGACCTAAGCCATAGTGGTCGCAAGATTAACAACCGCATCTACCCAGCATGGGGCCAGCGAGATGGCGCTAGCAGTTGGACTGAGCCCTTTGGGCGTCCTATCATTCTGGACCACGAGAACAAAGTAGAGAATACTATTGGTCGATTTATTAGCGTGGAATGGCAATCTCTTGAAGCCGAAGCTATCGATCACCTTGGTGGACTCCAACCCTACCTGGAAGTAAAGCGTGCACTAGAGAGCAATGATGCTCAGCTAATCCACAAGGCTTACTCCAAGTACAATCTCTTTAACGATAAAGACTGGCCAGGCGTTGGTAAGCTTGTCGCTAAAGCACTCATCACGGATGTCAGCTCTCAAGAGCGCTTCTTAGATGGCCGCTACCTCACATTCAGTGCTGGTAGCCGAACGAATTCGTACACCTGTATGGCATGTGGAAGCTGTTGGCATGCTGGTGATATCTGCGATCATAGACCGGGCCTCACAGATGAGGACGGTGTTACTGCGTATTTCTTGACTGGCTTGTTCTTAGGTGATGAAGGTTCCGTTGTGAACTCACCTGCCGACGTTGCTAGCCAGGTGCGCAATCTTGAAATGAGGGATCTTGAAATCCTTCATACTGATTCGGCCGATACAGCTTGGATGTATGTTGGTGCTGATGAAAACAATTTTCTAATTACAGATTCCACGATGGAGGTGACTTCGATGTCAATCGAACTCAAAGACCTGATGGACCTTGAATTGGAGACTGTCGTAGACAAACTGGTTGATGGCACGCTCGGTTATAATTTCAATGACCTTAGCGGAGACACCCATTCCGAGATTCAATGGTTAGTTCGTATTCATGATTCACTACACGGTAGGTATGACCATACTGTTCGTGGTGAATATGGTGAAACAATTGATACTATTCCGACTGCAATCTTTGACCTTCATGGTAAAATCCACCAGATGTCTACTGATAAAAGTTTCCGAGACTCGTTAATCAACGGTGATCTAGACAACTATGATACAAAGGGAGCACCTAGCGCAGAGTACGCACTGCCATCACGCGCTACCGATTCTAGTGATAGTCAAGGTCAGCAACTCAAAGAACTAAAGGATGAGATTATGGGCGTACTAAAAGAAGCTCTCTTGGACCAAACGGCCGAGAAGACTAGCGAGGCTCCCGATGCTGTCGCTGAAACGAAGATTGACGATACCGAGACACAAGTCACTGACACCAAAGAAACACCAGCACTGGAGACGGAAGTAACTCCAACTCTAGTCGATCAGATTCGAGACCTTCTTGGTCAGGAAGATGCGTCCGGTACGCTTGATGCAATCAAGTCTCTACTTGATGCTGCTCCAGACTTTGTAGATGATCAAGAAGTTGACTGGTATGTATTGGACCTAGCACTTGGTAGCCTAGTGGCTACGGATGCTCGACTGTCCGATGAAGCTCGCACTAAGCTAGCTGACAGTTCCTTCTGTGGACCCGAACGACAGTTCCCCGTCCATGATGCAGCTCACTACGAAGCTGCTAAACAGCTAATGGACCGCTACAGTGGCCCAGGTAACAAAGCTGCCATTCTTGCTTGCGTTGAACGCAAAGCAAGTCAAATTCAACCTATCGAAACTGCTCCTCAAGATTCTTTGAAAGAAGATTACAAGGAAGCTTTGTTGCAGGTCGATGCCTTGAAAACCCAGTTAACCTCTGCATTGACAGCGCATGCAAAAGCTCTCAACGCAGAAGTTTCTCTAACAGATGAAGCTGCGGGACTTGATAAATTAGTCCCATGGTTTGATAATATTGCTACAGCTAAAGATGATGATCTTGCAGCGCCCACGGGTACTACCGATCACATCAAGGAAGTATCCAATCCTTCAGAGGGTTCCTCAGAGGGAAAAGAGTCATCTAAAAAACTGAGCGATTATGCACAAAAGATCGTTACACAATTCAAACAAATTCGTGAACAAGATAGTGAAGAGGCTGCCATCGGCTGGTACAATCGTAACTGCCGCTACCTTCCCCCAACTTTCGACCTCACAAAGTATATTTAACTAGGAGTTAAAAATGGCTATTAAGCGTCATAGTACAAACTTCAATCTGCGCGAGGATATCTTTGATTCCATCACCCCGAATAACGTGGTGCAGGAAGAGATTCGAGCGCCAGCCGGGGAATGGAAGCCTGCGGCTTGGCTGCCTGTCCAATATGAATCTACCAACATGACTGCTGGTACTGATGCATATGTGATTTCGAGCGGCAAGGTTGTAGCTTTTGATACCGATAACAAGATTGTTCCTGCTGGCTTGCGTACGCAACTCGGTGGTAATGCGCTAGCGGGTTCCTTCGCTGGCACTGTCCTCACCTACACGGCAACTGATGTCGCCTGGGGCGTCGTAGATCTTACGACTGGCTCTCGCGTCACCGCTGCTGTCTCTTACACTGGCGAACAACTTTGCGATGCTCTCATTGAGCGTGGCCTCGTCCGTGAAACCGATGCTACCGCTGCTGGTGCTACTGTACCTGTTGCTGCTGATGCAGATGTCGCTTTCGTTATCGACCTGTTTATCAGTCGTCCCGTTGGTATTGCTGCTTATGACGTTCACGTCTGGGGTGGCCTTGCTGAAGATGGCGATCAGTTCTTCACGAACTACAACAAACAGCACCTCATCATGTTCCTTACGGAACTGCAGATGCAGGTTCCTCAACGTGTCGCTGGTTCGACCACGACTGATACGTTTGATGCAGCCACTTTGGCCGCTGGTACTACCTTTGCTGCTGGCTCTGCCATTGCTGCTGGTGAGTACTGGAGTAATGCGAACTTGATTCAGCTTGCTCGTTACCCTCTTGCTTCCGATACCGCTGTCGCTATCGGTCTTGCTCAGTCTAATGTTGCAAAAGAAACAGATCGTACTCCGTTGACCTGCGACCGTGCTGGCGTCCTTGTACGTCAACGCAAGTCTGCTGCTGATATTGCGAAAGAAGGTGATTACTTCCTCGACCACAAGGTTGGAGTCTTAGTCCTCTCGTCTGCTTCTTGGGCCACTCTTGTTGCTCTCGGCGCCGTGAATACAATCTTCTCCTACAGCTTCTACACCGATACCGGTGTCGCTGCGGCTCATCGACACATTCACTTTGATGGCCCTTGTCGTCCCGGTGACTTCGTTGTCTCTGACTCCGAGAGTAACTTTACTGTTGCTACTCCTGCTCAGGTTGCAGCTTCCGGCGAAATCGTTGGTCGAGTTCTGAATATTCAGGCTCAACCTATTCCTCTTCTCAATGAAGTCAAGACCGCTTGGCAACTTAGTGGTATGAGTGCCGCATCTCAGATGCCTGGTTCTGCTACTAAGGGCTTCACTGACCTCATCACCCTGTCTGGCGAAACGGTTGCTGATTCAGTAATCGTCGTCAACGTTCGCGTCTAATAGGAGTTCCTATGAATATCAAATTAGCCGATGGAGCGAAGCTCAGCCTTCCTAGTGATCCCCGTGCTCAAGCACGGTATATGGCTGACACCATTCGCAATCAAGGTTACACTCCTGATGGTCAAGGCCGTCTAGAGTGGAGTGCCTTCCATTCGGACTTTCTAAATAACCGAGATGCGGTTGCCGCCAGTGAGATTCGTCCACTGTTGCAATCCACCCTACAGATTATCTTGCGTGAGCCACTAGAGCCCATCATGATTATCACGGGCTTGTATACTCGTGTTCAACAACGTGGTCTTGACGTTAAGGTTCTTGCTGGTGCTATTGGCGCCGTGCATGCTGCTGATGTCCAAGAGCATGGTACTTACCCCGAAGTTATGTTCCAGATCGGTGGTGGCGTGCAGACAGCTTACATTGGAAAGAGTGGTATCGCCGCTAGTTTCACTGACGAAGCTCTGCGCTACAGCACTTGGGACCTAATGTCCATTAACCTTCGCTTGATGAGCCAAGCTCTCGTGCGCCATAAGGAACAAAAGGCTGTTGCCTTCCTTAAGGAACTAGGTACTGAGCTTTACAACAACGCCTCTCCTGCTACATCTCTCTTCGGAGTCTGTACTGGTCGTGGTCTTGATATGGCTGCTAATGGTTCTATGACCATGGATGATCTCTTCCGTGGCATGGCACACATGTCTGAAGAGGGCTTCCCTCCTGACGTGATGCTTATGAATCCATTGTTCTTCTACATGTTTATCCAAGATCCTGTCTTGCGGAACATGATGATGGCACATGGCGGTGGCGAGTACTTCCGGCAGCACACTGGCAATTCTGGTCCATTGGATCCTTGGAACAATGGTTCCATGGGCGCTGCTGGTCCCACCATGGGCAACAAGATTGTTCCTGGCGCTGGCATTACTGGCTCTCCCGAGTCTGGTCGTACCGCTACTGGTATCTCTGGCCGTGAGCATGGCATGACATCGGCTCCTCCGATTCCGGCCCCATACTTCCCTTGGAGCTTCCGAGTTATCGTTAGCCCACTGGTTCCTTTCGATCCCGACACTGGTCTCGGTGATATCTTCCTGCTTTCGAGCGGTAACGTTGGTTTCTACCTCGTTGATGAAGATCCCACCCAGGTTGACTGGCGTGACGAAGCTGTGGAAGTAGTCAAGGTCAAGATTCGTGAGCGTTACGGTTTCGCCGTTGCCCATGAAGGTCAAGGCGTTGGCGTTTACAAGAACGTGAAGCTTGCTCGCAACTACTGGGATGGTACGGTTACTGCACAGACTATGGATGTCGATGCAGAAATTAGCCCTTCGGCTGATCTTTCCGCTATCCTCTAAGGCACCTCGTGCTTAGTATCTAGCAATGGCTGGCCTTCGGGCCAGCCTTTTTAGTATCATAGGGAGACAGTATGAGTTGGTTTAAACAAAAGCTTGGAATTTATGAGGTAGACGGCGTCCCACTGAGCGGGACAGAGGCGAACAATCCTTACATGAGTATCGTTACAGAAGAGTTTGTAAAGGTTCCCATTATTCCATATCCATCTAAGATGACAACCCCAGACCTAGAGGCAACTTCACATGGCAGCTCCAGCGAGTCTCCAGACCTATCCAGCGAATAACGACACTGGAATCCCTATTGGTGAATCTATCGAGATTGTTTTCGATAGAGGCATCGATCTATTAACTGCAAAGAACCATGTCGTCCTATACGGTGACGACACTGATGTAACCTCTGGCCCAGATTCAGCTTTGTGGCTGGATGCCGATACAGGTAACAATCCGTTTTTCTTAAGAAGCCCTGGCTTCAAGGGGCTGGTAGAACTATCAGCTCGTTTAGTGTACGTTGACCTAGCGACTGGTCCGACATACAGCGAAATCAACCCTGGTGTTATTACTGGCGAAGCCGATGAGCTTGCCTATGGTGCCTCTGGTGCAGGACATAAATTAATCCTAACTCCTAGAGAACCCTTCGCTGCTGATGTCTTATATACGCTGCATGTACTAGGAGACCCAGACGCTGTTGGCGCTGGTGTTAGCTCGCGTACAATTTTTGATGTTGTGCCTGATGGTGGAAATGCTGGTAGTACAGGAACAATGTCTACTAACGATAGCTACACTGGCACAATGGCTGATACGGTAGTCGTTGAATTTACAACTGGTGGAAACGTTGGTACTGCGCTGTACCGATGGTATTACTCAAGTGCTGGTGTTGGCTCTGCCGTAACTGGCGTTATGACTAGCAGACGGTTTCGCCGTCTGACCGAAGGTCTACAAGTTAACTTTGCTGGAACTGCATTCGTCAGTGGTGATATCTACCGCTTCAATGTAGAGGTGGCTGAGAATATGGCTGCCAGCTTCCAGCTATCTTATACTACTAACGATGGCACGTACTCCACGGCGCCTGCTAGCCCAAGCACTCCAGCTGTGAGCAGCCCGCCTTCAACGGTTATACCACCTGCTCCAGGAGCTAGTGCTGCAACAAGGCTTTCAGTGATTGACATGACCCCTAATGATGGGTCATATTACAACAAGACTAATACCCGACAGATTGTAATCGAGTTCTCAGATGTGTTGGATACGGCTACCATTACAGACAGCACAGTGAATCTATTCCGGTATCCGGTGAGCGGACAGTACCAACTTCAGGCCGAAGTTGTTGAGCTTGAGAAGATACTTACAGTAAGCGGTAATACTCTTACTATTGATATATAGGAACTATCATGCCTTTTTATGATCGAACTTCGGTACTCTCTGGACAAGCTCTTGATTTGCGAGTCATCTTTAGAGATGACGCTAATTTTTTGGTAGATCCTGACGCATTGCCTGAGGTGTACATCTACGATGAGTCTATAGGTACAGACACCATTGACGCAGAGATTCTAGCTGCAGTCTTTACTAGCGCTCTGGCTGGCCCACTTGTGCCTACTAAAGTTAGCACAGGATTCTATACATACAACTACACAGTGCCGAGTGGTGCTACTGCGGGCATCTGGCATGATGTGTGGATCTCTCAGGTAGATACAGTCGATAGTGATTCGCGTTTTGCCTTCACCGTGGATACGGCAGCTAACCTATCCATCCAATCTCTGCAGGAGAACGAACTCATTCTGATCTGCCTTGATGGCATCATCGGGAACTTGGCTGCTACGCAGACCATGGGCGTAGATACACAGCTAAGCTTTAGCACGGTCTACAGCCCCCTCTACGCCTCTCCAGACCTTCTGCGTATGGAAGTTGGTACATTCATCGACTACATCCCAGACGACACTCTCGCGCTAATGATTCACTGGTCTAGCAAAGAGGCTGACTTCATTCGCCGACCTACCTTGTGCAACAGCAAAGACTATGAGTTTGCACGCACTAAGTTTGTAGTATTTGATGCTGCGCTCCGTGCACTTACTCTGCCTGGCGGCTCTTCTGGTTCCGGTGCTGGGAATAGCTCGAATGCTGCAAAGAAAACGCTTGGCGACTTGAGCATTACTAGCGGGAACAGTGGCTCTACTCTAGCAGTGACCAGTGGTGGTGTTGACCTAGATACCATGGGGTACATCAGAGAACAACGCAACGAGTGGTGGAGAGTAGTAAACTCAGGAGCATGTATTGTGCCTGGGCAAAGCTTTGATCCTGAAACTGCAATCAGAAGTAAGTTCGACCCCGATAGACGAGCTAGTGGTCGACTCTGGATGAACCCAGAGTATGGAACTTATGCTCAGCCTGGCGCTAACGCTAAGATTAAGTTAGCTGGTAGACAGCGTGGACGATATGGCTTTAGTGATTACCGTCGCAGTAACGCTCGCAGGAGATTCTAATGAGTGTGCGTCGAACTGGATTGTTTGGAAGTCCAACACAGAATAGAGATTTATATCCAGCTACTGGTTTGACGTCTACTTCTTTTGGCGAAGTAGACCTGCGCGCCGAACTAGATGAATTATTTTATGGCTATGATAGCGGGATCCGACATGGGCATCTAATGGTCATACGTCACATGAGGCGAGATAGCGCTGGTGAATCTATCGCTTGCTCTTGTCTTGACGATTTCACGAGAGAGGCTGACCCTGACTGTTCTTATTGTGACGGTGAGCGGTATCTTTGGGACGAACAATGGTACTGGACTTACTCGATGTACTCTGGCTCAGACACAGGGTTTGCTAATCGGCTAACCTATATGCCTCCCGGCGGACTCCGTGTCGATTGGCGCATATTCTTTGTAAGATATGACACTGCTATTCGTTACGGTGACAAGGTTGTTGAAATGAAACTTGATGATGAGGGGGAAGTGGTAGTACCATACGTAAGAGAAAGCATTTACGAGCCACAGACTATCCAAAAGTTTCGCTCTGACAATGGTCGCGTTGAATATATAGCTATACACTGTAGAGAGGATTCGGCCATCAGGTCCGATACACCAGAATAATGAGTGAGATTTCCAACCTATCCGAGAAGGTCTCGTTAGACCTTCTTAAAGAAGCCACTGAGTATACGGTCTCTATTGTAGATCTTGTTAGTGGCAGGACTGCGCCTTCTTACCAGGCAGAAGTCGAGTTGGTTAATCCTTATAGCTTTGATCCAGCGCCATTTGTTCCCAAAGATCGCATCATGGATCTACCAGCGTTCTATGCGCTGGCTGCTGAAGTCATTGCGGATGCGCAGGAGAGAGAAGGCGTCATACCCGAGGAGCAAATTAAACTTGTTCAAGAGTATCAGCCGGAGCGCTTCTACAAGATGGGAGACGAAGTGATTGCCACCCGAGTCCTCAGGCGAACACCTGGAATGATGAACAAGAAGGCTGACAGCCGACCGAATCGTCGCTCTAGTTTTTCACATGAATTCCGCTCACCAGGCAGTCCGAACAAGATGATAGTCATCGAGTCAAGACCTATTGATCATAAGATTGAGTTTTCTTGCTGGGCGAAAACGTCAGAGCTTGCAAATAAAAGGGCCTTGTGGCTTGAGAAACTATTTGTCACACACGCCTGGGCTTTCAAAATCCAAGGTGTCGAGAGATTTTATTGGGAAGGCAGGAGTGCTGATACTCTATGGAAACACGGCGAGCAGAGGTTGCATCAAAGACCTTTGTCATTCTTCGTGAGACTTAGAGAGCATGAAGTACTTGCTTATCCCGTACTTAAACGAATTGATTACACAATTTCTACAACTTAATTCTTAGGAGGTTTCTATGCCTTACGAAGACATTCCACACGTTAGTGCAAGATTAGATGATGGCTCTCTCCGAGAGTCTGTCAATACTAGTCAGCCCCGTGTCCTTGTACTCGGTTCCGCTACAAGCGGCTTGACTAATGAGCTTTTCTCTATCAGTAATGTGCGTGCCGCCGAGACAGAGTTCGGCGCAGCTTCTGCTGTCCTTCAGGGCATCCATGAAGTTATCCCACAAGGCGCTCAAAACTTAGCGCTTATGCGCGTTGGTGGCCGACAAGGCGCACTAACACTTACAGATTCTGCAGGTGGCACTTTGGTGCTCCGCCCAGAATTCAGAGACGATGCTATCCTTGCACGCTATGCTCTTGCCATGGAAGTGACCTTGGGTGTCCAACGCACCGGTGTGTTTGATCTCACCGATGAAACTTGGGTACACGATAGCAGCGAACTACTAGTTATCAATCAGGGTGTCATTGACATTACCGATACAGGTCTTGATCTGTTTACGACTGGTAGCTTTACTGATCCTACTACCATGACTGCTATGAGTGCATTGACTACGGTGGACTTCACCAATGTTGGTACACCCACTATGACGGCAGTTGCTGCTGTTGAGGGCACTGATGGTGTTGGTCGCACGCTTATTGAAAAGTATGCGGCTCTGAATACCGGTTATCATCTTCTGGACTTTGAAGATGCTGATCTTATTACTGCTCGTGATGTCTATATTGATGACGACAACATCGCTGATGGCGATGCTTTGGCCCTTCACTTCGGACAACCTCTAACAGGAGAAGCCGATTCTCTTGGTTACGTCTGGCAATACATCTACTACGGTAAGCTCTACACTTACTTCACTGATAGTGCTACGTACTTCACTGATGTCGGTACCAATGTTGCTTCTGTAGCTACACCTGCTGTTGCTACTACTCTAACGCTAACGGCTGTTCGCCCTGGAGATGCAGATGCCAAGTTCAGTGTGGAGGTTCTTATTAGTGGTGGAGTTACAAGTCCTGCCGAAGTTGCAACTGTCACGGAGACAGCTGGTGTAGTTGTCGTTACGGTTGATGTTGAGTCTGGAGTTACTACTTCTGCTCTCGCAGCAGCGGCAATCAATGCGCAGCTTGCTCTTACAACTCTATCGAATGGTCTCACTGCTAGTGACTTCTTGCTTGCTGCTGGAGATGCTACCGCGATCGCTGCTGTTGACGCAGCTGTTCTAAGTACTGGTGGTTCTGGTCCTTTTGCGGCGACGCATGTGGATCTAACTGGCGATCCCGTTCCTGCTGCCGTGACGACTCGCTTTGGTACAGCGGTTGATGCTGAGTTGCGTGAAGTTAACTTCGCCCATCAGCTTGCTACCTTCTGCCGCTTGGCTTCCACTAGTTGGAAAACCATGATTGGTTCCATCGCGTTCAAAGAGCCTACTGCTCTTAGTCGTGAAGATGTCGCTGCTTGGGTTGGCGAACTGCCAACCTATGCATTCATTGGTGACGACCTTGCTATCGATGTCCCTGCCAGTAATGGTGTCGGGCTCCTTGGCAATAAGTTTATGGCTGGCGAAGCCAAAACCAGTGATGGCTACCGTGCTGCTCGCGTCACTGCTGGCAACACAACCAATGGCTTGGCTTATGGCGGTCTCATTCAAACACAGGGAACTTCTCTGCCGAATGGTTCTGACTGGGCATATGGTATTGCTAGTAACGATGAGCTTCTAGATGTGAACAGTGCGCCTGTCGACCTTGGCAAGCACTTGCTGGTTACTTACGATTGGCCTGTGCATAGAAATGCTTACAACGGAGCGACTCCTTACAGAGGCACTCTAGCTGCTGCAGTTCTTGGTAAGGTTGCTGTGACGCCTATTAACGAAGAGCCCATTGGAGTCAATGGCCTTATGAATAAGCTCACGACACCGCCTCGTATCCATAGTACACAGCTGAACTCTCTTGCTTCGATTCGGACCATTGGTCTGCGCTTTGAGCAAGGAGTGGGTTACATCTTGGTTAGCGCTAAGACTGCTGCTCATCCAGATAGCGACTACTCTCGCATTAGCACAATCCGTGCTGTGAATAACGAGATTGAGGGCATCCGAGCCATTGCCAAGAAATTCATTGGCAAGTCGTTCAGTCCTACAAAGCTTGTTTCATTGCAAGCTCAAATTGATGGATTCCTTAATGCCGAACGCGGTCGGGGAAATCATCAGGGTGCGATTGCTAGCTTAAGCTATACACGTAGTGATAAGATTCTAGGCAAGCTTACTATTCGATTGCGCATGGTTCCACCATTCTCTATCGAACGCATTGATATCATAACAAGTCTAGCCGCTGATGAAAGCGAATTATAAGAGAGGAGATCTAAATGGCTACTACAACAGCACTTCAACTCAGTAGAGACTTTGCTAGTTTCGCTGGTACCGATATTCGTGTCGTAGTTGAAGGGGAAACTATCGGTTCTTCACAGGCCGTCTCTTACGCTATCCAGCGTGAGAAGGCGCCAATCTATGTGATGGGCAGAGTAGATCCACTCTCCTTCTCCCGTGGCAAGCGTGGTATCGCTGGTACGATGATTACGCTCATGCTTGATCGACACATTCTGCTAACTGAACCTTTGGTTAATATGCAGTTTGTTGCCGACAACGATGAAATCTTTCCCACTAATGCAAATATTCAACAGACGTCAGCTGGTACAGCTGACTTGAATAACATCCCCGGAGCAGTTGACTTCAACGCTGGAGATATTAGTGACAACTACACGGTTACCAATGCTTGGTACGTTGATCAAATTCCACCGTTCGATATGGTTATCGTTGCGGCTAATGAATATGGCAACGCAGCTAGCATGCGTATCTATGGTGTCGAAATTCTCAATGAGGGTTCTGGCTTCAGTGTTGATGATATCGTTATCGAGAATCAAATGACATACGTCTGTAGAACTATCCTGCCTTGGCAACCCCTCGGTCAGTGGGACTTCACCTCCGGTGGCGGTGGTTTCGTTCAGGTCTAGTCTGATGCGGTGATATGTTATACTATGGGGGAGCAGTAGCTCCCCCTATTTTATTTGAGGAACCACATGGCTATTTTTCCAGAGCTAGCAGGGAAATTCAAACGGAAACAAATTCCTGAGAAGACGACGGCGCCTACTGCGCGGGCACCCATCCAGAGAGATCCTACTAAACAGTATCGCTATTCATACAGTGGATCTGATTCAAAAGCATGGGCTTACTTTGAAGGCATGGAAGATACAATTCGCCCCTTAGAGGCTATGCATACTATCAGTGTCAGTGTGCATGAGGCGAAAGGACAGGCTCGGGCATTAGGCTTTCGGGGGATCAAGGGTCTAGCACGTGGCGTCAGAACTATTGCTGGTTCTATTATTTTTACTGTGATTGAAGATAATCCCTTGCGACCGCTCATGGATAACTTGCGAGACTTTGAAGATCGCAGTGAGACACATTGGCCAGGTTGGTCTGTAGATCGACATGAGATTGGCGTGGGCACTGCCTTCGGTGGACAGCTGAACTTCTCCAATCGAATTGCTCCGCTGTTACCACCAACTAATATCTTAATCCAGTATCAAAGTGAGGGAGCCTTATGGTCTCCTCGTGGAAATATTGATGTGGAAACCGCTGCTTATAGCCTAGGTAATGAGAGGCGCAGGGGGCTTGTCAATTCTCTGCCTATCTCCGAACAAACTCCTGGTCATCGTATGGAGCGTAGAATTAGTATCGAAGGTGCTGGGCTACTGCTGCGAGGTGTTGAGTTTATTGACGAAGGTATCGTAACCTCTATTAATGATGTAGTGAGCGAAGTGACTTTGTCTTTTATAGCAACTGACTTTAAGCCTATGTCAGCCCAAGTGTTTGATGGAGCAGGACCCTACCTTCCAGTCAACGAAGATCAACAAGCGCAATGGCTAATGCAACAAGAACTATATGGAGGGCGTATCAACCGGCGTGCTCAAGAGCGAGAAAGCGCTCTAAGATGGGGACCTTAGTATGTCACTATATGGTTATGAATATTTTTGCGGAGCTAATGTCGTTGTCGAAGTAGAGGGCTTCCCTGTTCTAGAGACAGCAGGTATCAGCTATAGTATCCAGGAGGGCAAGATGCCACTCTACGGATACAGCAGTAGGCATTTTGATTCCGTGGCACGAGGCCAGGTAATCGTTCAGGGTAGTTTGATTATCAACTACGTGCACCAAGACTATTTGTATAAGGCTATCGAGCAAGGTATCCTCCAGAATCAGGCTGGCGGAGGACCCACGCTTGATCTCTCGACGGAATTGGAGGATCAGTTATTCAACGAGAGAGAAGCTAATCGTGCTGCGTTCACAGTACTAGAAGACTATAGTGAAAACATTGCTCTCTCGGATGCTTTCAAAAATAAGTTTTGGCGACAAGATACCAGTGGGACACCGTCTTCGGTTTCCAATAACCCCAACGCCCATGACTCTTTTGGTGGCCTGGATATTCGGATTACCTTTGGTGAACGGTTTGCGACAGAAGGAAATATCGGAGATACTGGACTTGTTCTCCAAGATGTTTACTTTACTGGTAGGAGTTTACCTATTCAGATTAGCGAACAAGTTCTCGTGGAGGAATATCAATTCTTTGCACGAGATGTCAGAAGCTTACAGCTCGCATATGGTTCGGAGTTCGTACCTCCTTTAGCCATCGAGCCTCCAGAGACAGTGACTACAGTCGTTACAAGTGCCAACTTCCTCGGAGGAGATAACTAATGAGTCAGCAGCCAGACTTAACGCCACAACAACAACGAGTACTTAATAGCTTAAAGCAAGCGGGAGAGACAGATATGTCCGAAACAAACTTAGATATGGATTTACAAGCAATTGAAGATATGGTTGCAGACCAAGCCCCAGTAGAGGAGCCTCTCCAAGAGGCTGTGCCACTGCAAGAGGAAATGCGACAAGAGATCACTGGCTTGCTTGCAGAGAGAGAAGATGCTCCATCCGACGATCAGATCCTAGCCTGGAAAGAATTGCATGGTCAGGATGCTATCCAGCTACTAGGCTTAGATAAGTCCAACGTGTACATCTATACACACCTTACTGTTGCTCAGTGGGATAAGATCCAGGGCATTATCCAAAAGGTGCAGGGTACACCTATGGCTGATAATATTGAGCGTATGATTCGTGACAATGTGGTGCGCACCGCTGTACTATGGCCAGAGCTTCCTAAAGCTCTGGGTAGTATGAGAGCAGGACTGCCTGATACTCTATATCAGCTGATCCTGATTCATTCATACTTCTTGAGCCCACAGCAAGCCATGACACTTACAACTCAACTCTAGAGTTAATATGGTTAATATCGATGAGCTTATCGAGTCCGATGGGCTGTATCATACTCAGTTTTCTCCAGAGTATGGCTTTACCTGGAGGCTTCTTACACTTAAAGAGTATCGTGTCTTTCGCGGACTACGAGACTTTGGTGCTATGTCAACATTCAATGTGTACCATGAAGTCTTTAAGCGCTGTTATGTAAGAGACCTGCCTGTAATGAACCAACGCATACCGTTTGGTATGCTGGTTACAATAGGAGAAGCGATTATGTGGCTGAGTGGCGACTGTGAATTGAGTACACTTAAAGATGATATCCTGATTGCTCGTCACAACTATCCTAGCGATAGTGTTAATGAGCGCATGAAGCAAGTCGTTTTTACTACTTTTCCAAGCTACAAGCTAGAGGAGTTAGACCAATGGACCAGGACGCGGCTTATTAAAAGTTTTGTGACAAGCGAACATGTTCTAATCCAACGTGGATTTGAGTATCAGCCTATTGACGTCAATGAGATCAAACGTCCTGATGAAGTTGCAGAAGTGCAGGAGCTTCCTGATAAATACAATAATGATATTGACTTTGCGAGAGAAGCCAAGGCGCAGCGAAAAGAACTGGGTGGCTGGGCCGAAGAGGATCAGCTAGAGAGAGAACACACTGAGTCACAGCGGCTGACTACCAAACAAGCACAAGCCCTTGATAAGATGAGAGCTACGCGAGGTAACTAGTGGCTTTCGAGAAATATGGTGGCCAAGTTTGGAGCGACAGTCCCGCTTATGAAGAACGAGATTGGAAGCGCCAGGGCTTAACCCTCGGCGCTGCAGCTGCTGTTGGCTACGGTGCTTTCCACAAGGCCACTAGTGTCCGCGCAGACAATACTCGCCTCATAGATGACGTCTCTGTTTACGCAAGGAACGTAGGCAATCTCAGTCCGTTCCAGCTCGGCAACACGTTTCGTGTATCTGAATTCTTAAGCCCCTATACTAGTCCTGTCCATCAGGGTATGACTGACATGGGTGGAGGTCAGTACTCTCAGAGTTTTGATGCTAAGTTCCTCAAGACGTCAGAGACACACGAATACCTTAAGAAGCTCACTGGTTACGATGAAGCGACTATGCGTAAGCATGGGTTTGGTGCAGTAGCCGAATCTGAGCGAGCTAGTGAACTTATCTTCCGTCGCAGTGCTAAGAATGCTGTTGGCACATTGCACTCCGTTGTGGGTGGCGAAGAAAAGTTACTTAGCAACTCGGTTATGCTGCAGCAGTTCAGCAATGACGCAAGTGCTTTTGACATCGGCACTAAGTCATCGTCGATTAATCGCGCTGCACATGCAACCCAACAAGCCATGGACTTGTGGGAGACTAAGGATAAATACAATCCTGATCGCGTGATGCACACTGTTGGGAAGAAGGTAGAAGGCGTTCCTAGCCGTCCTAACTTTGTCCCTGTACCTGGTCCGTCTTCAAAGATTACTAGCACTGATGATCTATTTCGCAGTACTACTATGCTGCGTGCCATCCCTGCATTTTCTATGGAGCGATTCAATCGCTTAGCGAGCGGCGTGACCGAAGAAGTGTTCGGACCTGGCTCTACAGAATTCCTTAATAGGTTAACTGGTGGCGGACCAGGCGTGACTCCTGGACCTGGCGGGGCTATGTTCTCCCGCTTCGGCATGAAGGCTGGAGCAATCTTAGGTGTTGGCGTAGCAGTCCAGCAATTGGATTGGGCTAGACGACAGACTGGTATAACGGGCGACATCGGTGTCGCTGGAATTATGAGCGCAGGTGTTGCTGGTTTATCTCACAAGGCTGGCTTCAGGGGCAGAACATCTCTGATGGCAGGCCTAGCGAGTTTCGCTGGCCAAGTTATACTCCCTGGGTTTGACCAAGGAGTAGTGCCTGGTTTAGCTTCTACGTACGGTCGCACAATGGAGATGAGAGGTAGCGCTCTCAACCCAGTAAACTACTATCGCAGATCCTTAGAGGGATTCCTGCCTGGTGTGACTGGGTGGCAGATGGGAGCACTTGGTGGTGTGCTTGCTGCGACTGCGAGCTATACTGTGCCTGCGGATGCTTTTGATACTCTGAACCTGATGAGCGAGAGCTTAACTCACGGCAACTCTCCATTCTCCAAATTGCCTGGCTCGGGCGACAGTGTTTCCAACTGGTTGCTGGATACTGTTGGTCACAAAAAGCTAGGCTTTAAGAAAGCCTTCTCAGACGGACAAGCTATCAGAGCGCCCAAGGGTGTTCGCCAGCACTTCTGGGATAACATGCTGGCTAGCCAGGAGTTCCACAAGAAGGCTAAGCCGGGCGTCGTGAAGGGCCTACAGAGCGAAGTGAAGAAGGCAGGAGGGTATCTTAACTTCAACATGCGTCAGCGCCTCATGGGAGCTTACAGAGACAGTGGCATCACCGGTGTGGCACTACGCAAGCATATGAATACCGAGTGGGCGGGAGCAGAAGAGCTTCATAAGACTAGAGCCTCTAAGAATGCGATGGGTCGCTCTCTTGTTGAGAGCTTGGAGGGCATTGGTCAAAAGTACTTAGGCAAGGATGACTGGCTTTCACAAGGCATGATGCAGGGTGAAGGGATGCTGTCCCAGTGGAAGCATGCATTCTTTGGTGCCGACCTGGGCGAAAAAGGTGTTGCTGCTAAAATTAAGGGGGCTGGCTTTAAGGCTCCTCTGGGTCGACTAGGTCTTGTTTTTGGTGGAACGATGCTAGCTCACCAGGTAGTGACTGGTGGTTTGCTAGGCTCAATGGATACTTCTCAAGAGTTACAAGATATCTACTCTGGTAAACAGATGATTGAAGTTGGGAAGTCACGCTGGTGGGAAGGTGGCGGTACGCAATTCGAAGGTAGCAAGACTAGCTATTACCGTCCACACTGGATGGCTCTGATGACCAATCGTGTGAGAGAACGTGGTATCTGGGGTGATGATGAAGACGACATCTCCCCAATGGGCAAGTTCTATCGTCGCAACTTTACTTATGAGCTTGAGCGTCGAAATTATCAAGACAGACCATACCCTATTTCCTCTGCAGCTTTTAGTGACATGCCAATCATTGGTGGTGTCCTTGCTGCGACTATAGGCAGGGTAATCAAACCGCCACGACTTATGCATGTTGACGAATGGGCACGTCAGCAGGGTGGGGGTGGCACTGGGTATGAGTATGCTAGCACCTACGAGGGTTGGCGTCGAGAGCCTGCTCACAACTTAGGTGCGCCAGGCCCTGGTATACCTAGCAGTCCTTTTAGCCCTGTTAACCAATTGTCTTTCTTAAGTTACCAAGGTAGAGAACTGGAGGGTCTGACTGGTTGGGCTAAGAACGTTGCGTCAGAAGCGCTTTTGGGCACAGACACTTATGGCACAAGCAGACCACAGCTTGCCGAAGCTGGTGCAATGACAAGTCATAGGGTTCGCTTCTGGGAGAACGCCATGGGCGGTGGCGGGTTCATGAACGAAATCGTTCGTCGTGTATTCCCTAACTATCGCAAAGAGATTGAGCGTCACAATCCTCTAATGAATACGATGCCAGCATGGTTGCCAGAGCGTTTTCATTATGGAGATCCCTACCGCTCAGTCGAGTGGGGCGAAGCTCGACTACCGGGTAGTGGCTACGAGGCTCTGCACCCTGAGCTATCAGACATTGATCCAGATAACTATCCTTTGATTTATCAATACGACATCTTGGCTAACGTTGCACCCTTCTCGGCGGAGTTCTCAATCACGAGAGATAGGCTCTACGCTTTGCGTTCTCAAGGCGGGACCTCTGAAGCCCAAAATATGTTTATGGATCGCATCGATAAGATGGCCCGTGAGCGTTACAATATCAATGACTTTAGTCGAGTACACGATAATGCTATTCAGCTCCCTGGTAGCGGTCTCACTCAAGCGGCTTATGGCTATGCACAGAAGACAGTAAGGAAGGCTGTTGCTCCAGCAGAGTACATGGTACCCATGGGCTTCCGTCCATTCCAAAAACTTATGGGCGATCGTGGTGCGATCGAACAGTATGAATTCGATAGACTCTACGGTACTCCGTTTGCATTTTGGGATCAACCAGTACGAGATTGGTTCCGACCAGCTGCCTATAGCGTAGCAAATGCGTTAGGTTTCACTGGAAAGCCTGGGTGGCGCAAAGATTCAGATGACAACGCAGCTTACTTTGATCGCCTTAACTTTCAGAAGTGGGTTCGTTTATCCCAACAAGCTAAGGCTACTGGCGACACCAAGCTAGCTGGCAAGTATGAGTACATGGCAAGTACCACTCGTATGGGTGTAAACCCCCAGGGAAACCCATTGGCAATGTACTGGACGCTCCCTGAGGGAGAGCGTGCATTCTTTAATCAGTTTGCCCAAGCCCAGGGTAAAGATCGTGCTCGTATCCTAGAGATGGTTCCTGAGGATCAGACGCATTTATACCAAGCTGTTTGGAAGCGCATGGATGACGGTGACCCCTCTCTATTCCCTGGCGCTAGGGGTGGCTTGGATCAGAAGTATATTAATGAACAGTTCTATGGCATGGACAGAGGTGGCCCAATGCCACCTGAAGATTGGATTGGTTGGCACGAAGATGTAGACATCGGCGATATCCGTGTGCGCTATGTGAATGAGATGGGCAAGGACTTGCATGACTATGGGTTGTGGGAAAATCAGCTTAACGAATCAATGGCCCAACCTTACCTTGAAGGAAGCACTGACTACTTACACAATTCCGGTGGCATCGGTAGGGCTGCTGTGGCTGGTCAAGTTGCTGGTATGTTCCACAATGGGTTGGTGGGCTCGCCTGTCTCTGTTAACACAGGGACATTTAGCGCGAACAGCGTACAGCTGGAGTATAACGACAACAGAGACTATGATATAGCTACCAAGTTTACGGAGATGATGAATGGCTACTAACGATCCCTTTGACCAAGAAGAAAGTTCCTCTAGCAATCCCTTCGCTAGAGCGCTCAAGAATGGTCTAGTGTTATCTCCGATTGGCTTAGCTGGTTACGTAGGCTATCAGAAGGTGCATGCAAATGGTGCGCTGAATCCTATCGCTGCCGCCAAGGCAGCTAGTGGGCCAGGACGTCTGGGGTCTACAGGCTTGAGTCTCGGTAGGGAGCTTAAAGCATCGGCTAAGATTTCTCAAGAGCGATTACTAAAGAGTGCTGACACACAAATTGACGCGCTGTTAGAAAGTGATGGGATGGCTAAGCTGTGGAGTTCTATAGCGGAACAACGCGCTGTAATCCAATCCCTTGTTGAAACAATGGATGATCCATCGGCCGGGCTGCCTTCTGAATTTGTTCTCTCTAAACGGCAAGAGCTGGTTGATATTGCTCAGCGAGGAATGGCAGACGACGAGGGTAAGGAGATGATCAAGAGTGTGCTTAAGGCCATGAACGATGAGAACTCTATGGCTTCTGGTGCTCGTGCTCGCTTCGGTAGTAACCTTAGAGAATTCCGCAAGGTAGGACCACAGTTGGCTCCCCCCGGCCAGTCGATGAGTGCAAAAGATACATTCAACTCTATTGATCACGGTATGCTTGCGCCGGGTAGCCGAGAGCACAAGAACTATCTTAAGCTAGCTCAAGGACTGGGGAAGAATGGTAATCGTTATATTGACCTTGTAACCAGCGGAATGGGGAACTCCCTACAGTATTACGCTCGTGTATACAGCCAGGGCGGAGCGCGACCCAGTGGCTCCTTCCTTGGAACAGTCCCTCTCAACGTTGGCGGGGATGGCGCTGGTGCAGTTAATATGAGAATGAACGAAGGGCTTACAACTGGATATCGCACCAATCGAATGACGATTGATTTGCAAGCGGCGGCTGGTGTCTTCAAAGGACACAAGGCTGGTAGCGTAACTCAAGGTATGCTTGAAGCTGGCGGAGCTATGAGGCGTATTGAAGATTTCGTTGCAGGTGAATTTCTATCTAAGATTGAGTCCAATGGTGGGAAGCTGAAGTTGAGGGGAGGTCGGAGCGCACATGGCGCGAAGATGCGACAGTTCTACGGTACCAATCCACGCCTAGCTTCCTCTGGGGATGCCTTTTCTGCAGCTGCTGGAATGATTGAGAATATCAACAACCAAGGTGGCTTTGCCCACAATGCGATCAATGTCACAGGGTTTGGACGTATGTCTCGCAAAGAACAAGAGTCCACCATGAGGCATATGGCTGTTGTACCAGAGTTTGATGCTGGTGGTGTTGGCGGACGTATGATGAGTCGAGGCCTGGAAAAAGAAAGCTTTGGCGTAATGGGTGTCTACCGTGGCTCAGCACTTGAAGCACTGCAGTCTACATCTTTGGGTAGAATACGCAGCGCAGGTCAGGGTTCAAATGTTGCAGGGCAAAGAGGTATGTTCCCCATCATTTCTCGGATCGAACAGGTTGTTGGCCGTGAAGTTATGTTTGTAGGCGATGGCAAGGCTGGCTCTCTAGGTAGGCACGGTGTCTTTGATGCTGGCGCAACTTCTACAGTTATCTCGGATAAGGGGACGACCAAGAGGACAGGAAAGAATGTTGAGTGGGCTGAACGAGTTACTGGCGGCACGAACAAAGTGATGGTCCTTGATGTCCTAGAAGGGAACAAGCTTTTCGATTCCCTTGCTGGTTCAGGCGCAGCTTACCACCAGGGGACTGAGCGCATTCGAGGTGCCTTCTCAAAACCACTACTTGATCCTGGGAGTAAGGGTAGTATGAGTTCCATGTTGCTACAGCACTTGCAAGAGTCTGGGGCAGAGGGCGAACTAAAGCCTTTGAGTCTTAAGCAGATTAAAGAATTTGGTCACTTCTTAGGTATTGGTCCTAACGGTATGCAACGAATTGGTAAAGATCCACGTATGACTTCTATGCGGGTTGGCTATAATATTACGCAGGTGGGCGACAAGAAGCAGGTGAATCTGATTGGAGATACTGATAGGCTCATGGAAACCTTCAAAGGTTTCTCCACGCTACACAAGGGTACGCTACAGGAAGTTAGCAACGAAGCTATCGAACGCTTCTTGCCAGCCGCTACTCAGCAAACGCTAACTGATCTTGGTGTCAACCGCCAGCATACAGTTTATGGCGCTGGGGATATGCTTAAGAAAGGTGCAGGCTTCTTCGGGCTACAGATGGAGAGTGGCTTCGGATTAGTAACTGGAGACAAGAATTACCGGTCTACGTTAACCGAGCTTGCGCAGAATAGTTTTGGAGCCCTGGGAGATTCAGAGACTGGACGATTGACGGGTGCTGTTATTCAGGGCTTAGCCAGATCTAGTGCTAGTGAGAATGAAGCAGGTATGGTCCTTGCTGGAATATACAATCGTGGAGGTAAGAAAGAATGGCTTGCTGGAATTAACGTTTCCCAAGCAGTTGAAAAGAAAGATATTGAGGATGCTATCCACTTGGCTTTTGGTGACAGAGGACAAGCAGTCATAACGGCAGCCAGGCGTGGCGTTGCAATCGGCGCAACTACGATGACTCATGGTGCTGGTGTTGGTGATTACAACCTAGGTCGTGGTTCTGTAGAGCCACGGTTCTTTAGCACTATGACCCACAAGCTACGAGGCATGGGGCTAGATACAAAGCAGACTAGCGATTTTCTTGCAGGTGTCTACAAGAACAAAATTGGATATGCAGAACACTTGCGTTCCGCTGGTGGGATGCTCAAGCTCGCAGAGAGCGTTGCCGGCATGACAGGACCTGTTGCAGCAACCAACACGATAGCGTCTGGAGTGTCAACGCTAGGGCTCAAGGATCTTCAAAATATGGCACTTGATATCTCTGCTAATGGCTTTGATCAGTTCATGGATCAGCACCCGGATGGGTTTATGCTGGACCTGTCGTCGGATGCCAATACACCAGCTAACAGAGCAATTGCGTCTTCGGCTACTGATGTCTTCAAACAGGGAGTTATCAATGTCCCCGGTAGGGAGGTACTTGATGCGATGCGTGGAGCTACTATTAAAACTGTGAGCGGGAACAAGTCTATTGAGGATGAGTACTCTCGCATGATGGGAAACTTCATCAAGAATATTGCGGCTCTGAGTACAAACACAGACAAAGCTAAAGCTGGCGCTGCAGAGAGTATGTCTGAGTTCAAAGATAATGTCATGGGTATGACAAGTAAGGTTATTCATGGGGTTACTAGCGGAAAGGTTCGGGGATTACAATCGCAGGTTGCTGCTATCTACGACCTAGACAATACAACAAACTTCAGTACGCCAGGGAAGGGTGAGCTGGCTCGCAATATCTTTAAGAAGACAAAAGGTAGAGCTGTGTTTCAGGATAGCGCAGGCTTTATGTCCCAGCTTAATGACTTCATGGGAGGTGATCTGAGTCCAGGTGATGCTGCTAAGAAAGCGGAAATGTTCTTCACAACTCTAGAGCGCCCTGGTGCTAACGCTCAGCACTGGACAGACAAGACAGCCAAGAGTATTGGACACAAAGCTAAAGGTGTTGTGAGTCTAGCTATGCGCCATCCATTTGCTGGACTGGGTAACATTGCTACCGTACAAAGTTTTCGACATGTCGAGGAGATCGGGAAAGGTGCTGACGATGCAGCCTTCAAGGCTTTTGTAGCAACACCTGCTGGCCAAAAGTATGCTGACGTGGGTGGCTTCCAAAACCTTGTGGGTGGTGGGAAGAGTGGCGCTGCACGGCGCAAAGCATTCTTCAAAGACTTCGTTGGGAA
>Ga0115546_1000480_pt1 | contig 27233 bp, 23 predicted proteins | sample COGITO_mtgs_1004_FD_87186 | JGI IMG/M metagenome (GOLD analysis project Ga0115546, IMG submission 87186) | Pelagic marine microbial communities from North Sea - COGITO_mtgs_100413 | ecosystem: Environmental > Aquatic > Marine > Epipelagic | place: Germany:Helgoland, sampling site Kabeltonne...
GTTGCATGAATGATCGCTGCTATATAAGGGTTTCAGGCTCTGGAAAAGCTGAATTTGAGGATTTTCCGACTTTTCGACCGCTGAAACCCTTGCTATGAGTGGATTTATTTATGCAACAAAGCTGTCTTGTTCTATGAAAATTAAAATTGCTGGTTTGGTTGCACTCTCTGTTCTCGCTATTGGCGCGTTCGGCTCTCCTGCTCACGCGAATCCAGCGGGCGATCGCCCCACTTCTGGCCCAACTATCCTGTCGCAGCGTAGCGATCGCAATGTTCAGACCTCTCAGGCTCGTCGCTTCGGTGCGCCTATCCAAGGTAGCAACTATATCGGTGCTGGTGGCAGTAATGGCGGTGGCGTCATCAACGGCAAGTACGCGCTCTCAAACCGCTTCTCTGTTCGTCCCGGCGTAATTACTGAGATCAACAACGAAGATGGCGACCGTAATGTAACGGTTCTAGCCCCTGTAACCTACGACCTCAACGGCATCGGCGGCGAGAAGCTAAGGCCGTTTGTCGGGGCAGGCGCGGGTGTGACCACTGGCGATGAAACTGAGCTTCAAGTCGTAGCGACGGCGGGCGCAGACTATCAGCTAGGCAATCGCTATGCGATCAACGGCTCGGTCAACTATCTACCGCTTGATGACCAGCGCGTTGATTTCGTCGCGGGTGTTGGCTATCGCTTTTAGACATTAGTCTCAGGGTTTTGTCTCTTTAGTTCTGTCTCTTTAGTTCTGTTTCTTCAGTTTTGTCTCTTTATAAGAGGGCTCCTTGACAATGACCAGGGAGCCTTTTTTTCGTCTACAGCCTTGCAGGATGTGTGCTTAAAAAGAAGGCTTTTGTGACTATCGTCAGAGTTTAGAATACAAGCCATATTCCTAAGGAGTTATAGAGATCTGATAGGAGCAAGATTAACTCTCATAAGTCTCTACCCAAGACTTTGCAATCAGGAGGTTTCTGCTTATGATAGGATTTGCTGTGCAAAAATGCGGGGGTTTGAGGTCGCGAGGTGAAGAGAGGCTCCTTTCTGAGTGAGGTGGGCAAGTGCCGCATGAATATCTTCACAGGGTTGATTCTCATATAAACCCTCAGTCGAAAATCTGTTTCTGTAGTGTGCAATTGCAGCCTGTATGCGCTCAGATGACGGCTGTTATCAAGCTGATTTTGAATGATCTTTGAGGGCTGGTACACAGGGCTCATCCTAGCGTATATCTCGGGGCGAATAATACTCACACTTCGGTTACGCTACCTCATTAGAACAAACGTTGCGATCTTCAATATCGCTGAGATTAGACAAGGTTGTATTAGAAATGTTGTTGAGTGCTTCTTGCGTAAAAAAGCCCTGGTGCGCAGTAATCACCACGTTGGGAAATGACTTGAGCAGCTGAAAAATATCATCTTGAATGACGGTGTCAGAGAGATCTTGAAAAAATAGACTGCCTTCGTCTTCATAAACATCAATGCCCAAAGAGCCTAACTGCCCAGACTTTAGGGCATTGATCGCGGACTGCGTGTCTATCAGTCCGCCTCGGCTCGTGTTGATTAGCATAGCGCCTGGTTTTATCTGCGCTAGACTTTCTTGATCAATCATGTGATGGGTCGCGGGGAGAAGAGGACAGTGCAAAGAAGTAATGTCGGACTGAGCAAGCAGTACAGGCAGGTCTACATACTGAGTTCCTGTCTCTACCAGATAAGGATTTTCTTGCACATCATAGGCCAGTAGCTTGCAGCCAAACCCGTGCATGATACGGCCAAAGCATTCACCGATTCTGCCCGTACCCACAATCCCAACAGTCTTACCATGCAGATCAAACCCAAGCAGTCCTTTAAGCGAAAAGTTGTCTTCTCGAATCCGATTATAAGCTTTATACAGCTTTCGGTTGAGCATCATAATTAGTCCGGCGGCATGTTCGGCAACGGCATAGGGAGAGTAGGCAGGTACTCGTACCACTCGCATACCCAGCGATTGAGCAACATCTAGCTCTACATTGTTGTATCCAGCACATCTTAGGGCAACTAGCTGTGTCCCACTAGCCGCGATGTTCTGCAAGGTCTCTTCACCTAGTTCATCGTTGATGAAAACGCAGACTGCCCGGAAGCCAGCAGCCAAAGAGGCTGTCTTGGGCGTGAGCCGAGGCTCAAAGAAAGTCAGCTCGTGGCCATAGGCTTGGTTGGCCGCTGTAAACGATTTTTGGTCGTAATCTTTTGCACTGAAAAAGGCAACTTTCATGATGAGTGGCTAGGTGATGAGTGGCTAGAAAATAAACAATATGTTTTTCACTCTTTTATGAGAGAATCACGAGTGCAGAATGCCTAACGCACGCTACAAGAAAAATTTGAACATCTTGTTTTAGAGCCTTGGAATCGGGAAAGTAAAAATCGGGAAAGAGGGACTTTTGAAGGGTATTCATCATTGTCTTACCAGACGCTCGCAGGCCTGTGCGATCGCCCAATCCTCCTGAGTCTTAATCACTAGCACCCGCATAGAAGAATTCGCGGTTGCGATATCTTGATCCACTGGGTGCTGTTCATTCGCCACTGGGTCTAGCGCCACGCCCAAAAATGCCATACCCTCACAGACCGCTGTGCGAATCTGGGATGCGTGCTCGCCAATGCCTGCGGTAAAAACGATCACATCAGCCCCTTCTAAGCTCATCAGCATAGAACCTATGCAAGACTTCAGCCGATGAATGTACATATCCTGTGCGAGCTGAGCACGCTGGTTTCCCTGGGAAATCGCCTCTCCGATTTCTCTTAAATCGTGGGAAACACCAGAAATTCCAAGCAATCCAGACGCCCTATTCAACAGCTGATCAATCTCATCTGCCGACTTTCCCTGACGCATTAGATAAATCAAAATACCTGGATCGACTGAGCCTGAGCGCGTCCCCATCATCAGCCCCTCCAAAGGGGTAAATCCCATAGTGGTGTCGATACTGCGGCCACCCTTCACTGCCGAAAGAGAGCCCCCATTGCCTAAGTGGCAAATGATTAACCGTAGCTTATCCACCGACCGATTAAGAATTTGCGCCGCTCGCTGCGTGCAATACTGGTGGCTAATTCCGTGAAATCCGTAGCGGCGAATTCCCTGATCGCGCCAGCTATAGGGGCCTGGGTAAATCGCCGCAACATCAGGAATTTGGCTATGAAACGCCGTATCAAACACAGCCACTTGAGGTACGTCCCCCATCAGCGTTTCCATCAGCTCAATACCCTCTAGATTCGCTGGATTATGATTCGGTGCAAGTGCACTAAGTCGATCAATTGCCGCCTTCACCGTTGGGTTTATCACCACACTCTCTTGATAATCCTCTCCACCGTGTACCACACGATGGCCGATAACATCAATATCCTTCAAGCTTGAGATAACTTGAGTCGGGCCTTCACAGAGAAAACTCAACAAATAAGATAGTGTATCTGAACGAGAGGGCGAATCTACGGTCTCTTTTAGCCTTTTTCCCTCTTGAGTGTGCACTGTTAACCGGGCAGCCTTTTCTTTTGGCAACCAGTCAATCTGCGCTTCCCAAATCGGCTCCGGTAGTTGATCAGAGTCGTTTTCACATCCCTTTTCAAAGCGATATAGACAGCTTTTCTGACTGCTCGAACCCGCATTGAGTACAAGAATATTCATTGTCTAAAATGGCCACTTCCAGTTCACGATATCATCTTGGTCTTTGCCATGCTCATGGGCATAGGCGACACTCTCAATGATTTTGTTTTTCATCTTCTCTTTCACATGAGCCGCTGCTGAACCTAGCTTAGGCACCCGGTTAATTACATCAATTACCAGATTAAAACGGTCAATTTGATTATTGATAGCCAGCTCTAGCGGTGTATTGATGTTACCTTCTTCCTTATAGCCTCGCACATGAATGCGATCCTGGTTAGACCGACGATACACCAATTTGTGAATCAGCCATGGATAACCATGGAAGTTAAAAATAACTGGTTTATCAGGGGTAAAAAGAGAATCAAAATCCCAGTCGTTTAGTCCGTGGGGATGCTCTCCTTCGCTCATTAGTTTGAACAGGTCCACCACGTTGACAAAGCGCACCTTCAGCGCCGGAAACGCCTCACGCAAAATTGCCGTCGCCGCCAGCGATTCTTGTGTGGGAATATCACCACAGCAGGCCATTACCACGTCGGGCTTAGCAGGCTCGGTGCCACAGTCGTCATTGCTGGCCCAATCCCAAATGCCGATTCCTTTGATGCAATGCTGTACCGCCTCATCCATGGGCAAATACTGCAAGTGCTTCTGCTTATCAGAAACAATCACATTGATATAGTCCACACTGCGAAAACAGTGGTCCGCAACCGATAGTAAGCAGTTCGCATCAGGTGGGAAGTATGCTCGCACTACGTCAGGACTCTTATTTGTAATTAGATCAATGTAGCCAGGATCTTGGTGGCTAAATCCGTTATGGTCTTGCCGCCATACTAGCGAAGAAAGGAGAATATTGAGAGAAGACACTGAACGTCGCCAGGGCACATGATTTTTGCAAATATCGAGCCACTTAGCGTGTTGATTGAACATGGAATCGACAACATGGGCAAAGGCTTCGTAGGTGTGAAAAAGGCCGTGACGCCCGCTCAGCAAATAGCCTTCTAACCAGCCTTGCAGTGTGTGCTCACTCAGCATTTCCATCACACGGCCATCGCGCGCAAGCTCACCACCCTGCGCATCTTCGGGGTAGATATCCGCCATCCATACTTTTTTAGTGACTTCGTATACATCTTGCAAGCGGTTTGAGGCCGTCTCGTCTGGCCCCATCAGGCGGAAGTTGTTTGGGTTTTTACGAAAAATCTCTCGCATGAGGAAACCCAACACCTTTGTGTTCTCAAACTCTTCTTTACCATATCCCTCCATCTCAATGGCAAAGTCCCAAAAGTTTGGCATTTTTAACGCCTTGCGCAATAAGCCACCATTGGCATGAGGATTTGCACTCATGCGGCGATCGCCCACCGGAGCGAGTTCCTTCAGCTCAGGAATCAGCGTTCCATTCTCATCAAATAGCTCTTCGGGCTTATAGCCACGCATCCATTCACCTAGCTTTTGCAGATGGTCGTCATTGCTATGCATCCCACCCATAGGAACTTGGTGCGATCGCCAAAAATCTTCCACCTTCTTCCCATCAACTTCTTTCGGTCCCGTCCAACCCTTCGGCGTCCGCAGTACAATCATCGGCCACATCGGGCGCTTAATCTCGCCACCATTACGCGCTTCCTGCTGATACTCTCGAATCTTCAGCACACACTCTTCCATCACCGCTGCCATCTTTTGATGCATCTCAGCGGGGTCTGCGCCTTCTACAAAGTAGGGACTATAGCCATACCCTCGAAACAAATGCTCCAGCTCCTGATGAGAGATTCGCGCCAAAATTGTCGGGTTCGAAATTTTATAACCGTTCAGGTTTAGAACAGGCAATACCGCACCATCACGGGCCGGATTTATAAATTTGTTAGAGTGCCAGGCCGTGGCTAATGGCCCCGTTTCCGCTTCACCATCACCGACCACCACGCAGGTAATCAGGTCAGGGTTATCGAGGACAGACCCATAGGCATGAGAAACGCTATAGCCAAGCTCGCCGCCCTCATGAATAGATCCGGGTGTTTCTGGCGTAACGTGACTACCAATGTCTCCTGGAAAAGAGAATTGCTTGAAAAATTTCTGCATCCCTTCTGTGTCTTCGCTCTTATCTGGGTATAGCTCAGAGTATGTACCCTCCAAGTACACTGGAGCTAGCACACCAGGTGCACCGTGGCCTGGGCCAGCCATAAAGATCATGTTCAAGTCATACTTTTTAATCAGCCGGTTGCAGTGAATATAGGTGAAGCTCAATGCAGGAGAAGCACCCCAATGACCTAACAGCCGATGCTTCACATGCTCTTTTACAAGCGGCTCTTTCAGCAGGGGATTCTCTCGCAGATAAATCATCCCAACCGCGAGGTAGTGACAAGCACGCCAGTAGGCATCTGTCTTTTGTAGCTCATCTGCTGTGAGTAGAGTTGACACCGAACCTTGTTTGAGAGGAGTCTGAATCATGTTGATATTTTCTCTGAAAGACGGTTATTAGGCGATCGCTTCTTTTTGCTCAACGGGGGCCTTTACAGTTAAAGGCGCAGTAGGTAAAGGCGCAGCAGGTAAAGGCGCAGTAGGTGGACCAGCTAGTATGTTTTCAGCAGCGGGCTTTTGACGGGCCACCATCGTTTTCACAGGCTCCATTTCATCGTCACAAATAGCGACAAAGACATTGTACAGATTATCGATTTTAGGACGGCGATAGTTACCGGCATGAGCCGTTTGAAACGCCTCAAACATGTAGAGATCGCCGTCGCGGTAGTAGTCAATTGCCACCTAAGGAGCAGGCTGCGATTTCAGTAAAGTCTCTTCTACTTGCAAAAAATTGTTGCAACTTGCAAAAGTGTGCTGTTCTACCTGCTTCATAAAATTCACGAGCAATGGTCTCCAACACATAAAGACGAGGGTAGGGCCGTTTTTTGTACACCCCATTGATCACAAAGATAATCACAAAGACTAATACTCGAATCATGTTGAGTTCTTTTGTTTGTTTAAGGTTGTCGATAGCTCTATCCTGTCATTTTCTTTTCAAAGCGCAAGTGCGTTTCTTTAAGGTGCATAAGGGGCACTAGGTAAAAAATTAAACTTACCAACTGGAAAGAAATGCGCTCTGCATGCTCGCCAGCAATAGCTTAAAGAAAGCTTAAGTTCCAATTTTTAGTCAATCGTAAGCAGATCGTTGAGATGAATATCAGGCAAAATAAAACCTCAGCTGACCTTTTTTACTGCTTGATATGGCTGATTCTGACAACCGTCCGCCCTTTCAATGTCCGATTCAGTATGTGCTAGATATTCTGGATGGGAAGTGGTCAATTTTGATTCTCAAAGAGCTGTGGAGAAGCGATCGCCGTACTCACGAGCTGCTGACCGCTTTGCCCGGTATTAGCAGCAAAACATTGACGATTCGACTGAGAAACCTGGAAGAACACGGCATCGTTGAGCGGCGCGCTTACGCAGAAGTACCGCCTAGAGTGGAATACGCGCTGACGACTAAGGGAAAAGAGTTACAGCCAATACTCAACGCGCTGCACCAAGTAGGAGAACAGTGGCTAGATCAGGAGAACTGCGTTTGCCCTGTTCAGCAGGTGGTTGCTAGCTAGCGCTAAAACAAACCATTACGATAACGAGCTTGAGTCATAAACCGTTACACAGGCCTCAAATCGCGTTTAGCCTACTGCCCTTGTCAAATAGGCAAGGCCGGATTAGCCGGATCAACAGAGAGCTAGTAGTAGGCGACCCAAAATTTAGCAAGCGGCTTTAGCGGCAAAGCAATCGGCGGCCGGTAGGTTCTCAAGTCTAGGTAGGTCAGCACCACATCGTTGATAGCTCTAAGCAACGCTATCTTATAGCTCGTGATCTTCGAGTTGTGCTTAAGGATGGTACTGATCACTTTTTTAGGGAAGATGGCGATCGCCAGAGTGGGTTTGACTTTTGGCTCGATCATGCTTGAATCAAGCAGATGGCTGTGCTGTTTGCAACGATCGCCCTAAGCAGCGATCGCACTAAGTAGGTAGCCATAAGTAAACAGCGTTATTTGAGCTGTCAGAAAAGGTGACCTAATCAGACATTTTGTCTGAAAGTTGAATTGAAGAAGCCAATACCACTCACAAAAAGTCTTCGGCGACATTGCTATCCTTAAAATTTCAGTCGTTCAAGACTATCCATACTTTAGACGTCTAAGTATAGACTCAGCAAATAGCCTGGTTCTTTTGCCCTAAAGTGCGATTTCAAACATCTGAATAGGAAAAAACATGTCTCGAACCGCTAAGCATTTAGAGCGTCACTACACAGACCGGATTGGCTGGCTCCGCGCCGCCGTACTAGGGGCCAATGACGGAATTGTTTCTACTGCGAGCTTAATAGTTGGCGTAGCGGCTGCGAATACGCCGAAAAGCGGTGTTTTAATCGCGGGCGTTTCAGGACTGGTCGCGGGGGCAATGTCTATGGCAGCAGGAGAATATGTGTCAGTCAGCTCTCAAGCCGACACTGAGCGAGCTGATTTAGAACGCGAACAGCGAGAGCTAGAAACGGACCGTTACTCTGAGCGCGAAGAGCTGGCGAATATATATATAAACAGAGGGCTAACGTCCTCACTTGCCCAGCAGGTGGCTACTCAGCTCATGGCTCACGATGCGCTGTCGGCCCATGCTAGAGATGAGCTAGGACTCTCAGACATACATCAGGCACGACCGGTGCAAGCTGCGATCGCATCTTCTCTTACCTTTTCATGTGGAGCCGCCTTACCCTTAGTTTTGGTCGCACTCAGTCCCATGGATTGGATCATCCCAGCAGTTGCGATAAGTTCTTTGCTTTTTCTAGCGCTACTAGGGGGAATTGCGGCACAGGCTGGAGGTGCAAAAGTAGCCATTGGGATTGCTCGGGTGACCTTATTAGGGGCGCTAGCGATGGCACTGACAACGGCCATTGGCACAGTCTTTGGTTCGGCAGTGTAAGTGCAGTGAACAAGCGCAGTGAACAAGCGCAGTGAACGCATAGCGGCAGCAGCTATCCAAACATAAAAGAATCGCGAAACGCGATTAAAAAACTTTCAGTAGTGTTTTATCCATGGGCTGTTGCAGGTTGATCTGACACCGTTTGGCCACGTTCTGGTCACATCTATTCTCTACAGTAGGCACACAGTCTAACTACTGCTAAGAGTCGTTTGCTAAGAGTCGTTTGCTAAGAGTCGTTTGCTAAGAGTCGGTCGATGGTTGTAGAAATTTTACCCATTCTGCTGGTATTGAGCGCTCTGACTATAGGCGTGATTAAACTCATTGACTCTCTGTTTCCTCACTCTTCTTTCTATTTGTCTAAGTCGCCGCGAGCTGTTCGATCGGCCTCGCGTAAGCGCTGTGCGCCTGTAATTAGTAGAAGGCCAATTAGTAGAAGGCCAATTAGTAGAGGTCGACGTCGGCGATGAGAGTCTTGAAAGGTCTCAAGATAACAATCTAAACATCCGTGAATGAATTGTTCTCACCCAAAAATATGCCCAAGAAATAAACCTACAGAGTAAATAACCAGTATGATCTCAGCGCTTGCTTTGGCTGCCGTATCTAGCTTTCTTGCTCAGTCCGCAGCCAATGTTGTCACCAGCTCTAGCTCCATTGATCTGGGCGACACCGCCTGGATGCTAGTAGCAACCGGCTTAGTTTTACTCATGACCCCAGGGTTGGCCTTTTTTTATGGCGGCCTCGTCCGCTCTACCAACGTTCTTATGTTTTTTCGCGGTGAGTCTCAGGGCCAAGCTACAGTTTGATGATTCTTTAGACACCTTTCCCATTCATGGATTAGGTGGCACTGTAGGGGCGCTACTGACGGGCGTATTTGCAACTAAGCAGGCGAATGCAGCGGGGGCTGATGGATTGCTGTTTGGCAATCCGGGGCTGGTGCTGACTCAGTTGACAGGAGTCGCGGCAACTTATTTGTTTGCGGCAGTGGGTACATTTGCCATTTTGAAGCTGTTGGCGTTGGTGATGCCGCTAAGGGTAAAACCCGATGTAGAACTTCAGGGCCTCGATATTGCTGAGCATGGTGAGGAAGCGTATGGTGAGGCGCTAGATTTTACAGAGCAAAATCCAATCGGTGGAAAGGTGAAGGTTTCGCTATAATGCCGCAAAATATCGGTAGGATACTCTGTTTTGCGGCTCCCAATTTCAAGCATTCTTTAGGTGTTGCGTGCCGCATTATCGAGATCGGTCTTTAGCAAGTCCAACGCGTTCAAAACGTTCTCAGCTTTGGGTGGATCTTCGGCCAGCTCGTTGCTGGCATTTTCAAGGTGCGTCGCGATCGCATCGTGGGCATTTTTATCTCTGGCGCTAATATCATCCGCTGCCTTTTTCCAAAGACCCTGCACGTCGGCAAAAAGAGCGCCAGCCGTTTCATAATCGTTGTCTTTCACGGCTACTTCAATATCGCTGACCAGTTCAGACATTTGCTGGGGGTAGGCGATCGCAGACGATTGCTGATTGGTATCTGGTGCTTTCGCGGTCGGCCCAGACGCGCCGCAGCCGGTTAATACAAGCAGAGCTAAGAGGCCCGCTGCGCTCAAGAAGAGGGGTAGTTTTCGAGTGATCATAGCGTTTATTGACTGCTGGATAAGGGAATAGCGTACAGATCTATCTAGCTACGCGATTGAAGCAGCTTTTCGAGCCGTTTGTGCTGCTGCTGCTGAACCTGTAGCTGGGTTTGCAAAGCGCCTATGTAGTCTGGAATCTCTTTTTGTCGGAGCGCATTTATCTTATCGTGCAATAGCTCGATTTCCAGCTCAGCTTTCAGATTGACCTCATAGTCGTGCTTAGCATCTTTACAGTCAATATCAGACTGACGGCTCTGGCTCATCATTCAGCCAGTCCGGCTTGGGTACTCGACCCAGCCATAGAACTCAATTGCTTCAGGCGCGCAGCTACGGCAGCCTCCACATAGCTTACCGTCTTCTCTACTCACGCGCCCTTTGCGAATCAATCGGCTCAAAATATCGCGGATGGCGTCCGCATCCATATGAAAGTGTAGCTGTAGCTCAGACATAGAGACTTTGTGATGAGTACGCAGATATTGTTGCAGTTCGGTCAAGATCATTACGGTTACTCCTCTGACAGCTCACTAAAAAAATGAAATTACGGCAGCTTGAGCGCTGAGCGGTTCTGTCTGGCAGCTGGAGCCGCTAGCTTTAGCCCTAGTATGACAGCAGCTAAGACAACTGCTGAGCCACCTATCCATAGCAGTGATGAAAACGGATGGGCCCCAAAAGTGGCCATTTGGTAATAGGCCACAGCGACCCCATAGGCTAGGCCAGTTGTCCAACAGCCGATAAAGATCGTCCAGCCCAAGTTCGTTTCGCGGTAAATGGCTCCCGTTGCTGACACGCAAGGAAAATACAGCAGCACAAACAACAGATAGGCAAACGCTGACTGCGGGCTGCCAAACCGCTGAGCCATTTGACCGTAAGTGCTGAGCGAAACACCCTGAGCTGCTGCAACAGACTGGGCTTTAGCATCCGAGCGGGCGATGTTAGCTGAGCTGAGCCCTTGAGTGTTGGCGCTGCCAAAGCCAAAGGGATCGAGCAGTAGCCGGGGCACGTCAGTCGTCAATTTTTTAGGAATGCTAGCAAACGCTCGGCCGATATTCTCCCAAAAACGATAGGGCGGATTGGGAACAGTCGTAGCGGCTGTCTGCGCCTGCGCGAGCTCTCCATAGAGAGAATTTAGCGTGCCAACCATGACCTCTTTGGCCAGAACACCTGTCATTAGACCGACCGTAGCGGGCCAGTTTTCGTGGGTGATGCCCATGGGCGTAAAAGCGGGCGTCACCGCGCGGCCAACGGTACTTAATAAAGAGCTTTGGCTATTGTGTTTTCCGAAGGAGCCATCGGTGCCTACGGTGTTTAAAAAGCCTAGAATCATGACGACCAAAACAATCGCCTTGCCTGCTTTTGTGACAAAAGCAGTTGTTCTTTCATAGCCTCTGAGCACTACGCTTTTGAGATTTGGGACATGATAGGGGGGCAGCTCCATGACAAACGGGGCCACTTCGCCGGGTAGCAGGGTGTGTTTGAGCACCAGCCCGGTAAAAATAGCGGCCAAAATGCCGAGTAGATAGAGGCCCATGACTTTGTTCTGACCGCCGACAGGAAAAAACGCCGCGCAGAACAGCGCATAGACCGTAAGGCGAGCGCTACAAGACATAAACGGATTCATCATGATAGTCATGAAGCGATCGCGCTTATTCTCCAATGTCCGCGTGGCCATTACCCCCGGAATATTGCAGCCAAACCCTACCAGCATCGGCACAAAAGACTTTCCTGGCAAGCCCACAAAACGCATCAGCCGATCCATCACAAACGCCGCCCGTGCCATATAGCCCGAATCTTCTAGAACAGACATCAGCACAAATAACAGAAAAATTTGCGGGATAAAGGTCGCGGTGGTTTGAATGCCGCCGCCAATGCCATCAGCGAGAATGCCAATCAGCCAGCCAGGGGCTTGGGCTTGAGAGAGCAGATGAGCCACGCCACCTACAAAAACGCTGCCAAAGCTGATATCGAAAAAGTCAATAAAAGCGCCGCCTACGTTAATAGAAATGGTGAACATGACATACATCACCAGCAAAAAAATCGGAATGCCCCACCAGCGGCTCAGCACAATTCGATCAATACGGTCGGAAAAGTGCGTGGTGACTTCTCGATTGGCCTGCACGACACAATCGACTAGCTGACGAATGTAGCTGTAGCGATAGTCAGCAATCACTAAGTCTAAGTCTTCTTCAAGAGCGGCTTCTATAGACTGCCAGTGAGCGCTAACGAGACGGGCTACAGCCTCACCTTGCTGGGCGATAGGACTGTCCGTTTCATCACTCAGTAGATTTATCGCGAGCCAGCGAGCGTTGACGGATTTGTCTCGACGGGTCGGTGATGGGTCTATTTGTGGTGGCGGGTCTAGTGGTGGGTCTAGTGGTGGTGAGTCAGTGACTTGTAATAAAGGACTCAGGGCAAAGATCGCCGCTTCAATTTCTGGGGCATACAGCACCCGCGCCGCAGGCACCGTTGGATGAGCCGCTTGCGTTTGTACGCAGCGCTTGAGCTGCGAAACCCCTTGACCAGAGGCCGCACTCAGCGCAACGACCGGGCAGCCTAGCTTTTCTGATAGGGCGATCGCATCAATCTTGATATCACGTTTACGCGCAACATCCATCATATTGGGCGCCAAAATCAGCGGCACCCCCATCTCCAGTATTTGCGTCGTGAGATAGAGATTTCGCTCTAGATTAGAAGCGTCAACAATATTGACAATAACATCGGCCTCACCCGCCAGCAGATAGTCTCTAGCGACCAGTTCATCGAGTCCGGTGGCCGCATCTTCAGCATCTAACGAATACACACCCGGCAAATCGACAACAACAACGGTTTGTTCTGTCCCTTGCACTAGCTGACGGTAGCGGCCTTCTTTACGCTCTACCGTAACACCTGGCCAGTTGCCTACCCGCTGGTTAGCGCCTGTGAGCACATTGAACAAAGTGGTCTTGCCGCAGTTAGGATTGCCCACTAATCCAATCACAGGGCCAGCAATAGGGTTAGATACAGGATTAGATGTAAGATTAGGCACGGGGTAAAACACAGGGCTGCACTAACAGCGCGTCGGCCTCGGCCTTGCGCAGGCTCAGGCTAAATCCGCGCACCCGAATCTCAATCGGATCGCCAAGCGGTGCTCGCCGAACAATTGTAAACTGAGTGGTCTTAGTCAGACCCATTGCTAACAGCTTGCGTCGGTAGGGGCGCGCCGTTGGGCTATAGCCAACGACTTCAGCGGTGCTGCCAACTGCCAGATCTTGCAGCCGAGTCGTTGGCAAAGCGATCGCAGGCTTAACGCGAATCCGCCCAGCAATTTCTGCGCCCAGTGCAAGCCTTTGGTGGTTCAATGCAACTACCACAGCCCCTCTAACATTCGAATTTACAACCTCTAACAAGACGCCTGGAATTATTCCCATGCCCAGCATTCGGGCATTATCGCCCTGATTGGATAGCGTCACAATTTCAAGGCGATCGCCCGACTTAGCCGCTGACAATAAGAAGTCTGTTCTTTCCTTAGAAAGATGACGCTCAGCGGTCTCGACAAGACCTTTTTTTCTCATTGGATTAAAACACTTTTATGCTTTAAAGGATATCTCAGATCATAGATCACTATCGACATTAATTATCAATTAGTGTAGAAAATAGTGTGTAGAAAAATAGTGTGTAAAAAAATAGTCTAATCCTCAGCTGCTCTGAGAGGATTTGCCCTTAGAGCGACCAAACAGCCCGAGCATAGAGGCCCCTGTCACCAGCAGCCCAATTACCCCTACACCATTGAAAATAGGGTAGATGGCCTGCAAACCAAACAGCTCTCCTGTGTGCAGCGCCAACAAAAACCGAGAGCTGAGGCCCAGATTAATCGGCCATTCTTGGCTCATCGTTGCCAGCATTCCGGTGATAACGGTCAAGCTCAAGGGCGCAAGTATCACCAGTGCTAGCCAGCGATGATACTTGCGGAACAAACGTTTCATAGGTGACATCCTCAAAAAAATAGTATTTGGTAAAAAAATAAGACAAAGCGGAAAAAAGAAGTTTTAGTCATGCCTCCTTTTTCCGCTTTTTGAAGCTAGCTGATGGCGATCTTCACTGTGAAATACTTGCCAAAGTTGTTTCCAGCTCATTTAGATGATCGATAACGACAGCCTTATCAGGACTAGCGCCTTTAAGAGCGCTGTTGAGTCCGTCCAAATGGGTCTCTACAGCATCATAGGCCGTTTTGTTCGTATCTTTGATGCCGTCTTCGATGTTTTTCCAGTCATCTTCGATTTGGCCGCCCATCGTTTTGGCTGTATTCCAATCACCCGACTCAACCGCTGTTTTCGTATCTACAACCAGTTTGGACATAGCTTCTGTGCCAGAGGCATCGGCAACAGAAGGTTGACTCATCTCGGCAACTGGCGCAGAAGAACCAGCCTTAGCTTCTGAAGAAGAGGCACCGCAGCCTGTGAGCGAGAACAAACCGAGGGCACTCACCAAACCCAATGCAAAAATTTTATTACGACTAAACATAAACAGATTTCCTTGAAAGTCAATGACTTCAGAATTAAGAGAAAGAAAATGGCCTGTTAAGGCTTTTCAAGCAATCTTGCCAACAGCAAAAGCGCTCTGTTTCTGTTGACCTCTTCAGCATAGGGAGAAACTGTCAAGAAGTCGGCAAGATGGCCTCTAAAGATAAATAGGTCACTGTATAGCCCACCGTGGATACACCCGTAAAAGGGCAGAAAGGCAAGCTCAAGGGGCAGGTTTGCGCTGTCTACTGCTAAATATGACGTTAGCTTTTGACAGTGATGTATTCAGTGATGTATTCAGTGATGTGTTTGGAGGGCATCAAGATCATAGCGAGGCTGCCCGGACGATAGATAAAAGGCCAGAATCGAGGGTACGCCGCTAAGCCTTAAGAAAGTGCAGCTAAAACAATTTTATCAAAAGCGCGTAGCTTAAAAAGTGATTATCGAAAGCGCGTAGCTTAAAAAGTGATTACAGAACGTCACGAGGGGTAGAAGAGAAGGCAACTTCTCTGTCTTCAGCCGTCTCCCAGCGAAGCTTGAATTCACTCAGTACGACGTCTGAGAGCTGAGTTTGCAACCACCGGAGCGCGGCCTGATGGAAGGGCTTATTAGGAAACTGATAATGAGTTAGCTGCAAGGCCAAACGGGGCAATTTGGCTGGACATCGAAGCTGCCGCCAAGTAACAGGGCCGACAATACCGTCATCTAGCAAGCTATGCTGAAGTTGAAAACGAATCACGGTTACATGTGTGAGCGCGCTAAACTCATCGTCGATGGTTCCCTCCTGGGGAACGAGTAAACCGTTTTGATGATTTAGCAACGTTTTCAGCGCTAGCACAGCCGGACTCCGATCTCCTCGGCACAGTAATGGCTCAGATGCGAGCGGCTGATCGTTCCATAGCCGGTTGAATTCAAACTGGATGGCGATCGCAGTTTCATGCTGTAGCCAATCAAACGCTAGCATTTGACCTAGAACCTGCTGAGGGATGTAGCAACTCGCGGCGGCAATCAGTAAGTTGCAATTGCTCGGATATGGCAGCGGCTCTATGGCAAAATGGGGCGTCAAACTTTGCTGAGGTTGAATCGAAACCATACATCAGTCTCCTAAGCTAATACTGTGTCAATACTGTTGATGACATACTGTTGATGACATTGAGCGTGTGGCTTCTCGTTTTGAGTTGCCGACAACAGTATACGAACGCGTTGTGTTTTAGTTGTGTCAGCCATGCGTCAATTACTTGTAGCGGCTGTAACCTAACGGCGAAATATGTGGGCTTGCCTTCATGTCGATGAATCAGGGCATAGTCCACCAGCAAAATCGCATTTTTAGAGACCAGCCCAAGCAGCAGCACAGTGCCGATCAGGGCAAATAGCCCCAGCTCCTTGTGGCTCACGAGCAAACCCAGCAGCACCCCACCAATAGAAAAGGGCAGGGCTGTCATAATCGCCAGTGGATGCAGAAAATTGTTGAACAATAGCGTCAGCACCGCGCAGATGAAGACCCACGCAGTCAACATGGCTAGACCAAAGTTGCCAAAAATCTCGCCAAGAATTTTGGCGTTGCCCGAGTCTTGTTGTTTCACGCCCGCCGGTAGATTTTTCAGAAAAGATAGCCCAACCGAGAAGCTCTACAATGGATTCATCGATCTACACAGATTTTAGATGTAGACATGAGCGGTCATCCCTGTGGGCCAAAAGCGACCTTTGCCACCAAAGGCTATTTCGCCGGAAAACGAAACCGCAGGGGTCGTTAGCTTGGGCGGGTGTTAGCGACACACTATTCCAAAAGGCTAATGCAGCACGGCAGGAAAATACAGCAGTTCTTTTCTACATCGGAGCAAGGACTCCAGTTTTTAGGGCGATCGCACTCACATGGCAAGCTTGCTATAAGCACCCCAAATAGTCAGGCCGCGCTAACTTTTCGACCGGCTTCGTCAAGCTGTTGAAAGTCCTCATCGGATAGCTCAAGCTGCGCGGCGGCAACATTATCTTCCAAATGCGAGACTTTGCTCGTTCCTGGAATCGGCAGCATGTTAGGGCTACGCTTAAGCACCCAGGCCAGCGCCACCTGAGCCGTTGACACGCCATGCGCCTGCGCAATCTTATCCGCCGCACCGCCCGGCTTAGCCAAATCGCCTGCCGCTAATGGAAACCAAGGAATAAAACTAATGCCTTCGCGATCGCAATAATCCAGCACATCCTCATCAGTGCGATCTGTCAGGTTATAGCGGTTCTGGACCGTAGCGACTGGAAATACCTGCCGCGCGGCTTCAATCTCTTCGACCGAAACTTGGCTAAGCCCCGCTTGGGCAATCAGACCCTCTTCAAGAAACTCCGCAATAACGCCAAACTGCTCATCTCGCGGCACTTTTGGATCGATACGGTGTAGCTGCCACAAATCTAGCTGCTCTACCTTCAGGCGGCGCAAACTCATCATCACGCACTGTCGTAAATATTCAGGGCGACCGACCATCGGCCATTCGCTTGGGCCAGTGCGGGTAAGCCCGCCCTTGGTCGCCACAAACAGGTTGTCATAAGGATGCAGCGCTTCAGCAATCAAATCCTCTGCGACATAAGGCCCATAGCTATCCGCAGTATCGATAAAATTCACGCCAAGCTCGGGCAGGCGTCGTAACACCCGCAAGGCTTCCTCTCGATCCTTAGGTGGTCCCCATACGCCTTCCCCAGTTAGCCGCATTGCACCAAAGCCTAACCGCGTTACGGTGCGATCTGAAAGCGTAAATTGTCCAGAAGCCTTGGCGTTGGGTGTCATAGTCTTAAGGAGGCGTAGTATAGATTGAAGATTTAATAGTAGAGCCATCTCTTCTATAACTAAATCTAACCCACGGCTCATTTTCAGAAAACGTCAGGTGCTGGTAAAGCCGAAGTCAGATAAATATGCAAAATTGAAAGCGGTCTTTGCTGCCGAGCTAGAGACATCCCACCAACGTCAATCTAGCGGTTGGGGATAGGGACGCTACGCCATCAACGCCTGCCGTCTTCTTTCCCTGCCTGCCGTTTTCTTTCCTTAGTCTTCTTTCCCTGATTGTCTTGAAAGACGCGTCAGCTACGCCAAGTCTTAGACCTGCAAGTGACTGAGTATCAGCGTAACTGCTTTTGACTTTTCTATACAGCCCTTTTCTATACAGCCTCTAACGCTGATGCGGCCTCAGCCGTGCCTATTTCGCCCGCTGATTGTGGGTATTCTGTGTGTCAAGGCACAGCTTTTTGCCAGATTACACAAAAATGATTTCTACTAACCGGACTCACGAGGACTCAATTTACTAATACCAGCTTAGCGAATCGTCAAGGCTAAAAATAGGGTAAGTGATTTTTGAAAGCTGCACACCTTGGCGACTTTTTCTTGTACTGACCCTATGTCAGAAATATTAAATCAGAAATATTAAATCAGAAATATTAAGTCAGAAATATTAAGTCAGAAATTAAGAATGCTATCAGAATGATGGAGGCGTCAAAATGGGTAAACTCGCGCAAGTATGCAAGAAAGCAAGCTATTTTATGTTAGCCGCTATATGTGTTGCCTGTAGTACGAATGTTGCGAGCAAGGAGATTAGCAGAGATAGCAGCCAGACTAATCATAAAAGCGTTGAGGCCTCAGACAATAAACAGACCGAACAACCCGTTTTCTTTGGCGTGCTGGCTATCGATAGCGCCGTATCGGTGAACGAGCGCTATAGTCCTCTTCTGGATTATTTATCCAAGAAAATTGATCGACCGATTGAGCTAGTTATCCTATCGCAGGACTCTCAATTTACAAAGGTAGAAGAAGGGGTTATAGACTTTTCGATGAATAACCCGCTGGCGGCAGTTCAAATTCAGCGGCTCTATGGCACTGACCTTTTCTTAACCCTGACTCGACCTAAGACAGACAAAGAGTTTAGTGGTTTAATTGTTGTTGATAGCGATAGCGACATTGTATCAGTAGAAGACTTGAAGAATAAGCGGGCTGCCTGCGTTGACTTTGAGACCGCAGCGGCGGGCTGCATCTTTCAGGTTTACCACCTGTTGCAACAGAATTTTGATCCCAATAAAGATTTTAGTAGTTTTACAGAAAATAAATCTCAAGACAATATTGTCTTGTCGGTTTTGAACGGATCCATTGACGTTGGATTTATTCGTACGGGCCAACTAGAAAAAATGGTCGAGAAAGGTCTGCTGACGAGCCTAAATGAAGTCCGTATCATTGATCTAGCCGATGATGACTTCGTGTATCCCCATACGACTGCGCTTTATCCTGAATGGCCGGTTACCGCCCTTGCCACGACCGATCCTGAGCTTAAAGAGCAGGTAAAAACTGCCCTAATAGAAATTCCTGTTGATCACCCTGCTCTGGCGGCGGTCAAAGCAGCCTCCTTTTCAACGCCCGCAGATTACAGCCCCATTCATGATCTGATCGAAACTTTGCAGCTCAAAAGCTGGGATACCAATCTTGCTGAAGAATAAGTTCTGAAGAGTTTGCGCAAACTTTGCGATCGCTAAGTATTTATTGGTTGATTGGTTTACCGGCCAGAATTGACGATTATGAAAAAAATAAAGAAGGTGATTTTTCGTCGATTTCAAGAGAATATAGCCCTACGCTACCTGGCCGTTACCAGTTTTATAGTGCTAACAACGCAGCTTGTTCTGGGCCTGTACCAAATTCGGCACAGCCAGACACGCCGGATGAATGAGCTACAAGTACAGGTAGAAAATAAGGCTGACTTTATCCGAGATGTCGCTCCAGAATCCATCTTAAACTTAAATTTCCTGTATTTAGAAACGCTGATACAGCAGGTAAGTGAAGATGTTGATATTGTCTATGCTGCTATTGTCGACGAGGAGGGAAACTTCCTGACGCGCCATCTCAATCGTCAGGATCCGGCTATTCAATCCGCGCTCGAAGCTAGTCTTGAATCTAGCGTTCAATCGCCTGCTAAAAAGACGGAAGGCTCTGTCTCAACAGATATTCAGAGCGTTATCCAAACGCTAGATCAGCGCTCGGATATTTATTGGGTGCGGGTGCAAATTGAATCAGCAGGACAGCCCTTAGGTGAACTGTGGATAGGCTATTCTACCCAAAGGCTACGTGAGGAAAGTACCCGCGCGGCCTTTGAGCGAATCATAACAGCACTGTTGGTGAGCGCACTGCTGTCAGTATTGACAATTGCGCTATTTAACCGCCAAGTAAATATCCCGCTTCGAGCCCTAAGCAAGTTCGCACAGGACTTCAAGTCGGGCAATCTCAACCAGCGTATTGACGTAAAACAGTCGGATGAGATTGGCCAAGTAGGAGCAGCTCTCAACCAAATGGCCAATCAGATAGAAGATAGCTTGATTGGACTTGAGCATGCGCGGGATGAGGCGCTAGCTGCTGTCAAAGTTAAAAGCGAATTTTTGTCTACGATGAGTCATGAAATTCGAACACCCATGAATGGCATCATTGGCATGACAGGGTTACTGCTTGAAACGGATCTGACACCTACTCAGCAAAACTTTGCTAGTACCGTACAAAGCTGTGGACATTCTCTGCTCAGCATCATCAACGATATTCTCGACTTTTCTAAGATAGAAGCCGGAAAGCTCGATATGGAGCGCGCCCCTTTCGAGCTTCGGAGGTGCCTCGAAGAATCTCTCGAACTATTGGCCCTTCAAGCTGTAGACAAAGGCCTAGAGCTTTGTTACGTAGCTGACATGAGCTTACCTAACTGCATTGTTGGCGATTCGACCAGACTACGCCAGATTTTGGTCAATTTGATTGGCAATGCGGTTAAGTTCACCCACGAGGGTGAGGTGATTGTCAAGGTTTGGGCTGAGAGGGAAACCTCAACCGACCAAACTCAACAGATTAAGCAATTTGAGCAGTTTGAGCAGCTAGAACAGACAAAGCGAACACGCCTGTTTTTTGATGTTCAAGATACCGGCATCGGTATTCCGAAAGATAAGCTATCCCAACTTTTTCAGTCTTTTAGGCAGGTGGATTCATCTATTACCAGACAATATGGTGGTACTGGGCTAGGTTTGGCCATTAGTAAAAAGCTGTGTGAGCTGATGGGTGGAACCATGACAGTGAGCAGCACCGTTGGAGAAGGCTCCTGCTTCTCCTTCTCAATCATGACGGAGGTGTTAACAACACCTGATTCTGTACAGCCGAATCGGATGTCTACCCACGAGCTGGCAGGAAAACGCTTGTTGATTGTTGATGACAATGCTACGAATCGTGAGATTTTGACTTCGCAACTAGAAGGATGGGATTTGCTTGCTAGCACAGCACAGTCTGGCTATGAAGCGCTCGGTATTTTGAGCTGTCGAACTGATTTTGACGCCATTATTATGGATATGCAAATGCCCAACATGGATGGCTTGACCCTAGCTTGTGCAATCCGAAAACAATCTGACTATGGTAAGCGTGTCCCTTTAGTGATGCTGACGTCATTTTCTAGCTCAGAGATTAACGACTCTCAGCTAGAGAACGCTAAATTTGATGCTTTTTTGACTAAGCCTATTAGGCAATCTAACTTATATGATGTCTTGATACAGATTCTGGCTAAGAAACCTGTCAAAAGAAACGTCTTAGCAACCCAATCTGCGCTTAAAGCTGCCCAGATGGATAGAAGCTTGGGAGAAAATTTTCCTTTGAGGATTCTTGTTGCCGAAGATAATTTGGTTAATCAGCAGCTAGCCAAACAGTGGTTGAAGAAGATGGGGTACAGTCCTAACATTGTCAACAATGGCCGCGAAGCAATTGATGCGCTTTCAAAGCAGCCCTATGATGTGATTTTAATGGACGTGCATATGCCTGTAATGGATGGGATTACGGCTACTACTCAAATCTGCGATCGCTGGCCAGCGGATAAACGACCCAAAATTGTTGCGCTGACAGCAAACGCTATGCAGGGTGATAGACAAAAATACCTAGCGGCCGGGATGGATGATTATGTCAGCAAGCCTATTGAGTGGGAAAAGCTGGTAAACATTCTCAAGCAGGTGACGCCGATAGCAGGAATAGTTTGATTGATTGGGCAATGACAATATTGTTCATGACGCCAATGCTCAGATAAATACTGTCATATGCGAACCTCAAAACGCCCTCGGTTCCCCCCAATCTCACGTTTCCTCAGAGCCCGCACAGTACGAGTATCGACTGTTTAGGTTGTCATGAGCGAGTGCCAAAGACGCTGGCAGATAGAGAGCATTTTGGCTCGAGTTGCGGCTTGGTGATCTGTCGTGATATCAATGCAGCTAAAGCATAGTCTCAATCGGGCTATGGGCTGTTAGGCTCTTAATTTCTTGGGAATGCGCGGGCAGTAGCCTAGAGTGACTGAGGAAACCTGCGCTATAAAGCTTGCTGTTAGAGTCAAGAGGATATCACGGGGTAGCTATGTCGTTTTCAACTGCGATCGCCAATAATTCTAATCAGCCAAATTTCAACCGATTAGAGGCCGCACCCGGCAGCCTAGACGTGAAGTAGATCCACGGCTCTGTTTCTGCCAAACACAACAGCGACCCCGATATCCAAGTCCATGCCTATAACGAACATACCTTTATCTTGAGGCAAAACATGGCGGTGCATGTCGAAGCGCCCTTCATGTTTTTAATATTTGGCCGCGATCGCGCCATCCTACTCGACACCGGCGCAACGCGATCGCCCGATTTTTTCCCGCTGCGCCAAACGGTAGATCAGCTAATCACACAGTGGCTGGCCAAATATCCACGCGATCGCTATGCCCTCACGGTCGCCCATACCCACCTGCACCGCGACCACTTTGAAGCCGACTCTCAATTTGCCGATCGCCCTGATACCGTTGTCGTCGGCAAAAGCTTAGCAAATACGATTGCCTTTTACGGTTTCCAAAATTGGCCGCAGGATGAACTCACCTATGAGCTGGGCGATCGCACCCTGAAAATCATTGCTACCCCTGGCCACGAAGCCGCCGAAATCTGCATTTACGATCCTTTTACCCAAATTCTGTTCACTGGCGACATCTTCTATCCTGGCAGACTATATATCGAAGACTGGAACGCCTTTGTCAGCAGCATTGAGCGGATGATCGCCTTTTGCGAAACCCATCCCATTTCGCATCTGTTGGGCTGTCATATTGAAATGTCTATTTACCCCAGGCTCGACTACCTGATTCGCAGCAGCTATCAGCCCTACGAGCGCCCGTTGCAAATGAGCGTTGCCCAGCTCAAATCAGTAAGAGACGCGATCGCTCACATCAATGGCAAACCGGGCACCTACATTTTTAACGACTACATTATTTACAACGGCGTCCCCGACCGCTTTTTTAGCTATGAAGATGCCCACCCCGAAGCCGAACCAGGGGATCTTTGCTAGAAATATCTGAAAACCCCTGGCTCGGTGCAAAAGTCGCTGCGTAAGGCAATCGCTGTCAAAGTGGCCCGCACCGTTCCGATCCAATCACCTAGCAGACTAGCATCAGGTCAGCCGCAAGCTCGTCTATCAGCGGGGCGATAAAGCACAGCAAGCCCTTGAGATGAGCCAGATGAATCATTTGCAAAGATATACCCAGGAAAAAAGTGGGCAGCGGCTCTGAACTCAATCCTAATTTTAGTTGGCGTTAAATTGTAGCGACCGATACATTCTGTCTTATGAGAGAGATGAATGAGCGTCTAGCCACATTATTCTAAAAGATAGCGCTAAATTCGACGCTTGGATGACTCCCTTTGAGGCTATCTGCTTATCGCTGAAATGAGACGCTGTTCTCCTTTGAGGAGGCTGCGCCAGCCATTGCGTCTAATTGCGTTCCGGCTCATTTCAGCCGATTGCCAAAATATCAAGGATATCTACATGGCTTCCAACAACCGCGACGGACAGTTAGACGGACAGTTAGTCATCATCGGCGGCGCGGAGGATCGCAGTGAAGACTGTAAGATTCTGCGAGAGTTTATTCGCCGCGCGGGGGGTATGGAGGCCAAAATTGTTGTCATGACAGTGGCCACTGAGCTACCGAAAGAAGTGGGCGATGATTACATTCGCGCCTTTGAAGGCTTGGGTGTCGAAGACATCCGTATCCTAGACACCATTTACTACGATGACACTAGCTCAGAAAGTTCTCTAGAGGCTATTCGGAAGGCAACGGGCGTCTTTTTTACAGGCGGCGATCAGGCTCGAATTGTAGACACTCTAAAACAGACCAAAATAGACAAGCTATTGCATCAACAGTTTTCTAAGGGACTGGTTATAGCAGGCACTAGTGCAGGCGCTGCAATGATGCCAGATACGATGATTGTAGAGGGCGATTCTGAAACAAATCCTAGAGTCGATGCGGTTGATCTCGGACCTGGTATGGGTTTTCTGACAGATATTGCCATCGATCAGCATTTTTCTCAGCGCGGTCGAATTGGGCGGTTACTCTCAGCGATGGCTCAAAACTCGACTAACCTGGGGTTTGGGATTGATGAAAACACGGCTGCAATTTTTAATGGCAATCTTGTTAAAGTCGTAGGAGACGGCGCTGTGACTGTAGTAGATATGTCAAACCTGTCTCACAGCAACCTATCCGAAATTTTAAGAGATGAAGATTTAGCCCTATGCGGTATTAACCTGCATGTATTGCCAGACGGCTATGGGTTTGATCTCAATACGCGCACGCCAATCTTTAAAGGGGATAGCGCAATTCGTCCCTCTGATAGCCAGGTTCATGCCGTAAACACCTCAAAAGCTGACGAAACTCAACGAACTACGGCATAACTCGCATGCGATCGCGCCCCACCTAGTTAATCTAGGCCTTCCCTCTTTTATCCAAGACTGTGAGACTGTGAGGACAGCGCTCACGCGACCTCATATAATTGCACTCAAGCCATATTAAGTTTTCTTCTGCGTCTTGACTGTGGCAAGCTCAAAAGCCGGTAGGCAAACAGCTTCACGCGGTCATTTATGAGAAACCACACCAGCGCATAAACCCAAACGAGCAGTGCCCAGCCCCAGCCCAGAGGCGTCATAAACACCCCATACACGGCGATTAGTGTGGCTAGAATTTGGGTGCCGAGAACGGCGATCCATAGTATTTTTGCGGGGCGAATTGACCAGAATGGGCCTTGCGTACGCGTTAGGAAGATGGTGAGATGTCCGGCTACAGACAGCTTTAAATACATCAGGGTCTGAATATGAGCGCGATCGAGATGAAAGACCTGCTCGCCGAGATAAAACAGGCCAAACGCCGAGACGACGCCCATTACGCCCAGCACGGTAGAGATGCCCAGTACGGTACGCATATTCCATGCCTCAGGATGATTTTGGTAGTGAACCCGGTCATAGGCGATAGACAAAATTGCCCCGTCGTTGAGCAGTGCCAGCATGACAATCATGACGGCGGTAACCGGGTAAAAGTTAAACACTAAGATCGACAGCGTCATAAACAACAGCACGCGCAGTGTCTCGGTAATGCGGTAAATCGCGTAGCTGTTCATCCGTTGAAAAATACGGCGGCTTTCCTTAATCGCATCAATAATTACCGACAGCCCTGGCGTCAGCAACACAATGTCTGCGGCTGAGCGCGCTGCATCGGTCGCGTCTGAAACGGCAATTCCGCAGTCGGCTTGCTTCAGCGCAGGCGCGTCATTTACGCCGTCCCCCGTCATGCCAAGAATGTGTCCACGCTTTTGTAAGACATCTACAATGTGGAACTTGTGCTCGGGAAATACCTGGGCAAAGCCATCAGCTTGTTCGATGGACTTTGCTGCCGCGATTGTCTCCTGCCGTTTGACATCGCCTAGGCTGCTGGCATCAAGAATGTTTGCGCCCATTCCCAGTTTTGTGGCGGTTTCTTGAGCGATCGCGATCGCATCTCCTGTCACCATTTTGATCGTCACGCCCATTTTGCCTGCGGTAGAGATCGTCGTCTTGGCATCGTCTCGAGGCGGATCGAACAGGGGCAGTACGCCCATAAACTGCCACTGGCCATCGCCTTCAGCCCGTGCTACGCCTAGTGAACGAAAGCCCCGCGCTGCGAATTCGTTAACGGCCTGTTTGACGGCAGATTTCTCAGTAGTATCCGTTTGGGTCTTGCCAGTTAGTGCCAAAATCACCTGCGGCGCACCCTTGGTCACTTTGAAAGTTTTGCCGTCGGTGCCCTTAACAGTAGCTTCAGTTCGCTTGTGCACCGGGTCGAAGGGAATAAAGTGAACTACCTCGTAAGCCTTTAGCGCGTCTTTGTCTTTTAGCCCGTCTAGAACAGCGAGATCAATGGTGTCGTTGTTGGCTGCGCGTGAGGCCAGCGCACCGCAGAGAATTACCTGCCCAGCAGGAACAGCGTTGACGCTAAAAGGATCTCCTAGCGTTAGCTTGTTCTGGGTCAGCGTGCCGGTTTTATCTGCGCACAGGATGTCTACGCCTGCTAGTTCTTCAATTGCGACCAGCTTGCTGACAATCGCCTGTTTCTTGGCGAGCGATCGCGCCCCAACCGCCAGTGTCACCGACAGCACTGTCGGCATCGCCACCGGAATTGCAGCCACTGTTAAGACCAAGGCAAACTGCAGCGTTGTCAGAACAGGATCGCCTCGCAAAACCGCAAAAGTAACAATTATCGCCACCAGCACCAGCGCCAAAACGATCAGATAATTGCCAATCTTTAAAACCGCTTTTTGAAAATGACTGACTGTATGCGTCGTCTGCACCAGTTGCGCCGTTTTCCCAAAATAGGTACGCGCACCTGTGGCATAAACCAGCGCATCACTTTCCCCCTGGCGAACAATCGAGCCAGAAAACACCGCTTCGCCAGAGTTGCATTCGGTGGGCAGCGATTCTCCGGTCAGGGCCGATTGATCGACCGCTACGGGATCGCCCTCTAGCAGTCGGGCATCGGCGGGCACAATGTCGCCCAGGCGCAGGCGGATAACGTCCCCCGGCACCAGCTCACGGGACGCGGGGGTAATCCATTTCTCATCCCGTTTGACCCGCGCTTTGACCGATAGTTTGGCTTTTAGGGCAGCGATCGCGTTACCCGCCTCATGTTCTTCCCAAAATCCGACTACGGCATTAGAAACCAGCAGCAGCAGAATAATGCAAAAGTCTGGCCAGTGTCCTACCACGCCAGATAGAATCACCGCCACCTCAATCATCCACGGAATTGGCCCCCAAAAGTAGCTCAGGAATTTTAAGTAGGGATTGTTCTTTTCTTCTGTAATCTCGTTGGGTCCATATTGAGTCAGTCGCTTGCTTGCCTCTGCTTGCGTGAGTCCATTGGGCGATGACGCTAGTGTTGTTTGCAATTCCGACATCGACAGATCTTTTAGATCTGCTGTGGCCTGGGTCTTCGATTTTGGGGCTTTTGCTTGATGGGTAATGGTTTTCATAAAACGGTTTCTTCTATTTTTTTATGTCGTTCTGTTGTGTTGTAGATTGTTATATTGCAGATTTCGTAAGCTTCAAAATGTTAGCGATTTTGGCCTTATTTTTCGCTCTCAAGTATTGCCTTTAGCATTGGGGTTGACAGGCTTCTACCTCAGCAGTTCCAAATTCCAAGATACAGACATTCTGGGACGGCGCGAGCCGTCTCTCAGTGATAAGTCAGTGGCGAGTCAAGAAGTATTGCTACGAATGGGTTTGTTCGATTTCGACTGGTCCA
>Ga0115546_1000481_pt1 | contig 27214 bp, 18 predicted proteins | sample COGITO_mtgs_1004_FD_87186 | JGI IMG/M metagenome (GOLD analysis project Ga0115546, IMG submission 87186) | Pelagic marine microbial communities from North Sea - COGITO_mtgs_100413 | ecosystem: Environmental > Aquatic > Marine > Epipelagic | place: Germany:Helgoland, sampling site Kabeltonne...
CGTCAACAGGCGCGATTTGTGAACACATGTATGATGATGACATTAACGGGCGCAGCTGTGTCTGATGCTATTAAAGATTATCAAAATGTCGGTGGCGTTGGTGGTCAATATAACTTTGTGGCCCAGGCGCATGAACTTGAGACAGGCCGTTCTATTATGTGTGTGCACAGCACTCGTTTTAAAAATGCTAAATTAGTCTCTAATATTGTGTGGCAATACCCGCAGACCACTATACCTCGTCATTTAAGAGATATAGTGGTCACGGAATATGGCGCAGCCGATGTTAGAGGCTTATCTGATCGTGATGTGATTGCCAAAATACTCAATATTAGCGACTCTCGCTTTCAGGCAGATTTGTTAAATCAGGCCAAGCTAGCCGGTAAGATTGAAAATGAGTACCAAATTCCTGAGGCTTTTAAAAATAATGTGCCTGAGCACATTCTTCAAAAGCTTGACACGTCGCTGTTTAAAAAGCACCTGTATTATTTTCCCTTAGGATCAGATTTTACCAAGACTGAAATGTTGCTTGCGGTGGCCCTAGAGCTTATTCAGCAACAAGCTGGTTCTTTAACCGCGTTATTACGTCTGGCTGCTCTCGGGTTTAGTCAGCGACACGGCCTACACCAAAAGTTCAAAGCGGAATTGCAGCGTATGGGTTTGCAGCAGGTCGATAATATCAAACTACAGTTTTATCGTTATCTGCTTTTTGGCGCGTTACATAAAGTTGAATTAAGCAACAGACCGCTCATCAAATGAGGATGGTGCGTATGACAAGGCAGTTGGAATGACAACTATAACCGACCTGGCCGATGATTTAAGTGTGGACGCTGTCGAGCAGCAGTTGTTTTGTAAAATAGCCCAAGACTTAGTAAACACTGGTGTAAGTGTCAACACTGCCGCTTTGCCTTTGATGTTAACCGCAACACTTGTTCATCAGTTGAGTCTTTTCAGTCCAGCTTATTTTATTCAAGCGGGGGTAGGTCGTGCCAATAAAAAAGTGATTGAAGACTCAATTCGCGCTAATCATATTTGTTGGATTGACAATCAAACCCAAGCCTGTACCGATTGGAATACCTGGATTAAAAAGCTTCAATCACATCTAAATCGAAAGCTCTTTCTTGGTTTAAATGACTTTGAAAGCCATTTTTCTCACTACCAGCCAGGTGGTTTTTATAAACGGCACTATGATGCTTTTCAAGGCAATAATGCGCGAATAGTCTCTATAGTGGTGTACTTTAACTCGTGGTGGTTGGAGAGCGATGGTGGGGCATTAGTGCTGTATCAAAATGATCAAGATATTCTAGGCCTCAAAATTATGCCTGCCATGAGCAATGTGGTGTTGTTCATGAGTCAGGATTTTCCCCATGAAGTACTACCAAGCTCACGTGACCGCTATGCAATTGCAGGCTGGTTTAAGCGTATGCCCTAACATTGGCAAGAAAATTAAAACATTTTTTGTTTTCTTCACACGTTATTTCCTTTTTGATTGATATTGTCTTTCGAACCAGCTAACAAAATATTATCTAAAAACTATGTAAAAAAGAGGATTTATAATGAAAATTTTAAAGGTTTTAATTTCAATTTTACTGCCACCACTTGGTGTATTTTTAAAGGTAGGCTTAGGTGGCCAATTTTGGATTAATGTATTGCTGACTATACTGGGTTATTTTCCTGGTGTGATCCACGCAGTTTGGGTTATTGCAAAATAATGGTTAACCTATAGTGGCCGCCAGGATTGACGCTGAGTTGTGTTTGTCAGTGGTCGCTTGTTAAAGGTAAAAGTATTTTGCGTAGTGGTGCTACCAACGATAAGTTCACCATCTTCAGTTTTAACAACATCGAATGATTGAATCTGTTCAGGGCTTGAAATACCATCTGCATCAGAGTCTAAGGGTAAATCTAAAAATACATTTTTCGCTAATGGGCCACCTGTATAAGGATTCATAGCAAAGATAAGACTACTCTCGCTGCTTGAACTGCAGCTGCCGCTAGCCGCAGCGCCAGGTTTGTGTAGCGCCCAAAGTAGTTCTCCAAAATACAGTCGAGGTTTAATGGTTGTTCTGTAGCCCTTCGTATCTCCAGTTAAGGTCATGATCCAGCCTATTGCATCAGGTTTCGGTGTCTTGTCTTCTAATTGTATGGACCAGCCAAATTTGCCCTGTGCTTCTAGTGTTCGACCTTCTAAAAGTGCAGTATCCGTTAACGCTGTGGCCTGATGAGAAATGCCGATTAATCGATGATCCTGAGTGTAGGTAGCATCAGTTATATTGTCGCCAGTGCCGTAGATAATAAAAAGCTCATCTCTTGTTGGGTCTGGTGTCACTGTTGGTCGTGTAATAATTTGTAAGTTATTCACCAGTGAGCCTGCCACCATAGGTTTTGCGGCCTCTGCAGTGCCAAAAGTTGGTTGCCACTGTGTAGGATCATTACCCTTTACATCAAACGCATAAAAATTACCGAAAAAATCACCGACATAAATACGATCAATAACACCGTCTTGATCAGAATCTACGATAGCCGGCTCTGCAAGACCGTTTGGTCGATCTAAATTTAAAGGATCTGAACTTTGATTAGCGGCAGTGGTGAATTTTCGAAGCAACTCACCCGTTTCAAGGTCAAGTATGTACAGCGCGCCAGCGCCTGTGGTACTTGTAAATGGGTCATAAACAGAGTTGTGGGTATTGTTATAACCGTTAGCAATGACCGCAACCCAGCGGTCTCCGATATAGCCAATTGCAGGTTTGGCGTAGGTAAACCCAAGATCTTGATCGTTTGCATCCGAAAATTCCCAAAGTACATCGCTTTGTGAAAATGAGTCTGGAGCCGTCACGTCAAGTGCATAGATGCCTTGACCAGCGCTGCGCATTGAGCCAAGTAAAATCGTCGACCATTTATTTCTTTTCTTTAAGAATGCATCACCCACAAAAATTTCTCCATCGAGAAACAGCTGAGCATTTGCCACTTGTCGAGTTTGATAACGTTCACTTAACACAACATTAGGCACGTACATAAGCGCTTGAGCGCCTGTACTTGCATTATAACCATGCAGCTTACCATCATTACTATTGACGTACAGCATGGGCGAGCGGGTAGAGCTGCCGACAAATTCGCTAAATTTTTGGTCGTAAATTGCTGAATTCACGCTTGCGCCATAAAATTGATTTTTTAAATTTGGCCTACCAACATAGGCTAAATTAGAGTTGATGATTGGCCCTAAAGGACTGGTGTACAGCGTATCGACAAATTGAGTTAACAGCTCAGTTTTGCGGCTGATGGATTCACTCGGGTAAAGACGACTAAATTGACTGTCGCTCAGACTTGCCCCCTGGCCTTTATACTCCAACTTGATGCCGGCTTTACTGGTCGGATTATATGAATAAATAGGTTTGGTGATATCAGTAGCACCATCTTCAGTGGTCCAAACTTCAACGAAAGTATTGACACCCATTGACTCTTTTGGCTGGTAGGCTTGGAGCATACCAGCATTTTTTGCCCAATCGTAGGATGCGGTAAAGAAAAGGGAGTTATCTGTTAATATGTTAGTGCTAAGAGCTGATTTACTAACACCACCACCGCTTACTGAAATAGCATCAAAATAACTTTTAAATTTGTCTAGCATTTCATAATTATCTTGAAAGAAATTAAAATACCCATTTGAATTAAATGCCGCATGCCATAAATCGAAGAAATGTGGATCTTCAGCATGCCACGAGCTGGCGCTTCTTGGAAATGGTTTGCCCCAATTATCGCTGACCGACCAGGCATCTTTTGGCCAACAGCTATTGGCGAGAGTATTCCTATTAAACTCTTCAGGAGACCCGTAGGATAAAGCCATAAAACTTAAGCTTTGATGATTAACCTGGCGCGCGCCTGTACAAAAGCGCGAGGTGGATGGTGCGGTATTTGGCAGACTTGGAGATAGATCTGTCATGTAGAAATAGGATGCAATGTCGGCCATGGACACTGCATCACTATTGACCGAAAAGCTGTGACCGTCATTATCATGATCACCAATATCAGGTCGAGCAGTATTCCAGTCATTATTACGGGCGCCATCGGTAATTAAAACATGAAAACTTTGTTCGCACGCTGAATCAATCGGCGAGCTATACGTTGCATTGTCACCTTTAAAATAGTCACCAACAAATAATGCAGCGTCACCAAGAAATGTTTGCTCTTCGACGTGAGTATTATAGAGTTTATCAATAATGGTTTTATTGTGAGTTGCATGGTCTATATTGGTAGGCCGAATTGGCGCCATTACACTGCCGGGATCACCTTGCTTGGTGAGTGTAGTCGCACCAAAATTAATAGCTGGGAAGCTTTGAAATATTTTCGCAATACCCATTCTTGATTCTAAATTTCGGCTTCGATAATACGTAAACCAATTGGCAATATTTTGCCGCTCCTGCGCTTGGTTCCGTCCAAATGGATTTAACCAGGCTTTACTTGATTCAGTGCGGCCAAGACACTGTTCAAAGCCAAAAGTAGGATACTGATCCCCAAATTTGCACGCACTATCAATACTAGCTGATTTTAATTTATTAGAATTTGGGTTGAAGTTAATCTCAGTGACTTCGATAGATGATGCGTTCACAGTGTAAAGTGTGTGATTATCCCATAGATCGACCTCACCATTTGGGGTGGCAGTAAATTCATCTGGTTTTGGAGAAGGGCCAGAATAGCCGCGAGAATCTTGCCACACTGCGAATTTAAAACCTGGTCCATTTAATCGCGTGTCAGTTGCAAGGTTATAGTGTACGGCAAAACCTTCACTGCTGCTCACTGGATTATCACGGGCCGCAAAAAAATCAGCTGGTGGGTAACCGGGCCAGGGCTCGTAAGTTCGCTTCGGGTTGTAATACAGTCGGTTGCCGTCGTTACTGATCAGTCGCCAATCAATATATGCTAGTTGAGGCAGCTCGACGAAAGTGACTTCTCTGCAGGCGTTGTCTTTTGATTGAGTAGCATTGTATGCATTGATCTGTTCCGTACCCCAAATATGATAGAAATTATGCTGTCTTGAGCCACATGTTAAAAGGGTTTGTCCAAGATATTGTGTATCAAGATTAGAATCCTCAGCAACATCGCCAGTAGCGCCATAATGTAAATAAGATTGCATAGTCCAGCGATAATTATAATTAAACTCTGCGTACATAGATTCTGAATTATCGAGCGTTAAAAAAACATTGACCTCGCCGCCTGATGTGCCTGTGGCTTCTACCAGATTCAAATCTGCGCCCAGGCTTATCGTGGGAGCGCTCAATAAGACGCCGGTGACTAACACCATAAAAATGGTTTTGGTGCCTTCAACTTTTTGAATATAATGCTTGATCATGTTATCTCTCGATTTAAACTAGCTTAAACTGTACATGTGGTTCTTTGACCCGAAAAAAAGTGTTCATTTTTCAAAATTTGAGTGCTGGTGACTTGAATCTCAACCCAATAGTCGAGCTGTTCTGGGTCGCAAATGACGATGGTTGGCTCACCTGCCAGATCAAAAAAGCCTTCTCTTGAGGCCACTAAGCTTTCGATGGTGGTTATTATTTTTATACGATTGTTAGAGCCCTTGTAAAAATGCAAAAGTTGTAATTGAAGGGTATTTACATTGCGATCAATGCCAAGCAGAGACCAGCCTGTATTCCAATGACCGGCCAGGCATTTTGTGGCGCTGAATTTGGTGCAAATTAACGTAGTATCTGCTCTTTTTTGCGCAGTTTTTAATGCAAGTGATAAACTGTCTGATATTGTCTGAGCAGTTTGATTAATTGCTCTTCTATTGAGCAGTGGTACAACATTGGCAATTGTAAACTGTGCAATGATAAGCGCGATAGTCACGATTGCGATCATCTCAACAAGGGTAAAGCCTTTATTTTTTTTAAGTGCTAAGCAATACTTAGAGCTACTAAGCTTCATGATTCGTCACCATAATACACTTTCGAAAACGTTGTCTGCTTGACAGCTTTCGCATGTCTTGAACTAAAGCCGCTGCCGGTAATCCGAAACAATAAACGTAAACCGTCACCCTTGTATTCTTGCTGCTGGCCAATATCCTGACCGGCCGTGACTCGATTACTGTATTCAATAATATAGCGACTATTGTCTTGGGCTTGAGTTTTGGTGGCCTTGTCTTGCCACCAGCTTGAGCCTTGATCCCACCAGTCAATACTTCGATCAGTAAAGCCATCTTGTTTAAAGAGCAGTTCATAATCATCAAGCGTGGGAGACCATACTTCAAGCGATCCAGTGGGTACTGTGCTCCTTTGCGAGATTGAGTGAGTCATAAAAGGCAGTTTTTTACTGTCTAACAACGTAGATTCCGCTTCTAATATTGCATTGGTCGCTAATAGTTTGGCAGATTCGTACTCTTTTTCGGCGCTGTATTGGTATTGCGAATTTCGAACAGTGTTCACCAAGGTGGTGCTTACGACAATCAATGCAAGCATAATACCCAGCGCCGCAGGCACTTGAAAACCTCGTTGATTTTTTATTGTATGCATGGCCTGGCTAGGCTCCTTTGAGTTTTATATTGAATACAATCATCGGTGAAAAACTAAGTTCAAATGCCTCTTTACCATCAAATAATTCTGTTTGTTTGTCGAGATACATTATTTCTTGTTGTTGAGATAAAGTGAAACTTGGCTCTTGACCCTTTACCACAATTTCTGTTATCAGGGATTGAATATACTGTTGTGGTTTCGTTGACATCAGTGGCTTAATTAAAACGCCTTTATTAAGGTCGACATCGGTCGCGAACTGAGTAAAGCGCAGTCGAACGACTGCATTCATAATATTTTTTGTCACAAGCGAGCTGACTGTCATGTCGGCTACATTAATATGCTTTGATACACATTTTAGGTTATCGAGTTCAATACTAAATTGTTGTTCAATCATATGGTTGCTCGCAATAGATTTACCGTGACAATCCTTTAAATTACTCGACTCCTCAGCTAAATAGCGTACCAATAGAGCGCTGCTTTTACTGTCGGGTGCTGTAACTACTTTTATAAATTGGCCCTTGGCAAAGTTATCAACTTCAGGGTAGATAATGCCTAAAGAGCCGCCAATGAGTTTGGCGGGAATAAAGCCGGCTAATTCAACACTTGTGTTTATTATTTCTAAGGCTCTATCGCCTCTTGCTTGAGTTTTTGTTGTACCAATAGCGGTTTTGTTGGTGATGAGTGTGTCTTGATAAAAAAGTGAAAAGGACGCAATGATAGCCATGCCTAGGCTAGTGCTAATGAGCATCTCCAGCAGTGATAAGCCTTTTTGTCGGAACATGTTATACCTTCATCTTAAAAGAAGCCGAAACACAGTGGTCTGTTTCTTTTAAATCATTGAAGCCACATTTATCGGGTAATGATATATTTAAACTTTTTGGGGCTGTCCACCTTATACCAACAGTAATGATGTCGTTAGCATAGTTAATGACATAGCCACCAGCCGGCAAGGAATTGACGATTTGATCAGACCAAAGATTCAGATCATGCTCTGCTTGTTCTTTAAAATTACAAGAATTTTGACAGGCGTCTGGATGAAAAAGGATTGTATCGCCGCTAACCATGTATAAATTTTTACTGTCTTTGGTGAAATTATTTAAAAGATTGGCGTTCATGAGGGCAAGCAGATGATTTGCATGAGTAGCGTCGTCAATAAAGCGAAACTCTTTAAGAGAATAAACTTGAATTGAAAATACACTCGAAATAGTCACAATAATAAGGCCTACAGCGACTAGAAGGTCAATCATGGAGATGCCTTTGCTGCTTTTAGCGCTTTTAACTCTTTTAATCGTACGCATGGTACAAACCCAAACCTTCAATATATTAAACTTAAGATAATAATCGCTTATTACTCTATAAATATAACAAAGAAAATTGAGGTTGAAAGGGCTGTGATGAGCTTTAATAGCTTATTGCGCGCTTTGCTGACAAATTAAAACGATGAGTCGCCCGCTTTAGACGTTCTATTTTGAGTTTAGTCGCGACGAGTATAAATGCGCTCAGGTGTTTGAATGCCAAGGAGCTCAAGCTCCTGGCTAAGAACTTGTTTAGTGAGCTTGGCTAATGCGAGTCTAGAGCCTAAAACAGCTGGAGATTGATTAAGAATAGGGCATTCAGTATAAAAACGACTAAAGACCTGCGCCACTTCATACGCGTGATCACAAAGAGCACTTGGCTCGTATCTATTAAAAGCTTTATAGACACTTGGTTCAAACTGTAACAGCGTGAACGCAAGCTTGCGCTCAAACTCGTTCTCAAGAGTGATCTGTGCCTGTGTTGTCCAATTTGCTGGGGCTTTTTCTAAGATAGAGTTAATTCGGGCGACGGCATATTGCAAATAAGGCCCAGTCTTACCTTCAAATTTTGTGCATTGCTCTAAATCAAATATATAATCGCTTACTGGATTATTTTTCATGTCATTAAATTTAACCGCAGCCATGGCGACTGCTTCAGCCATCTCTTCAAGGTCCTCTGCTGTGACTTGATCTGCCTTGCATTCAGCTGACTCAGGGCTTGGCAAGAGAGATTTGGCAGCTTGATAGACCTCATCAAGCATGGTGTTGAGAAAGATCTGCTCACCATCACGTGTTTTAAGAGGCTTACCGTCTTTGCCGTTAATAGTGCCGAAGCCTATATGATGGATGGTGGTATTATCGAGAAAGCCCGCTTTGGCTGCTGCTCGAAACACCTGGGTAAAATGCAGGCTCTGCCGTTGATCAACGACATACACAATTCGATTTGCCGCAAAATCTTGTTGCCGTTGATAAACTGTAGCAACATCAGTCGAGCCATAGGTGACTGCGCCGTTATTTTTGAAAAAGATAAGCGGATGTAGCGGTTTTTCACCGTCTGCTGGGCTTGCAACGTCTATAACTTGGGCGCCTTGGCTTTCAACCAGTAAGTTTTTTGATTTTAAAATACCAGTAACCTTGTCGATGTACTCGTAGGCATCACTTTCACCATACCAATAATCAAAATTGACATCTAAGCGCTGGTAGTTTTGTCGAATCGCTGCTACAGACACTGTCACAAAGTGTCGCCAAAGTGCCTGGTAGCCGGCAGCACCTTTTTGCATTTGGGCTGTAATTAGGCGGGCATCTTCAAGTGCTTGCTCGTCTTGCTTGCAGCGCACATTGCCTTCACGATAGAGTGTGTTGAGTTGTTGTAGATTCACTGGCGGCTTTTCTGGATATTCGCCTTGGAAGTTATTGTCAAAATACACCAGGTCTGGCTGTTGGAACTTGAGCTCAAGTATCGTTTTGCCGTAAGGTAAGCCCCAATCACCCAGGTGCACATCACTGATCGTTTTATGACCAACAAATTGCATAATTCGCTGTATAGATTCACCAATAATGGCTGATCGTAAATGGCCGACGTGCATCTCTTTGGCAACGTTCGGGCCGCCAAAATCCAGTACTATTGTCTCCGGCGTTAAAGTCTTGGCACAGCCAAGCCTCGGATCTTGTGCTTGCTCGCCCACGAGCTTGGCTAATAATTGGTCTGCTAGTATTATATTAATAAAACCAGGCCCTGCGATGTCAAAGACAAACAGGCTTGTTTGGTTTTGGGCCTCAAGAGATTGTCTCACGTTATTGAGGATGGCTTCTGCTAATTGCCGTGGTGGTTTTTTATGCTGTTTTGCCAGTGCTAAAGCACCGTTGCATTGAAAGTCGCAAAGATCTGGCCTATTTGAGAGGGTAATCTGTGCTTGGTCTAAACTAAGATTCAGTGTTTTGAAAGCTTGATTAAAGAGTGTCTGTAATACTTGCATAAGCGACCTCGGCTCGAACTAAAATTCAGGGATGTTGGGTATATACCTATAGCGTTATAAATTTAGGTGTTAGAAGTGTTTCGAATTTTGCTTTAATCGAGGCGCGACAACGCACTATGGCCTTCCCCATAGCAGGCGGAGTAACATAGAGTAAAGTGAAAGGTGAAATACTTGGATTTCTAAATTTACAACGCTATGGGTATATTACACCCTGAGCTTTAAAGGTCAATACGATAGCGTTTGACCAATTTTGCCCTCACGTCATCATACGATTGGAGACCTCTATGAACAAATCAACCACCAACATTGTGATGGGTGTTGCGGTCATGATTATTTTAGGCCTTTTAGTGATCATCCTCGATAGCCAAGTGGCCTTAGGCGATGCTCAAACGCGAGTCAAGCTGCTACGCGCCCGAAGTGATCTAAGCTTACAACTTATGCGCAAAGGCTGGATTGAAAAAGATGCCGAAGATTTAAAAGCGTATGTAGGCGAACTTAAGCTACAGGGTTTTCCTGTAAAATCACAAGGCAATAATTTTTTGGTGGGGGATGTGCTGTTTACTACGCAAGAGCAAGAGGTTATAGGTGTGCGGTATATTCGGTAGAGTATCCCAAGCAGATATTGATTGCTGGCAGCTCAATATTTGTTGTTTGAGGTTTTGTCATCCAGGTCTAGTGTCTTTCATCTTTTTTTATATAACGCTGTGGGTATATAACTAAAACCATATCTTTTTTTACTTGCCAGCCCTTCTTGCTGCTGTATTTCCTACTATATAATCACGTTTCTAGAGAGCCGCTCGTCCATTCGGTGTCAACGGCTCTATATTAAATATTGATGGAATAGCAGCTTGGAGGTTGTATGAAAAATGTTGGATTATTAGTTTTAATGAGTTTGAGCTTAGCGGCGTGTGGCGGTGATAGTGATGATAATACAATGTTGCAAGAGATGCCTGGCCAAGCACAAGCAGGTGAGCAATCAAGTGTAGAGGCGGATGCAGCAGAGCTTGAGGGTGATATTAATGCGGGGCTTGATGAGGCAGAAGTTGAGTTAGACCAAGCTGGTAATCGTATTGAAAGAGAAGTCGATGAAGCAGGTATTGAGCTCAACGAAGCTGGCGACCGAATAGAAGCCGAAGCGGATGAGGCTGGCGTCGAGCTTAATGAAGCCGGCGACCGAATAGCAGCAGAAGCAGATGAAACTGGTGACGATTTAGAATCGACAGGCGAAGAATTAGAAAGCGATCTTAACCAAGCAGGCGAAGAGCTAGAAAGCGAAGCTGGTGAAGTTGAAGCAGAGCTAGAGCAAGCTGGAGCTGACGCCGAAGGCGATTTACAGCAAATTGGCAATGATATTGAAGATGAAATCGCAACAGCTGGTGAATTAGAAACAGAAGTTGATGAAACTACAGCAACTGATGCTGATGCCAACCCTGATGAAGCTCGCTCAAACGCTTTTCTTAATACGCCTGGTAACTATATCTCTCAAGGTGGTTTTGATCTGATTGATGCAGGTACAGATGGTATCTCAGTTAACACCAATGTTCAGCTTGCTGTACCTTTTGCAGTGGTAGGCAGTGAAGGCGAAGAGGCAGTTTTAAGGTCATGTGACGGCGAGGCGCCTGAACAAGATTCTGAAACTCAAATGGTGACGGACGAGATTTCCGGTGACGGCACCTGTGAGGGCGGTGTTGAAAGTTACAGTTTCCCTGATGACAACACTGTCGTCTTTAATTCTACTTGTCCAGATGGTACAAGCTCTTCATTAACTACTCGTCGTATCGACAGATCAATCGACACCACAGGTAGTTTAGCGCTTGAGTCTAGCGTTTATGGCGCTGCCGCTGCCACTGCGTGTGGCTCTATTACAACTGGCGCAAGTGCAGTGTCTGGTTTTGGTCAGGAAGAAGCGCTTGATACTCGTAATGTGATGGTGAATGGCGTGACAGCTGATGGTCGAGACTTTGAGCTGAGCATCAATCTTAGCAATATCACTGGACCTGGCCAGTATGCTTTTGCTTCGGCCGAGACGTCAGCACCAAGTGTTGAATTTGGTATAGTGCAACCAGCGGGCGCTGGCCAAATTCAGGGTGCAGGCGTGCCAACATCTGGTACTCTTTCAGTTCAAACATTAACCCAGACTCGTTTTGTGTCTGATTTTGAATACACGATTGGCGGCGAAATTGTCACAGGTAGTGTGGATGTAAACTTGCAATAAGTTTTATCTGAAATTAAAAAAGGCGCTTTGGCGCCTTTTTTATTGCTTGAAGCCAAATATTTTTTGTAGCAGTTTTCTCTTGTCGATAAACTGATGTTTAAGAGTGGCCAAAACATGCAAGCTTATGAAGCCAGTGAGCCCATAGGCTATATATTTATGCCAAAAGCCTGCTAAATCCGCTTGATGTTCCATATCAAGTTGCACTGTCGGTAGCTGCACGCCAAACCAGTTGTAAAAGTCTGTATCAGTTGAAATTATAATATACCCGGATATTATAACTATGCCACTCAAAAGCAGCATAGTGTAATGGGTAATTTTTGCGGCGAGTATCTCCCAAAAATGTTGTGCAGTAATCTCTGGTTGGGGTTGACAAAAGTGCCATAAACTACGGCCAATCCAGAGAAAAAAAGCAAAAACGCCCACTATTTTGTGGTAGTAAGGCAGCGGGTGATACCAAGGATGATAGTAGGTGAGCGTCACCATGTAGGCGCCACTTGCAAGTAAGGCAATGATGCAAAGCGCAAAGAGCCAATGAAATAATACTGAGAGAATGCCATAGCCCTTGGCATTATTTTTGAACTTCACATGGCATCCTTATCCTTAGTTGCGAAACCACAATTATAGACGCTTTTAAACCATAGATCCGATCATTTTGATGAGATAGCCTGATATACCCGTAGCGTTATGGGTATAGTATGCAATTCTACTTATGAAAGATCTACTAAACTCAATTTTGGGCGCAATGTCCAGTGTAAATCGACCTCAGAAAAAATATATAATAATTGTGTTGGTAACGCTTAGGTATGTTCGGCATCACTATATTTTGGTCACAAATGGCCTCAAAATTCTAAAAAGTAATGCTTTTAGTGACCAAAGTACACTGCTTTTTTTGAACATTTTTTTTCAATCTCTAGTTGCTCGCCTATTACGTGCTAGCGACTCTATATTTACAATTTCACCTACAAATAGCAGTATTCATCATAAACTATGTATTTTATAAGAGTGTATAATTTTTTGAACGAGCTATTTTTAAACTATAAAAAGTAGCTCGTTACAAAAAAACTAATCAAAATAGCTTGTTTTTTTAAGACACCTACAAGCTATCGTCAGTTAGTATTTTTTGTACATAAGCTATAGATAATATCTATTATAATATTTTTTATTTTTTACATTGAGGATAATACTATGACTAGCAATTTTGACAGCCTTCAAGCTTCGGCAGCAAGTGCTGGGTACGTCGATAACACAGGCGATAAGAAAAACAACGACAAAATGTTAGATAAAGAAGAGTTTGTAGCTGCTGCGATGAGTGAAAACCCAAAACTTACTGAAAAACAAGCAGAAGATATATGGGATTCCAAGTTCAAAGGCAAAGATTCTGTCGATAGAAGAACTTATGATGGTAAAGAAGGGCTTGATCCTAAAGGTGAGGTTCCTGCTACAGATGATCTCAACGAGAGAGATACCGGATCTAATTTGACTTTGGAACAAACTGCCTTTTTACAACTAAAGATGAAACTGGACAATCTTTCGTTAGTAGAATTAAGTAATCCTACTATTAATACTGATAGTAGTGCTGCTGATGGTGCTCCTGCTGATACTACTGTTACTGGTACTGCAGCTGAAGCTGATTAGGATTAATTGAATAGCGAATAATATTAGCTTGAGTTGGTGTTCGTTAATGCTGACTCAAACATAGTTTTTTTTGAAGAAATTGAAGATTTTATTCTAGGAGTATCAGAATGAAAGAATTTTTGGCATCACAATATTTTAAAGACTATTGTAATGAAGTAGAAGCTGTTGGTGGTTTTTTTAATTCTATTACAGAATTGTTTAAATCACTTGATATAGAGTATAGTTCAATAAGTGAGTATGATCTCGAAGCATTGTTAATTCATGAGAAAAAATTAACGAACACTGATGCTGAAACGATTATTAATTTGATCTATGCTGAGGGGCTAGAATACACATCATTATTTGAAGTTGAGAAACTTCGAAAACGTCGCTATTCCTTAACCTTTGATAAATATTACGATCTTTTTGAAAACCAAGCTTAACGCTACGGGTATACAATCTAGGCTTGGTTTTTTATTGTTGACCAAGATTTTAACATTGTGCAAAGAGAAAGATGCGACAAGCCATGGGATTTGAAAGTCACCTAATGGTATCAAAAACCATAGCGGATCTCGAAGTGTGGCATCTTCCATAGCGTTTAAGAAGAAGCTACTTAATCATTATAAGCTTATTATTTTCATCTTTGAAAAAAAGCCGAAAAAACTCTCAGAGCTACCAGCAGCCACGACATCTGAAGATGTTCGAGGCTTACCTTCCTTAGAGCATCATGCACAAGAAATCCCCAACCCATATCTAAGATTCTCTGTTTCTTAACACTTGAAGGGGGAGGCACGTCCGCGCTTACCGAACGGCCAAACAACACACTAGATTAACATAGAGATAAATTCGAACATTAGCCGCCATTAAAGATCAATAGGCGCTAGGCAAGGTTAGTGCCGCGTAAAAACTAATTTGATTATTGTTAAACCATAGCTACAAATAGTCTGAGTTTTGTCGATAAAAATTTCGATCAAGCAGGCATGTGGATGAATCTCTAGAGGTGCCACTACTGACATTATCGCCCGCAGCATGCGTCTCAAGTAGGCTTAAAATATGAACGTCTCCATTTTTTTTAGCAATATCGATCGGTTTTGTACCTTGTATATTGTCTTCATCTGGATTGGCGCCAAGATTGAGTAACTGTTGTACAAGAGCGCTATTTTTACCCAAAGTCGCATGGCTTAGCGCTGAGTTATAGCTATCGTCTCGACTGTTTGGATCAGCTTTTGCGTCTAATAAGCTCGACGCCAATTGCGACTCTTGCTGCTCAATAGCCTTTATAAGAACTGGAGTAGTACGACCAAAAGAATTCAGTCGCTGCAAAGTTCGAGAGGTTTTATGATTGGTGACTTTATCGGCCCAAGCAATAGTATGGCGTTGGGATGACTTTAGTTGCAGTGGATCTGTAGCAATGTGAATATTTGGATCCGCGCCCTTCTCAAGTAGCCGCAAGGATAGCTGTAAAGCTTCTTGTTTTTTAATAGTGCTCACATTTGGTGTAAAAACCTTAGCAATGCTCGTTGCAAACCATTGATGGCCTTCGTGATGATCTACTGGATTGGCGCCAAAATCGAGTGCTTTTATGAGAAAAAATAAGTTTGGACGGGGTTGATGTAACGCTCTATTAAAAAACGCAGACATATCATAGGTTGAGAATGCGTCACGATGAGTGTCCAACAATAATAGAGCATGATTAAACTTTTTTAAGTTAATAGCCCGATTAACATCGCGGATAGTATTTTTTTGTTCGCTGTTAATTTCTGGGATTCGTTGTAAAGCCGAGCGTCGAGATTGCATGCAATCCGTGTGCGGGCTTACCTGCGGTAAATATGCACTGCTACCAGCGGTAATTGGTAAAACTATATCCAAAGAGTTCGATCGTTGGTGTTGAGACAAGGGTGTTACAGCATCTGAAGAAACGTGTAAACTTTGAGTGCGTCCAATCATGATGAACCTGCTCCTAATGGTGTTACTCTATTTGCATTTCTGGCATTTACATTTCTGACGCAAACTGGCTAGGCTTAAAATGTTTTTGCATCATAGGGTGCTATTTTAAAGGCTGATCTTTTTTTGTACATGGTGAGAAAGTTATAAAAAACATGTGTAGTTTAATGCTCACTTTGGTTGAAACTTGGGTCCTTGTCTTGTAATTTTTCTAAAATAGAACTACAAGTGAGATAGATCTATAACTTATGGTTTAATTGTCATCAACAACTAGGAGTCTTCTATGATTTTTTTTCGTCAAGCTAAGCCCACTCTTATTGCTTTACTGGCCATATTATCTATTGGCTTTACTTCGCAAAGCCAAGCGACACCTGAAACCTATATATTTGATATCAAGGGCGCGCATGCTTTTATTCAGTTTAAAATTCCTCACCTCGGATATTCAATGCTACTTGGTGAATTTACCAAGTTTGATGGAACTTTTACTGTCGATCCGGATGCGCCAAAAAATGCCAAAGTACAAGTCACGATTGATCCGGCTAGTCTTGAGTCAAACCATGGGGAACGAGATAAGCATTTAAGAGGGGAAGATTTTTTAAATGTTAAAAAATACCCTAAAGCTGGTTTTGTAAGCACTAAAGTTGAAGTCACAGGCGAGAAAACTGCCAAAGTGCACGGTGATTTCACTTTGAAGGGTGTGACAAAGCCAATTGTGCTTGAAATGACTCAACTTGGGGCGGGTGATGATCCTTGGGGCGGCTTTCGACGAGGTTTTGAGGGCACTACTACGCTTAAGCTTGCAGATTTTGGGATTGATTACGATTTAGGCCCTGCGTCTAAAGAAGTTGAAATTTACATGTCGATTGAAGGTGTTCGCCAATAGTCTGCCTTTAGTGTGTTAAGTTTTTACTCATAGTCTTTTTTGTATTCAATCTGATACCCTTCTACAGGAGCATGTGGGACTGCATGCTCTATTTCTATTTGTTCTGTTTCAAGAAAAGATGATGGCGGCGTTGTAATGGGTAGCGTCTCGTGTGGAGGCAATTGTTGTCCATTATGAACCGATGCGCTTATTATTGGCTGAGGCTGCGTATAAGTGTTGAATGTAGCGACGTTATTGTCGCGTCCTTGCCATTGTTCATAAAATACACCTGCTAAAATTAAGAGAGCCAATAACCCGGCGGACAATATTGCAAATGCATTAAACCGTGCGTTTAGATCATTTTTTTCAGTTTTTTTAAATTTAATTTGCTTTATCTCGACTTCACAAGACGCGCGCTTAGCGCGAGCTCGCTCAAGTTCAAGTTCAAGCTCGGTAATCTTGCGTGACCAAGTTTTAATCTCCTGCTCAAGCCTGGGTATTTTTGAGCTAAGCATAACCTGCGCCTCCTTTCTCTACCGCTTAAAGTAATTTCACGTCGTTTGTTAGGTCGACCTTTTCAATTAATCGCAAATGGCTATACTTTGGTTGGGGGCTATAAATACATTTAAAAATGTGCCTAACTTAGGCAATTTTTGATAAAGTGGTGGCATTTGCGCCTATAACTTTAAATCTATAGTAACTCAAACTTTGCGATCCACACATAAAGGACTTTCACATGTCAAAAGCGTCCGTTCATAATACACAGTGTCTTCTCATTGGCGAGGGATCTATAGCACGATTTTGCATGGAGCTACTTCAAAAAAAGGGCTTTAAAGTCGTTGCCTGTGTGACGGGGGATCCTATTCTGGCTCATTGGGCCAGGAGTCAAGATATCGAGTCTGTGACGTGGAATGGAGAGCTTGGTTTGGCTCAAAAATTAGCTCATATAGACTATGGCTTGCTGTTAAGTGTTGGTAATCTTTATCGTCTTTCTCCCCAGGTTTTGCAGCTTAAAAATGCCTTAGCGATTAATATTCATGATGGCCCGATGCATGATTACCTTGGGTTTAACACCCCTGCTTGGGCACTTATGAACAGTCAGACTCAACACCAAGTCTGTTGGCATGAGATAGAGCCCGAGCTTTATCAAGGTCGAATTTTGGCTCAGCAGTATATTGAGATTGAGCCTGATGAAACAGCCATGACTTTAAATGCAAAGTGTTTCACTGCAGCTTTAAGTTCACTTGAATATATACTCGAGGGCTTAAGCCAGAACGGTGTTGCTTTGTTGGAGGCACCTAAGCCAAATCTAAAGCAGGTACAGTATTTTAAACATTCTGACAGGCCTGGGCATTTAGGTTTTTTAACGCCGACTGATTCAAGTGAAGTGTCGCTTGCTCTAGTGCGCGCTCTTGACACCGGTCACTACGATAACCCGCTGTGCCTAGCCAAAGTACAAATAAGTCAAACCCTTTATCATGTAACTCACGCTGAGCGCCTCGCTGACGTGCTGCATTCTCAGCAAGCAGAGCTTGGTAGTATCGTTGATATAAAGGCAAACACTATTCATGTGAAATGGTCTGATGCCGTGCTTGCGTTAACCTTGGCCGCTGTTTCTGTGCTGCAGCAAGAAATTGCGCTGACCGACTCCCTTAAAAATACCAAGCTCTCTATTTTTGATTCGACACAATTGCAAGTGTTAAGTCAGCACTTTGGGGTTCACGAGGCCTGGTGGCTTGCGCAATTAAGGCGCTTTTCTGCTTTGAGTCTACCTTACGTTGATGGACAGTTAGTCGCAAGAGGCGCCACTCAATCTCAAGCTATTGACGTGGGCAAGTCTTTTATTCAACGACTGGCCCTAACGACAGCGTTTATGGCTCGTTTATGTGATGAGCCGCTTTTTGCAATACCTATTGTGTTTGATCGTGCTTTTGCCGGACCAGCGTCTGTATGCGATCTTGCTGACGATTTTGCTGCTCCACGCCATGCTTGGTGTTTTCAATTCGACTGGGCATTAACGCTCGATCAGCAGATGCCACAGTTTCAGTCACACTGGCAAGATCTCATGTCAGCCGGTGCCTTCTCATGTGATTTAGTTAAGCGACATGCTGATCTAGCACAATGGCAGGCATCGGTTGATCAGCCTTATTGCTTGTTTATCTCTGATGAAAGTGATCATGACCTCAAGACCCGATTGGCTTGTTTTGCTGATTACGCTTGGGTTATTGTGGCTGCGCCTCAAAGTCAAACCTTGCGTGTTGTCTCTCATGGCGGCCTGATCAAACCTTTACAGGCTATTGCGAATGAAGTGAGCTTTTTTATTGAGCAGGCTCAAACGAGCTCGTTAGTATTAGGTGATGTTCCAATGGTGACGCCTGTAGAGCAGGCCTTATTGCAAGACTGGTCCGTAGGTTCAAGTCAGAATGTTGACCAGTTATTATTTGATCGGCTTGCATCAAGTTTTGCCAGCTTTGGTGAAAAAACTGCTGTGTATCATCGACACCAGACCTGTACTTTTAATGCCTTGCAACAGCAAATTTTACAAGTAGTGGCGGGCCTTAAAGAGGCGGGCACTAAACCTGGTGAATTTGTTGGTGTCATGATGCCCAGGTGCCTGGAATTATTACCCTGCTTATTAGGGGTTATGTCCTATGGCGCTGCCTGCGTGCCTATGGATCCGCTGTATCCTCACGAGAGGCTAGAGTATGTGATTGACAACAGTGGATTGAAGGTTATTTTATGTGATCAACCTTTAGCCAGTCTTTCGACTCAGGCTCAGCAAATACCCTGGTCAAATTTGGCGGCTTTATCGCCAGCAACTGAGCACGTGCCTGCAGTCGTAGCGGCTGATTTGGCCTATATGCTGTACACCTCTGGCTCTAGCGGCAAGCCAAAAGGTGTCATGGTCGAGCATGGTAACTTGGCTAATTTCTTTTTGGCTATGGATCAAAAAGTTGATTTAACCGAAGACAGTGTTTGGTTGGCTGTGACCAGTATTTCGTTCGACATCTCATTACTAGAATTGTTATGGACCTTAACTCGCGGCGTTGCCATTGTGTTGTATGACGGTCAGGACTTACAAACAGCTACAGAATCAAAAGCCGACCAGAGCAGTGAACCACAAGCGATACTGACAGCTACGCCAAAGGCTAGTGAATCTCGATTGGATTTTGGTTTGTTTTTTTGGAACATCTCTAATGAGCATGATCAGCCTGGGCCTCATCAATATGAGCTTTTACTAAAAGCTGCCGAGTTTGGTGACCAAAATGGCTTTAGTTCGGTATGGACGCCAGAGCGACATTTTGGTGATTTTGGTGGGCTGTATCCAAACCCTGCGATTACCTCTGCAGCAGTAGCAGCTCGAACCAAAAATATTCATGTGCGAGCAGGTAGCTGCGTTTTCCCGTTGCATCACCCGGTTCGTATCGCAGAAGATTGGGCCATTATTGATAATATTTCAAATGGTCGAGTGGGCCTCGCTGCAGCGCCAGGCTGGATGCCAGATGATTTTGTGATTATGCCGGAGAATCATAAAAATGCCAAAACCGTTTTGTTGAAAAATGTTGAGATTGTAAAAAAACTCTGGCGTGGTGATCCTGTGCAAATGGATGGGCCAAATGGAGTTGTGGACGTGCGGACTTTACCTCGTCCGGTGCAAAAGGAGTTACCAATTTGGATTACCACTGGTGGCAATCCGGACAATTTTCGGCAAGCAGGTGAAATGGGCGCCTATTTACTCACCCACTTGCTTGGTCAAACCGTAGAAGAGCTCGCACCGAAAATAAAAATCTACAAAGATGCCTGGTCAGACGCTGGTCACGCCGGTGAAGGCTATGTCACTGTGATGCTGCACACTTTTGTAGGCACAACCGTTGAGCACGCACGGCAAGTTGTGTTCGAGCCAATGAAAAATTATTTGAAAACAGCTTTATTCCTAGTGAAAGCCGCAGCGTGGGATTGGCCCTTATTTAAAAAATTATCTGACAATCAAAGCCAAAATTTAGATGAGTTTTTCGAGAACATCTCTGATGAGGATCTAGATGCACTATTAAGTTTTGCATTTGATCGATATTTCAAAACATCTGGTTTGTTTGGCGACAAAGCGACGTGCGTGGCTTTTGCTGATACTTTATACGCCATAGGGGTTGGGGAAATCGGTTGTCTGGTCGATTTTGGCATAGATACAGCCACTGTATTAGACAATTTACCGCTTTTAAAAGCAGTGCTAGATGAAACCAATCGTGCGGATCGAAAGGTTGCTATGTCCACCTCTGGCAATATCCAGGAGATGGCGCAATTTGGTGTGGCGGCTTTAATGGAGCGTCATAATGTGACTCACTTACAAGTGACGCCGTCTATGGCTCGATTATTTTTGAGCGATCCAAGTATTGCTGCTGCTATGGCTCAGCTTAAAACAATGCTCGTGGGTGGTGAGGCTCTTCCGTTAGATTTGGCAAAAACTTTAAAGGGTATTATTCAAGGGTCATTACTCAATATGTATGGGCCAACTGAAACCACTATTTGGTCAAGTGTGGACATTATGTCTGAATCACCACACAGTATTTCTCTTGGCCAGTCTGTGGTGAACACGCAAATATCCATTGTTGATAAGCAGCGACAACCGTTGCCAATTGGTGCGATTGGTGAGCTCTTTATTGGTGGTGCAGGTGTTGTGCGCGGCTATTGGCAACGAGAAGACTTAACGACTGAGAAATTTCTAACTGGTTATCCAGCGTATTCTTCTGCGACCAAAGTGTATGCGACAGGCGATTTGGCACGTTATCTACCAGACGGCCGGCTTATGTTTTTGGGCCGTAATGATTTCCAAGTGAAAGTTCGAGGCTATCGTATTGAGCTGGAAGAAATTGAAACCTTATTATTGCGACAAAAGGGAATTGCAGAAGCGATTGTGCATCCGGTTGTCTATTCCGGGGCTGAGCCTCGGCTTGTTGGTTACTACACCTTAAAGTCCTCAGAGTCGACGATTGACTCTCAAGCTTACTCTCAAGTTTTAAAGCAGGCTCTGGCAGCGCAGTTACCAGCATTTATGGTGCCTAATGTTTTTGTAAGGTTACAAGCGTTCCCATTGACGCCAAATGCGAAAATTGACCGTAAGGCCCTGCCCTTGCCGAACGTATCTCAAACGTCGCTCGAGGCCGAGGTAGATGTTGGCAATGCAAGCGATCTTGAATTAAAAGTCCTCGATATTTGGCGTGATATTTTAGGCACTCATGCTTTTGGCCTTGAGGATAATTTCTTCGATCATGGTGGTCACTCTTTATTAGTTGTTGATGTTATGACTCGAGTACGTCCTTTGTTTGAAAAGCAAATAAAGCTCATAGATTTATTCCGACATCCGCAAGTGCGAGCTTTAGTAGAGTATCTTGCGGATGATTCAACGAATGCGGACAGCGCAATGATTGAGAGCGCGCAAAGTCGGGCAGCAGCCAGGCGCGCAGCTCGACGACGTTAATCTACCGAAATTTTGAGAGCTAAAGAGGGCTTAAAGTGCTTAGAAAGCTTGTTAATCAAGTAGTAATAAATGAGTTGGCGGTAGTGACATGAAAAATCATCAGACATTTGGTCAAGAGTATCATGGTGACGAAATTGCCGTTGTTGGCATGGCCTTGCGAGTGCCAGGTGCCAACACACCTGAGGATTTTTGGGCTTTATTACAGGCGGGGTTGAATCCTTACGATGATGTGACAGATGAGCAAATGCAAGCTCACGGTATTGATCCTGGCTTATATCAGCAGTCACACTATGTTCGACGTTCTATTAGCCTGGATAAAGTGACGGCATTTGATCCTGGATTTTTTGGATTTAGCGCTTTAGATGCGGCTTTAATGGACCCTCAGTATCGGCATTTTCTTGAGTTAGCTTGGGAAGCTTTTGAACATGCTGGTGAAAAAGTGGATGCTTTAAAAGGCAGCACAGGCGTGTATGCAGGGTCTGGGCAAAATACTTATTTAATTCATCATTTAGCGCGAAACCCTAAGCTCACTGATAATCCTGGTCACTGGTATTTGCGCCATGTTGGCAATGATAAAGATTTTATGACCACAAGGGTGTCCTATCATCTCAATTTGGAAGGTCCTAGTATTAACGTGCAAACCGCATGTTCTACTTCATTAGTGGCAACTCATTTAGCCTGTCAAAGTTTAATTTCAAGAGAGTGTGATTATGCTCTTGCAGGTGGCGTGACCATTGCATTTCCGCATGGTTGTGGCTATCTTGCACCTGAAGGTGGGATTGAAGACCCTCGTGGTGAGTGTCGCTCGTTTGATGCAACGTCAAAAGGCACGATCTTTAGTTCCGGTGGTGGCGTGATCTTGTTAAAACGATTGGAGGATGCTCTAAAGCATAACAATACAATTTATGGCGTTATTCGAGCATCTGCTGTCAACAATGATGGCTCGACTAAAGCGAGCTTTACCGCGCCGAGTGTGGATGGTCAGGTTAAAGTTATTTCAGAGGCGTTGGATCTTGGTGAGATTAATCCAGAATCCATCGGCTATGTTGAAGCTCATGGTACAGGCACGCCTATAGGTGATCCTATTGAAGTAGAGGCCATGACTACCGCATGGCGGGCTCATACGCAAAAGTTACAATTTGCAGCGCTCAGCTCGGTCAAATCAAATATTGGTCATTTAGACACCGCATCTGGCGTTGTCAGTATTATTAAGGCTTTAGGGTGCTTGTACCAAGGCTTAAAGTATCCCACTGCCCATTACACTGCCCCTAACCCTGGCCTAAACATTGAGGCATCACCTTTTTATGTGTCTGCAAAGCTTGAGACTTGGGCATCGGAAAGCCAATTACGCCGTGCTTGTGTTTCGTCACTGGGTGTTGGTGGTACCAATTGTCATCTTATTTTAGAAGAAGCGCCAAGGCCATTGGTGACAACACCGAAGCTGGCACAGTCTTCATCGGCCAGTTCTATTATTTTGCCGTTTTCCGCCAAGACCCCCAGTGCCTTGTTAGCCTTACTTAAAAAATATGAGGTGTTTTTAGAAGCACAGTTACTCAGCCCTGAAGGGCAGCGACTATCGATTCAAGACATTGCCCATACTTTGGTGAATGGGAGGGTGACTTTTGCTCATCGAGCTGTAGTGCAAGCCCATGATTTGGCGTCGGCGCTACAAGCGATTAAAGGCCAACGACCAGGTGCTATAGGCCTGGGTCATGCTTGTGATAAGCCGCCGACTAAAATTGTTTTCGCGTTTACTGGTCAGGGTACACAGTACTTTAATATGGGCTCAAGTCTTTACCAGCGTAATCAAGTGTATAGGGCCTGCTTTGACGAGTGTGCTGAGTTATTAATCCCAATTTTTGGGCAAGACATTCGTCAGATTGTGTTTAATACAGCGCCAACTGATGCAGATCGCGCTTATTTAGATCGTATTGACGTCACTCATCCACTTTTATTCTCCATGGCCTACGCAATGGCGAAAGCCTGGATGCATCAGGGTTATACGCCTTCCGCTATGATCGGCCATAGTTTAGGCGAATATGTGGCTGCAACTCTCGCTGGTGTTTTTCAGTTGAAGCAAGTGCTAGCGCTTGTGTGCAAACGGGGTGAATTAATGCACTCCACGCCTCAAGGCGTTATGTTGTCTGTTGCTGCGGATGAATCTGTGCTTATCCCATTTTTAGCAGCCGCCGATTTACAAGGTCGTTTGTCCATCGCTGGAGTGAATGTATTGGGGATGGCGGTTGTCGCTGGTTATCCAGATGCAGGCGATATTTTAATGGCAAGGCTTGAGGCTAAAGATATTAGTTGCAAGGCATTGCGAATTCCTCGAGCTAGTCACTCGGTGTTAATGGATTCTATTTTAGATGAGTATCAAGCTGCAGTCGCCAAATGTACTCTAAGCCCTGCAAAAATTCCCATTGTTTCCAATTTAGATGGTCGTTGGCTTGATCCTCAAAAAGCAGCTGACCCTTGCTATTGGCGAGACCATCTGCGATCAGCAGTTAGGTTTGCAGATGGCTCAGCAACGCTCATGAGTGAATCTGAGCCTTATTTATTTATCGAAATTGGTCCTGGTTCTCAGCTGACTCGATTGCTTGAGCGTCACCCATTGAAAGGCCAAAAACATTTGGTTGTTGCCACCATGCCTGGGCCGGCAGATGAGGAAGACTCGGCACTTTGGTTTGATTTAGGGCCAGCGCGAATTTGGGCGCAAGGCGGCACCTTTGACTGGCAGGCTCAAAATACTCTATCACAAGGTCAAAAACAGGCATTGCCGACCTATGCTTGGGATCATCAAGAATATAAGTTTGACTATCCTATTAACGTTGGGCAAGGGCATGTTACAGGCTCTACTAAGGGGCTTTATCGTCAAGCTCTCGATGATTGGTTTTATTTGCCAGGTTGGCAGCAAGGTTTTCGGCCGCAACAATTGAAAGCGAACGCACGCGGTGCAGGTAAAGTAGCATTGGTTTTTGCTGATCACTTGTCCACGCAGTTTGGTGCAATGACTGTAGAACTGCGAAACCAAGGCTATCAAGTGTTCACGGTGCTGCGCTCCGACATTGAAAGAGTAGTGGTGTTAGGCCAAGATTATTTAATTTCAGGACTTGATAGCAATAGTTATGCATGGCTACTTGATCAAGTTGCAAGCCAGTTAAAAGACATGAGCCAGCAATTGACTTTAGTGGTGCAGTGGATAGAGCCGCAAGAAATGCCAAGTTTGCATTATCAAAGTCAATCTCGAGTTCAAAAATATTTTCAACAAAACCTCTATCTTGTTCAAGCACTCGGCGGCACTGAATGGTCCTCGCTGACCATTGGTTTAGTCGGCCAGGGGTTTTTAGAAGTGTTCGCCGGCGAGCTTGATGATCCCGCAAAAATTTTAGCATTTGGGCCGTTACGAACATACGCTGCTGAGCAAAAAAATGTCAAGTTTGTCAGTGTGGATATTCAAGGTCTTTTACACGTGCCTTTTGCAGTGGCGGAGCTTGAAACCTATGCCTATGTAGAGCAGGGGATGATACCTGTTGATGAAATAGCATATCGTGGTAGTGATCGGTTTTACAGAACCTATCATGCAACGCCATTGCCCAAACCTGAAGAGAGTATTGCTCTTCGACAGGGAGGCGTGTACCTTTTTGTGGGAATGGGCGATCTAGCCATTACCGCAGCTCTTGGTTTAGTGGAAAGCCATAATATTATTCCCGTATTTGTCGGTCGTTCGGTACTTCCAGATGAAGTTGAATGGGAGGCATTGGCTGCTTCGACTAAACTTGATCGAACTACAGATCGGGTGCGGCAGCTACTTACTGTTAAGCGCAAAGCAAGTGACATGCTCTGCTTGCATGCCAACGCCAGCCATGCGCCAGAAATGAAGCAAGTTTTTAGACAGGTTAAAGCTACTGTAGGCCAGATCAACGGTATTTTTCATGCTGCAGGGGTGCTGGATGATCAACTGATTCCGCTTAAGACCATGGCTTCAGCGCAAAAGGTATTAGCGCCAAAAGTATTCGGGCTCGATGCATATGAGGCGCTACTCGAACAAAATCAACTTGATTTTTTAGTGCTTTACTCATCTGTTTCAAGTTTGATAGGCGTGGTTGGGCAGGTTGATTATAGCGCTGCAAACGCGTATCTAGCCTCTTATGCACGGTATCAAAATCAGGGTTTAAACAGGCCGGTGATCGCCTTGCATTGGGGTATTTGGCGTGATGTGGGCATGGCCATAGCAGAAGCTAAGAAACAAGGTTTTCAAGATTCTGCGCAAGATTTTCAAGTGGGTATTTTCCAGCGTGTAGGTTGGCATGCCACCAAAAATCATGGTCAATTACAAATCGCTAAAGGGATATTTTCATCGGATCATTGGCTTTTGCAAGACCATAAAACCAATCAGGGTCAATTAGTGTTGCCAGGATCTGGCTATATTGATGCATGTGCCAATGTGTACAGTAATTTATATGATCAAGACGCCTTTGAAATTCAAGACCTGGTCTTTCAATCTGCGTACATGACAGCAGGACAAGGTTCTCGGTCTGTTGGCGTTAGTTTGGCGCCAGGCGCTGACGATCAGAGTGTGACATGCCAATTTATATCTTGGCACCAAGAGCCGTCTGAACAAGGCAAAACTCAGCAGGATGAGGCCAGCGTTCACATGAGCTGTACCCTGGTGCCATCGACCCAGCCCCAGCCCCGCCAGCCCTTAGCAGTGCTTAAAAATAATATAGCGAATGTGCAATATCACGACAAGACCGAACATGCTCACATGCAATTTGGTGCTCGTTGGCAAAATTTGCGCTCAACCGCTACAGACGGCTCAGAAGCTTTACTTGAGCTAGTGCTACCGCAAGAGCATCAAACAGACTTGGCGTTGTTTCCATGGCATCCTGGCTTATTGGACATTGCAATAGGCGGTCAGTTTTTAATACCAGATTTTAATGCAGCTGCACAATTTTATGTGCCCTTGTCCTATACTAAGATTCGCTTTTTTGGTCGGTTAGAGCCACATTTATATAGCCATTGTCGCTATCGAGCGGATCAAAGTAGTGCTGAAATAGCAGTGTTTGATGTGACGATTTATGCCGACTCCGGTGAAATTCTAGTGGACATTGAAGGCTTTCACTTAAAGCAAGTTCAAGTAAACGCCTTAGATTCAGTACCACTTAAAACGAGCCCCGTAGCTTTGGCAGTAGATGGCAGCCCCTATAGTGTATCGAAGCAGGACTACGAGAGCTTATTCGAAACTTTACTCGGGTTCGGTATTGATCCAGAAGATGGTGCTAAAGCGTTGCAGCGAGTTTTAAGCTTGGCGCCCTTACCATCCCAAATTTTAATA
>Ga0115546_1000491_pt1 | contig 26868 bp, 20 predicted proteins | sample COGITO_mtgs_1004_FD_87186 | JGI IMG/M metagenome (GOLD analysis project Ga0115546, IMG submission 87186) | Pelagic marine microbial communities from North Sea - COGITO_mtgs_100413 | ecosystem: Environmental > Aquatic > Marine > Epipelagic | place: Germany:Helgoland, sampling site Kabeltonne...
ATTTCTCCTAATATATTCATTCCAATTGCTGAAGAAACTGGGCTTATTGTTCAGATTGATCAATGGGTCTTACGCCAAGCTTGCCAGCAAATCAAAGCCTGGCAAGATCGGTTTTTTGATACAGAAGAATTAGGCGTTAGCGTTAATTTATCGAGCTACCATTTTTCACAGCCGGATGTGATTGAACAGATTAAGAAAGCACTTGCAGATGCATCATTGTCGGCAGCTAGTCTGAGGTTAGAAATTACTGAAAGTACCCTAATTGAGAATCCTGAGGTAGTGGCTCGAATACTGTTAGAGTTAAAGAATCTAGGTATCGAGATCTATATTGATGATTTTGGTACAGGCTTTTCGTCTTTGAGCTATCTGCATAAATATCCAATTAGCACTCTCAAAATTGACCGTTCCTTTATTCATCATATTGACTCTAATACAGACCAATTCGAGATTGTTCGCACAATTATTATTTTAGCTCAAGCCTTGAATATGACTGCAATAGCAGAAGGCATAGAAACCGAGCAAGAAATAGAGGCTATTCGCAGCTTAAGCTGCGAATATGTACAGGGATACTATTTCTACCGCCCCCTAACATGCGAAGAAGTTACCACTCTGCTGGAAAATTGATACTTCTCTATGGAGGCACAGCTCTAAAAACGACTATATGATCGAGAATTAAGTAGTTGGGTTGATTTGAACCAGACGCGTAAGGAAGCTGGACACCTGAAAATTCATTACCTGAATCTAGAATGAAGTGCCCCTGGATAAGCACCATAGGCTAAAGGGAATAGATGTCATACCATTAGCGAGTAGGTATTCTTCAAATGATATGCCCCAAAATGACACGTCCCCGAACGACACAGCAGAGGCCATAGAAAACAGCTGGTACATTGTCAAACAGGCTTCTAATCAGTGCGAAATACTGTCAGAAGCAGCCCTTGAAGCATGCGCTGACAGTATCAAATCGGATAGTAGTAAATCAGACAGCAGCAAATCGGGCAGTAGCGAAACGGATAAGCCCGAAACTATAAAATGGGGGCCCTTTGAAACGCAAAATCAGGCCATTGCAAAACGCGTTGGCCTGATTAGAGCAGGAAAGTGTCAGCCGAGCTGATAGCACGCCGACGGTGTCTGCTGATTAGTCTCTACTGGTCAGCAGCGCCCAAAGTACTCGCCGACTGACGCTGCGCGCGAATCGTATCTGAGAGAACTTCTATCGCCTTGGCATACTGCGGATCTTCGAGCGTACCCACCTTGTCACGGTCAGCCGCAAATTCGTCCCGCTGCTCATCGGTCAGCTCTACTACATAGTCAGGTGCGATTCCTTGCTTGTTAATATCTCGACCAGAAGGCGTTAGGTACTTAGCGATCGTAACCGCCACACCAGAACCGTCATTCAGTCCGCGTACAGACTGCACCAAGCCCTTACCAAAGGTCTGAGAGCCAACTAGCACAGCCCGGTTGTTATCTTGCAACGCGCCCGAAAGTATTTCGCTCGCACTTGCCGAACCGCCATCGACCAAAACAACCAGAGGCTGATCGGTGAGTGCTTGGTTATGGGCCACTTCTTCATCGCTCACTGAATTGCGATCTACGGTAGAAACAATAGTGCCTTCTTCGATCCACATCTGAGCGATGTCAATACTAGAAAACAGCAAACCACCAGGATTAGAACGTAAGTCGAGCACATAGCCCGTCACATCTCTCTCTTCTAGCGCTTCGATGGCGTCTTTCATCTCCGCTGCCGCATTCGCACTAAACTGCGTCAGGCGAATATAACCAACAGAGCCCTCGTCACTAGCCTCAACCGAATAGCGAACAGGATGAATTTCGATACGAGCGCGAGCCAGTTCAAAATCTATCGGTTGGCCATCACGGCTGACAGAGAGAGTAACCGAAGAGTCTACAGGCCCCCGAATCAGGTTGACCGCATCGCTTAGGTCCATACCCTCAGTACTTTGGCCATCAATAAACTTGATAACATCGCCCGAGATTAGCCCGGCTTCATACGCGGGCGTATCTTCGATAGGTGAGACAACAACAATATCGTTAGTCTCTTCTTCTTGAGAAATTTGAATGCCCACCCCAGTTAGTTCGCCTGAGGTCTCGACTTGCATATTGCGAAACTCTTCAGGATCCATAAACCGCGTGTAAGGATCGTCGAGCTGCTCTAGCATCTCGCGCACGGCTACGTAGGCTTCTTCCTGATCGGTATAGGAGCGGTTGAGGTAGTCAAGCCGAACATTAGACCAGTCTAGAGAGTTAAAGGAATCATCGACGTACTCATTGTCGATCAGGTGCCATACTTCATCAATCAGCTCCTTTGGGCTATCTTTGAAGAAAGCCTGGCCTGTCGACAGCTGAAGATTGGCACCCGTAATGACCAAGGCGGCACTCGCTAACGCGGTTGCTCCTAATATAAAACCGCGCTTAGTAATTGCCATAAAAAATCAGTAATCCTGTGTGGAGGACGTAATAGTACGCCCAATTTAACATACCTGCCTAGTTTGTCGCCTGAGTCTAGCCTGAGTTTTTGGGAGAGAGGCTCTAGGTAAAGCCGCTAGCAACTTTTGTGGAAGATTAGCGGAGAAATAAAGGACGAGGCGTCGAAGGATAGGGCGTCGGAAATAGAGCAGGTGGAAACAGAGCAGTCGACGATAGAGCAGATGAAGATAAGGCAGTCAAAAGGCAGTCAAAGGGCAGTCAAAGCTCCGTTTAAAAAGCTTAAAGCCAAACAGATACGTGCTTGCTAGATCAGTGGACCACTTTACTAAGCGCACAGTACTAGAGCAATTAAGAAATACAGAACACAAAGAAATAAAGGTCAAGAAGCAAACAAAAGTCAAGAAGCGGCAACGGCAGCTACAGCGGGCTGCGCAGACTCTTCTGGCTCAATCCAGCGTCCGTCTGCTTTGATTAGCTCAATTAAGGCTTCTACCCCTCGCTCTTGAGGGACGCGTTCGATTTCTTCACGGCCTCGATAGAGGGCGATAGTACCGGGCTGCTTGCCCACATAGCCATAGTCAGCGTCGGCCATTTCCCCTGGGCCATTGACAATGCAGCCCATTACAGCAATATCTAAGCCTGTGAGATGGTTGGTGGCTTCGCGCACCTGATGCAGCACGTTTTCTAGATTGAACAGCGTGCGGCCACAGGACGGGCAGGCTACGTACTCCACCATAGTTTTGCGTAGGCCCAACGCCTGCAATATGCTGTAGCACACTGGAATTTCTTTCTCGGGTGCTTCGGTGAGTGAAACGCGAATGGTATCACCAATGCCTAGCGCTAGCAGCGTCGCGATACCGGCAGTAGATTTGATGCGGCCATACTCACCGTCACCGGCTTCAGTCACGCCTAAGTGCAGTGGATAGTGCATGTCTAGCTCGTCCATGCGCTTTACCATCAGCTGATAGGCGGCTAGCATCACTGGGACGCGGGAAGCTTTTAGCGATATCACGATGTTGTAAAAATCGAGAGATTCGCAGATGCGAATGAACTCTAGCGCGGATTCGACCATACCTTCGGGTGTGTCGCCGTAGGTAAAGAGCATGCGTTCGGCCAGGGAGCCATGATTGACGCCAATGCGCATGGCTTTACCCTGATCGCGCAGGGAAATGACTAGAGGCGCTAGCGTTTCGCTAATTTTGCTGCCGATGGCGTCGAATTCGGACTGGGTGTACTCGGTACGATCGTCTGCTGGCTTTTCGAAAACGTATAGCCCAGGGTTAATGCGCACCTTATCTACATGCTTTGCCACTTCTAGGGCAATTTTCATGCCGTTGTGGTGAACATCTGCCACTAGGGGCACCGCTTGATAAGTTTGGGCTAGCTTAGCTTTGATATCTGCTAGTGCCCTCGCATGGGCCATGCTGGGTACGGTCACCCGCACAATTTCACAGCCTGCTTCGTGCAGTCGCCGAATCGCGGCCACAGAGCCCTCTATATCTAACGTGTCTTCGTTGATCATCGACTGCACGACCACCGGATGACCGCTGCCAATCGTGACGCTGCCGACGCTCACTGGCCGCGTTTTTCGTCTATTGATAGTGGTTTCAAAAGCAGTCGCGCTGTCTGGGCTAGCGCTGACGTCAGGAATAGGGGGTGTAGACAGAGTTTGCATAGGTATTAAGTGGGCCCATCGCGTGGGGCTAGCTATATGACCGAAGCTATATATTCAGGTTGCCACAGAACGCGGCAGTTTGATGGCGTTGAATAAGAAGAAAACAGAGCTATTCCAATTCGGCAGTGCACTCTAGTACTAGCCGCTGATTCACCAGGGCGTGAGGCTGCACTTCTAAGGCTTGACGGAAGGCTTGGATGGCCGCGACATAGTTGCCGACTGCGCGGTGGCTGAGCCCTAAACCATGCAAGGCTCCAAAATGATAGGGCACTAGCGACACGACCTGCTGACAGTCTGCGATCGCCTCCCAATAGCTCTTCTGAATAAAATGCAAAACGGCTAGCCGATTCCAGGCTTCCGCAAAGTCAGGCTGTGCCTTCACAATGGTCTTTAATAAAGCTTCGCATTTATCAGGCTCACCCATCTCTAGAAAAGACTGCGCCTCCATCAGCTGCTGCGCGCCGTGAACTCCTTTTTGATGGAACCATAGGTGCCACAGTTTAGCCGTTGCGCGATCGCGTACCCGCTCATCTGAACGCTTCAGATCCGCAAGCAGACGATCGACACGCGCATCATTCATTGAAAGAAAATTCCTTCGTATATTAAAGACAAGCCAACCGCTGCCAGATCTCAGGGCTCCCAGATCTCAGGGCTCCCAGATCTCAGGCCTTTAGATTATAGCGAGGCGACAGCGACAGGTGCCTGATTCAACAGCAGCCCAAAAGATTAAGACGATTGGCTACGCATATTTGCAACTCAGCCGTTCTACTCGACAGGTCTACTCAACGGCTCTACTCAACAGATCTACTCAACAGCCAGAGACACGCGCTGTCCGCCAACTTTTCTTAGCTCGTCTAGCAAGTTGGCAATGTCGTCGTAGGGCAAGCTGCGGTCGGCCTTTAGCATTAGCGAACCATTGGGGTTTTCGGCAAAATAAGCCTGAACCTCACGATTGAGCGTCCGCAAATCGGTTGATTCTCCCTCGAGAATCAGCGTTCCGTCTACCGTCAGCCCAATCGTTAGTGGCTGGGCTTCATCGGTGTTATTAACCGTCTCTTCATTAGGGCTGTTCACTGATTTTGGCAGCGTCACGCCGTTGATTTGGACGCCGGTTAAGCTCATCGAAATAATCACAAAAAAGATAAGAACAGTCATCAGCACATCCATCATTGGGACGAGATTGACTTCGGGAATGCGGCTGCTGGGTCGGCGACGAGTGCGCATAAGAATCTAAAGAGAACGTTTAGGGAGTTGGGTTTTCAAGACTCTCTTCGTCCGGGGTTTCTTGAAGAGCCAAAGAGACGCGATCGCCGCCAACTGCTCGCATATCGCCAAGGAACTGCATGACCTGTTCGTAGGGAAGGTCGCGGCTGGGAACTAGATATATAGTCTGATCGGTGTTGCGCGCTAGGTAGGCTTCCATTTCAGCGGTGAGCAAGTCCGCAGCAATAGGTTGACCGTTGAGCAGCCGCTGTCCGGTAGCATCCATTTCAACAATGAAGGGATCTTGCAGCGTTTCTACTACAGCAGTAGGCGTATCTTCTGATTCTTGAGGCGGAAGATCGACCTGTATTAGCTGTTCGCTACCCATTGAAACTGAGACCACAACAAAGAAGGCGAGTACGCCCATCATTACCGTTAGCATCGGAATGAGATCGATGGTGGGGATGCCGTTGTCTTCTGATGAGTTGCGAAAGCGCATAGGGTTTGATCAAAAGCTAAAAAGAAGGAAGCTGACGGCTTTCGCCCTGAACGTCTCTGCTAGTCGGTGTGTCTCGGCTAGTTGGTGCGTCTCTGCTAGTTGGTAAAGCAGATGGCATAACAGGTGATGAAACAGAACGATTAGGCGTACCGCCGCTATCTGAGTCACGCACTGGCCGAGCAGGCGCAGACTCTCTGTAGGGCAGACGGCCTGCTTCGTACCAGTACTCGCGGTAGATCAGCTCTAGCTCGTTCCCCGCTTCTGAAAAATAGTCCATCTGCTGAGACTGCAAAGTGACCATCACTCTGAGTACAAGCAGAGCCAAAATAGCCACAACCATGCCAGCGGCAGTCGTAATTAAAGCTTCTCCGATACCGCCTGCGGCTTCGGTTGCCCCAACTGCGCCATCTCCCCCACCGATATTGAGGTTTTCAAAGGTGGCAATTAGGCCAGTCACTGTACCAAGAAGCCCCAGCAAAGGGGAAATGGCGACGACGGTTTCTAGCAGCTTGTCGCCCTTACGCATTTTGACAAATTCTTTATCACCGGCATTTTCTAGCGCTAGGCGAAACGAATCGGGCGAGGGATTTTTAAGACTCAAGGGGGCAAGTAAGAAGCGGCCAATCGGCAGGTCGCGGTCTCTAGCGGCGATCATCGCTGCCCCGTCTAAGTCTTGGCGCGCCTTGTCTAAAACTTCGTTGACAACTCTACCTTCTCTTTTGAGCAAATCAGTCCAAAACGTCGCTCGCTCTAGGGCACAGGCCATCGTAAAGACAGAAGCCCCAACGATAGGCACCATCACGGGGCCACCTTTTGCCAAAAAATCAAATACGGTTGTCATAAGAATCGAAGGGCGCTTGAATGCCAGAAGAACTATAGCGGCCTGACTACTCGCCTGGGTAAACAGGAGATTAAAACATCTAGACTTGAAACATTTACTATCTACTTATATCCACATTTGCTTAATATCTGCATTTACGTATACCGGCCAAATAGACTGGCTGAGTGGACTGGCTAAACTAAACAATGCCTTGCGATCGCATAACGCTCAACAGCCAGCTTGCCATCGTGGCCCGACGAGTCAGACGCGGCACGAGCTGATCGACCGAGTAGCCTTTGAATCCAAGCAAAGTTTTTAGCAGCTGCTTATTTTCTTTTGGAATAGCGCGGGTTAGCTGTACAGTCGCAGGCCGACTCTCGATAAAGTTGGGCGGTTCAGGATACTTTTGACGCCAAACGTCGTCTACACAATCAGCGATCCAGCGCTGAGTTGTTGGGTCATAGCGATAGCCTAAAGTCTGCCACACCAGCTGATTTACGCTGTCATCGGACAGCTCGTTGTTCAACACTGCCCAGAGCGTCTCGGTGGTTAAAGGAGGAAGGTTAGTCATCATAAATCCGATAGTATCAGCCCATTCTGTGCCTAAAGAGCCTAGAAAAGAAAAAGAGGCCAGGAAAGAAAAAGACAGATGAACTTCAAAAGCGTCCCAAAGAACCCATCGCCAGAGTCGCTAGACCCGCAGATAGAGTCGCTAGACCCGCAGATAGAACCGTTAGACCTGCAAAAAATTGAGGCTGCGATCGCTCAAAACGGCACCGAACTGGGTATCTGCCCAGAATTTGCTCACATCAGGCCACAGGTTGATATCCACACCTATCAATCTTTGCCCTCAACCAATACACAGATGTGGAAGCTACTAGCAGCGGGTGCCAAATCAGGAACAGCCGTTATTGCCCAGCAGCAATCAGCCGGAAAAGGTCAGCGCAACCGACAATGGGAATCCTCGCCTGGTGGACTCTATCTCTCTTTGGCCTTAGAACCCAACTGGCCGGTTTCCCACAGCGCCCAGCTCACCTGTCTGAGTGCCTGGGGACTAGCCACTGCCTTCAACAATCTGGGTATAGCAGTCCAAGTCAAGTGGCCCAACGACCTCTTTTTTCAGGGCAAGAAGCTAGGCGGCATTTTGACAGAAACCAAACTGTCACATCCTAACGGCTCAGCATCCAACGCGGTAGAAGGTAATGGTAGACGTTTGCTAGGCGATAACAGCTCGTCGCTGTACAGTCAGCCATCTGGCGCTACAATCAAGCAGGCTGTTATTGGAGTAGGTATCAATTGGCACAACTCGGTTCCCGAGAACGGCATCAGTCTGGCAACAATACTGGAGACGGTGGAGACCATTCCCAAGTTTGCCAAAAACAAAATAAATTGTTTAGAGGTGCTAATCGCACTGGCCATTAGGGGAATTCTACAGGGTGTTATTTTCCAACAGCAGGTTGGCAGTCAAGTTTTTATGAAGTCCTACCGGAAACTACTGACACAAATTGGACAGTCTGTTTCACTAGATGGTAACGGCAGCCTATCGCTAGCCACCCCGTTATTGGTCGCGCCCGCATCAAATACGCCTGTATCAGGCATATCTGCGTCAAACATGCCTGCGTCAAGCACATCTGGTAGCCAGCCCTTAACCCAAGCGGTCGCACAGGAACCGGGCGCGCAGGAACTGGGCACACAGGGAACAGGCACGCAGACGACCTCAACACAGATAGCCGCTCAACACAGCGCTCAGCGAGCAAATCGTTCCGGAGAAGTCGTCGGGGTTTCAGAAGAGGGATACTTACAAGTCGCTTTACACAGCCCTAAACGAGCTAAAACCGATTATTCTAAGATCGATCTTGCCACCGTTTCAGATGAGGATATTTTGCTGCTTAGACCCAGCGAAATTCACGTAAGTTAAGATTACTGTTGGATTTATTTTTAGGTTTATGACTATGACTGCGCCCCAGCATGAAGACACCACTACATCATCTGAGCAGGGAAATAGCCATGTCACTCAGGGCCATGTCACTACCCAGAGTCAAAGTCCCCAAGGGCAAAACCAGGGCCAGGGCCAAAATCAGGGCCAAAAGCTACAGCGGTGCTGGTTTGTCACACTAGGGCTACTCGGTGGTTTTGGCTTTATAACCAGTCAAATGAGCTTGGCGATCGCAGAAACAGACGCCCTGATCAGCAGCCAGCCAGCGAGCGCGAGTGATTCGGCTAGCGATCGCAGCCAGAACTTTGCCGCCAATAGCTATGCCGCCGACAGCAATGCAGCTAGCGCCTACACCCTGACGGAAGTCAACTATCTGCCCCCACAGCCCTCGTCGCTCGTCGCCGAGACGGTCGCTCAGGAAGTAACCGCTCAGCCGCTTCCTGCCGTAGACACGTTCATGAATACCTCTGTTTCCACCTCGGATGCAGTTGCGTCTTTAAGAACAGAAGCAGCCTCAACGGTTACGCCTGCCGCAGCTACGCCTTCAGCCGTCACGCCCTCAACCGTCACGCCCTCAACTATCACAGTAGAAGCATCAGCCGTAGCACCTGCACCCGCAGCGCCCGCAGCGACTACGCCTGCACTAGCACCGACAGTTACAGACACCGCGACGCCTACATTTACGTATCAAAGTAAGCCTGCTGCCACCAAAATGGCAGGAAATCGCAACCATCCGCTAGCGGGTTTAATAGAAGCCAACGGCATTGCTGCGCCAGTCTCTGCCTACGCACACAACCGCGCGAACAGCCATGCAAACGCTGAGGCCACTAACGCTCGGGCCACTTTAGTCTCTAGCGCCGCTGGCGAGGCAGGCATAGAGCCGACCAAAGAGGCCGCGCCTGCCGCTGTTCCCGATATTTTACCGGCTGAGCCTGCCGCACCGGCTGCACCACCGATCGTTAATATTGAGCCCGCCATACAAGCCGCGCCCGAAGCCGCGCCACCCGTACATGCTACTGAAATTGTCCCAGCCGCCCTGCCAGAAAGCGCCAACCTGCCAGAGGAATATAACAGCGTCTTTGTAGACCCAACCGACTACAGCATTGGTGCAACAGAAGCCCCTAGCGTAGTAGTTTCAGAGCAGTCCACGGGCTGTGAGTTTACCGTAGGGCAAAATCAGGCCGTACCTAACGGGGCCTGTGGCGTTTCTGGGGCTCCGGCTCCTGTTGCTAATAGTGGCAGCAATGGCGCATCCGGCGCGGCGATCGCACCAAGTGGTCAGCAGCAGCCTGCGGCAACTGCAAATGCCCCCGTTGCCAGCGGCCGCTCGGTGAACGTGGGTCCTGTTAGCTTCAGCGCTGCGGGCATTCAGCTTTCAACTAGCGCAGCAGGCCGTGAGTATCTGAATCGATCTGTGCGGCCCCTCGTCAGCCTTCAGGCAGCAGAACGATTCATCTTCCCACTGGCCATTCCATCGCCCATCACCTCCTTATTTGGTTTCCGGCTGCATCCTATTTCAGGAGACCAGCGGTTTCATGCAGGAACTGACATTGGCGCGGAGCAGGGCACGCCTGTTTTAGCAGCACAAAGCGGTACGGTTGCTGCGGCTGAGTATTCAGGGGGGTATGGGCTAATGGTAGTGCTACGGCACAAGCTAGAAGACACTGAGCTAGAAAGCCGATATGCCCACTTGGCTGAAATTTTTGTTGAGCCGGGCACAGAAGTAAACAAAGGCGACATTATTGGTTTGGTTGGCAGCACGGGTAACTCCACCGGTCCTCACTTGCACTTTGAAATGCGGCAGCTGACGGCTGATGGCTGGTTGCTCGTAAATCCAGATGGGATGGTTCAGGCGTCTTTAGCCAATCTAGTGAATGCGCTAAATAATCCAATGGCAACGTTGAGCTTTAACTTTAGCGATTTCAACCTCAGCAATCTTAGAGCGGGCGGCTCGCTCAAAGCGCCAACCGCCGCTTCTACTGAAATTCCAACTTTCCCAGTCCCCGGCCAAAATGGGATTCCCTTCCGTCCGGCTCAGCCAAACGCCAGTTAATCAACGACGCAAGCGCTAGGCGATGACCATCCTAGAGCCTACAGAGGGGCCGACAGGAATGCCTACAGAAGGACCAACTCAAAACCCGTCCCCTCAGCGCGGTGCAGGCGACGGGTTTAGATATCTGCGGACCATTCGGTTTGCTGAAACAGACGCTGCGGGCGTTATGTATTTTGCTAATTTGTTGACGCTTTGCCATGAGGCTTATGAAGCGGCGCTGGAAAATGCTGGGTTCGATCTGCGGCTATTTTTTTCTAGAGAAAGCGATGTAGCGGTGCCCATTGTGCACACGTCGGCAGATTTTTACCAGCCGATGAGATGTGGAGATGCGATCGCAGTTCACCTCACCCCCACCCAGATCAGTCCTCACACCTTTGAAATACGCTACGAGATACATAGAGCAATACACCCACAAACCCAGCAGGCTAAAACTGCAAAGACCCAAAGGCCAATCGCCACAGCCTTAACCCGGCATGTTTGCATTGATGTTAAAGGCCGCGATCGCCAGCCGCTACCACTCAAACTCGCTCAGTGGATATCTTTGTAGCTAATTGATGACCTTAAGTTGATGACCTTAAGTTGATGGCCTCAATTCCACCCCTTTGCCTGATAGCTGAACCGTAAAGAAGAGATCAAAAATACTGCTAATCACTTTTTCTGGGATACCCATGCACTTTCTCGCTTAGTGGCTTGCTTAGTGGGCTGAGCCATCGCCAGTGATGGCCTACTTTAAGCTACGAGCGTGGTCTAGAATTAGCCAAAATTGAACTGCGTCAAGTCTTGAGAGCAAATGGGTACTTTAAGACAGTCAACAGGTCATCTCTATTGATTGTGATTAGCGCCACCAACTCTGCGAAAAGTTTGCTTATTTCTGTGTGCCTAGCCAATGTATAGCTAGCGTCGGATGCATTCGCACGCTAGTGAGCTACTTAGCTCTATACGAATCAACGGTTTCACTTATTGAAAATGTACAGAGCTAAGTGGCCAAAGCTATATGTCAGCGCTGATCGTCTTTGCCACAGGCGCTGTTCTGCTTAGAGACACCTTTGCAGCTTTACTCATGCCAAGCACTGTCAGCGCTTAGGTCAGCCTATCTCCGCTGGTTCTAAAAGCGCAGGCGAAGCATAGTCGAGAACGATAATAACGGTCGCTACTCTAACTGAACTGTTGCAGATTCGCACTACAGAAGCAGGGATCATCAACGTAGATACGGTTATTCACGTTGCCCTGTTTGCTGTACAGGCGCAATGGTGAACTCGCTGCCATGCTGACGAAAGACTCAGCGATTTGGAGATGGCAAAAAACCTCACAGGCTAGTTGGATTTCGCTAGAGAGATTAACTCAAGCGCCAACCGATTCATCTATGGGCATCTTCTATGGGCATCTATACACCGAGTGTCGAATTGATTTGAGGCAGCCGCGCCGCGCCGCATACGCAACCCTTTGAACTCGAACGGCAAGTGTCAGGTGAAAAACGAACCCAACGCCAGGAGCAATGTCCATCAAGAAATGTCAATTGGAACAGCTAGCACTTCAGTTCGTTAGTGTTTTCCTTTTTTCTGCTATCAGCCAGGGATTCTCGGCATCCCCTGTTTATCCGAAGGCATTGGAGACAAAGAATCTCTTAACCAAACAAGCTAGTCAGATTACAAGCGAAGTCACTACGCCATCAGTCGATGAAAGACCGCTCGAAATTTTTCTTGTAGATATCAATATTGGCGATCGCAACGTAGCCTCCTCTGCCACGATCCGAGGCATTTCAGATGACACACAGGCAATACAGCTATCGTCATGGCAAATCCCAACTAGTCAACTTTTCCCAGCGCTAAAGATCTCTGTCACCGTTTTGGAAGAAGGTCGGCTAGAGCTGAGTTCTCCAGGATTCGTGACGCAGGTTGATGCTGAAACCCTGACAGCAGATCCCGACCTAGGACAAGTGATTTCAGTCGGTGATATTGAACGGCTGCTAAGCGTATCGGTCCAATTCAACGCCACCGAATCTTTACTAGTGCTAGAGCCACAGTGGGCTAATGAGCAACCGTCTTTACCCGTCGTCACAGCAGGGCTTCCAGCCATCACGTCTCCTCGATTTAACATATCATCTGTGCGTCAGCAAACGACGCTATCAACTAGAGACAACCGCCAACCAAATATACAAGGTAATCTGAGCGCGGTAGGCAGCCTCTCGGGGGGCAGCTGGTATGTGCGCGCCCATCAGCCCGACGTTGCCGATAGAACAACCTGGCAACTCCGAGAGGCGCAGTATCTTAGGCAAACCGATGCAGCGGACTATGTTGCTGGCACCCAGCCCACCTTTTGGCCAGCATCAGGAAATCAGTATTGGGGACTAACAACAGTACAGCGCTTTGGATTCGAGCCGCAAACCGCCGACCGAAATGGTTTTTCGCCCGTGCTGCGACTGCGAAGTAGCGATGTTGCCCAGACGATAGTGGGTGAGGCTGACCCAGGTACGCTGGTGCGGTTAGCCTTGAAGCCTAACAACGAGACAATTGATGAAGTACTAGTCGATTCGTCCGGGCGCTATCGGTTTGAATCAGTCTCTACCGCAGATGTTCGCCGCTGGCAGTTGCTGCTATATCCAAATGGTCAGCTTTCAGCAGATCCCGAAGTTCGTAGCCCAGAATTTTTGTCGCCGCTACTGGGACAGCTCAATAAAGGTACCGCTGCGCTAATTGCTTCGGGGGGCATCCGCACTGGCGATACAGACTCGTTCTTTGGCAACGTTGATCAAGCGACAGGTGGCGCAGCTTATCGCTGGGGCGCAAGCGACGGCTTAACGGTAGGACTAGGTGCCGTCTATGATGAGTCTTGGCAGGGCTTAGGAGAACTGTTCTATCATCCCAGTGGCTGGCCGCTGCAGCTAGCCGTGTCTGCGATCTCGACTGGCCAGTACAACGCTAATGTCTTCTACAAACCTTCTAGGCAGTTTGACCTGTCGTTCAGCAGTGATGAACAGGCTCAGCGGTTTGACGCTAACTGGCGCGTTGGCTCTAGGGTTAGATTAAGTGCTAGTGGTAATACCAGAGACAAGGCGATTCGACTTGGTGCTAGCGGCTCACTGCGGCAAAACCGCTTTTATCTCTCTGGCAGTGGCTATGTAGATACGCGTGGCGATTTAAGCTGGAGGTTGAATTCGCGATGGGAGCAGTTTCAGCTTTCTCATCGCCGAGACGAGCGAGCCACAAGCACCGTATTGAACTATGCACTCAGACAGCCGCTCTCTTCTGGCCACACCCTGTTCTTGAGCTACGATACGCAGCGAGCAGAGCGTCGTTCTTTACTACAGACTGGATGGCGCTATCACTCTAGAGCACGAAGCCATAGTGGCCGAGACCTATGGCGCTTTGCCTTAGGCTATGGCTTTGGTCGTAGCGGTAATGGATTGATTGCATCGGCAACAACTGGGGTTATTCCCGGTTTAAGTATGCAGTTGCGTTACGAAGGCATTTCTCTTTTATCGGATAGCTCAACTTTTAGAATCGAGCTTTCTCCTTTGTTTGGCTTACAACCATCACTTTCTTTGAGTGACGTTCGACCCGAAGATATTAGAAACGAGGGAAATCTACTGATTCAGCCTTTTTTTGACGCGAATGCAAACGGCGTGCGAGAGCCAGATGAGCCAATTCATACGGAAGACCTAGACTCACTGCTGCTACTAAATCACCAGAGAGCCAGTCGACTGCAGCCTGAAATCACACAGCAGGGTATGTTGATCAAAAAAGAGCCTGGTCTCTATCGGCTCGATCTAGATCCGACAGGTTATTTACTTAATTGGAGGCCCAGTCAAACGGCCTATGCGGTGGAGATAACAGCAGGTAGCCAAACGGTAGCATCCATTCCTTTGGTTCAATCCTATACAATTTCAGGCACGGTGACGAACAGTCAGGGCGAGGCGGTAGCTGGCGCTGTTGTTGAAGTGATCGCAGCAGAAAATAATTCTACGCTATCCTTTACCGACCAAGATGGCATCTTTTTCCTTGAAAGACTTGACCAAGGCACCTATCAGCTATTGGTCAATGGTCAGCCTGCGCAGCCTCAACAAGTCGAGCTAGATACGGACTCACCGGCTTCTCAAACCTTGAATCTTTTGATTGAGAGTAATAGATGAGGGTAATAGAGCAGCACAGCACTTAGGTCATTTCGCGGAACGAATACACCAGCAATAGATACTCAGTGCTCATGACAATCAACATTTAGTATCTATGACTGGTATAAACCTTGCTGGAAACTACCTTAAAGTAAATTATAGAGAGAGTAAATATAGAGAAGCTTGCATGGCTTTGATTTCACCACCATGCCCCACGCTAGCTCGCTCACGCGAATTTCCTCTGAAAGTTTCCTATAAGCTATTTCTTCTAAATTATTTCCTCTAAGCTAACAGAGTCGCAAAGCATCTATCCGAGATCGTTCGGAAGGGATTTTTGAGCCAAGCTATCTCTAGAAGTCATCTGCTTTGCTGAATTTCGAAGCAAAATAATCGCACCTGGCAAGCTGAGTATCCAGCTAAAAGCAGTAATTACCAAAGAGAGCACTAACGCCTCTTCGGCGCTATTGCCAACTCGCACAAAAAGATAAATCCATAGCCCCTCTTTTAACCCAAGCCCACCCAGCGAAATCGGCAGCATAGTCACCACCACAATAATTGGAATAAACACTAACAGCTCTAGAAACGAGATAGAAATGTCAAGCTGCTGAGCGATAAGATAGTGATAGTAAACGATGGCAAACTGCAAAAAGAGCGATAGTCCTGCTGAGAGGGCTAGTGCCTGTCGATGTTGAGAAAATTGATAGAGCAAAGTCTGAATTCTGGCCATGCGAGCTGTTATATTGGTAAGCCGCAATTTTTTTAGCCACGGGGCAGTCAGCCGCAGCAAATAAGGGTTAGCAATCAGCAGCGTACCGCCGACTAACGCGGTAACACAGCCAAAAAACAAAGCTACAATATCCCAGCGACCAATAATTTTGAAAGCGGGCACCAGTCCGGCAACAGCGATCGCAGAAAGTGCAACAAGCCCAGTAAAGCGCTCTAAAAAAACCGAGACTAGGGCAATTTCTGGATCGCGAATCTCTTTGGAAATATGAAAAACACGGTAAACATCGCCGCCCACTGCACCCGGCAAAAAAATGTTAAGAAACATCCCGGCAAAGTAGCTCTGCATCAGGCGAGATGTCGGCAGGTTCTGCCCAGATGACGATAGGATAATTTGCCAGCGAATGCAGCTTAGCCACTGTAAGCAGGTATAAAAAACCAGCGCATAGATGATAAAGCTAGGCGGTAAGCGCGTAAACTGCTCTAGAGCTTGGCCAACATCGGCCTGTGAAAAGATAATGAAAAAGAAGGCAAGGCTAACAGCCGTCTTTAGAAGAAGCTTTATTTTACTAGTCATAGGTAGTGCGCGAGCAAAAAGTACGCGATAAAAATTAGGATATCTGGTCTGGTCGCTGGTGTTTTGCCGCTCTTATCGGCAGGTATACGCAAATTCAGTAGATTCCACACTTAATAGGCACCAAAGTCTCTTCCTCTGTTGGGCGGCAGTTGAAAAATGCCGTCTTCTTTTGTCCACAGGCGCAAACTTGCACCGTAGGTATCTAAAACGGGCTGGCTAATGGTTTGTAGCACGTCGTAGAATTTTGCAAGTTCGGCATCGCGTGGAAGCTGAGGCTGATGAAAGACATGTATCCAGACGCGATCTGCGTGGGTTAAAACGTCGCTGAGTTGATCGGCCGTAGTTAGTACCAGGCGACCTTCCCATCGATCAATAAGCCGACCATTGTGCATGTAGGCCGCGTCAAAGAATGACATGCGATGAGGAACATAGTAATCTGCACCTTTTAATACGTTGGCATGAACTGAGGGGGTATTGGAGATAACAACATCTCCAGGCCGCTTATGATCAACAATATATTGCGAGACTTCAATATGACGGGGCGTCAGTGATTCTGAATAGCTCGCCAAGATGCGATCTGGCTCAATATTGCCCAAATATAGAATGGCTACTGCGGCGATCGCAATGGCCTTGATCGGCAGTAAAGGGCCAATCCAGGTGCTCAAAATAGTACCAAAACGCTCTGCTATCGTAAAAGCGCTATAGGCAGCTAGCAAAATAAAGAGTGGATAGCACGGATAGGTATAGCGAGAAGCCTTGAGAGAAACCAGTACGGTAACAAACATAATGCTCAGCAGCACCATATTGAACAAAAACAGTTTGCGGCCATCTTTTTGACGACAGAAGTAGAGCCACCCGCCAAAAAACATGAGGCTGTAAAGCGTGTGCATGCGGTTGAAGCCAACAAAAAAGTCTGTGCCAAAAAAGGTGATATTGCCCACCTGAAACTTTAGCTGGCCGGTCGTCATTGAAGAAAGACCTACCAGCGGCGTCAGGCAGGTGATAGAAAACACCAGCGCATTGAAAACAAACATAACGCTAGACATAAATCCGCTGATGATTACTCGCCAGTCGCTCAGCCACTCAAAATCTCGGTAAAAGTAAAGCGCACCCAGAATAAATGATGGCATTAGCGTCATCGTAACTTCTTGCGTGAGCAGCAGGCAGGCCAGGGAAATAAAGCAAATATACTGATACCATCGCTTTGGCTCTTGGATGAGCACAGAAGCATCTACAAATCCGCGATAGAAAGACCAACAGCTCAAGAGATAGAGAAATTGAGTTTGTTGATAAAATCTCACGTTGCGCGAATACCATAGCTCCCAAGGATCGATAGCAACAATCAGCATCGCGATCGCAGCAACCGAGACTTTGCCGCTGACCAATCGAGCTAGCACAAACACCATCACCAGTGTGCCCACCGCCCACAGCACAGACCACATGCGAGCATGCTCTGGTGAAGGCCCCACAATTTTCAGCCAAAGTGCCAGCGGATAGTGGAAAAAAGGGCCTCGGGTATACCAAATTTTAGAGGTAGAAATCGGCACGCCGGTTCTTAAAATGCCGCGAACCGCATCGTAAGAAACATTTTCATCAGGTTCTAAATCGTTGAAGCCAATGCTGTAGGCTCTAAGGCCAAAGCCGAGTAGGAGAATGGCCCCTGCTATCCAGTGATAGTCATGAATATGATAAATCCACTGGCACCAACGCGGCTGATCTGGCAACGCTAGCTGAGTCTGCCGCCAGCGTTGCCAAGCCTGTGATAGAAAGACAATTACGCTGCTGAGCGCCACTAGCAGTATCGGTAGGTAGCTGCTTACTATAATGCTTAATCCTGTGCAGGCTAGCCAACTTGCTAAAAAGAGCAGTCCGCCCTTTTGCCAGGTCGTCATTGACTTGGGGCGGCAAGTCCAAAGTAGGCTCAAGCTAACGCCACAAATCGCAATCAGCAAAATTAGCCAGTCAACATTAGCCTGGACAAAGAAAATGCCGCGCTCGGCTTCGGCATAGCGATGCTTTAAAAGGCCCACGATAATTAGAAACAGCAGGCTCGGTGTAAGCACCGCGGTGCCGAGAAGAATAGCCGGTGAAGAAATATTTTTTTTGCGCTGAACAAAGCGGCCGAGGCCCTGGGCGATCGCAAAGCTCATGGCAATGCCACCGCTCATCCAGCCGAACTGAGCAAGAAGATATTCGCCAATATAAAACTGACTGGCATCACCTTGATAAACTCGCTCCAAGCTATGAGGGATCGGCAGGCCGACTACACTAACGCCAAAGGTGGACTCTGCCTGGTTGGATAAATCGCCCGCTGGGGTAGAAGCAACCATTTGAGATCGCCAAGTTTCATCAGTAGCGATCGCATGGCTCACCTGCGCCTGATTATCTTCGGCCCAGCCATCTAACAAAAACGATAGCGGTGCGCTATGTGCAGACTGCCACTCCGGTGATAAAGGCTGGAGTAGCTTAGCAGAAATCGTATTTACTCCAGGGTGTACCAGCCGTGTCACCTCATAGAGGTTGAGCTGATCGGAGTTTTCCATGAGGGTTTGGTGAACCAGCTTGCCATTGATTGAGACGCTGTAGTGCCCTTCGCCAGCGAATCGAACTACCGCCCGCTCAAAAGCGCTCGGCAATGTCCACTGCTGCTGAAGAAACACCTCTCCGTGCGGGCCTAGATGGCCCGTAATCCACTGACCTTGAAGCAATCGATCAAATAGAGGAGGCGTCAGACGGCTGTAGGTTTTCTCTTTGGCCGGTAGTTGCTTAGGCTGCTGCCAGTTAGCGTCGCTCATCGCCACGTCAAACCACTTGATCTTTTGATAGTTAACAGGCAGCGGTGACAGCTTCCAGTCTGTGCTACCCGTATCTAATCGAATTGCTGAGGTCGGATCTAAGACAGGATAGATCGCACCTTCTGCCAGCAGCTGAGGACGTAAATGGCTAGCCTGTAGCTCAACAGCAATCACATTTTTGCCAGGTTGAAGATAGCGAGTAAGATCGAAATATCCTGTCAGCTTCCAGTCTCGGCTACAGCTCACTTGAATCACATCGCCTGTTCTGAGGTCATAGGGGCCACTATCGCTAAACGTTTGAGTAATTTCGCTAGAATTGCGACCTAAGCCTATGCTGTTACGAGGGATGCGGCCAAAATAGCTGTATTCTTCGGCGATCGCCCGGCCATTTACATAGAGAACAAAGTCGTTATTGGCGCTCATTCGCAGCCAGCCGCTTTGCGCGTAGTCTGCTAGCTCGACCGTGCGGCGCAGATAAAACCGATGCCGAGGCGTTGACGGCATGACCCACTTTGCAGTCGGCTGCCACTGTACCGGTTTTGGCGGTATAGAAACAGGACTTACACAGTTCCACATCAGCATGCCTACCAACATGCCCAACAGAACCAGTAGCGCCCCTGCTGCCCAGCGATCGCCCAAGCTGCCAGCTAGCCGGTCACCGGTGCCGACTAATTGTCTAAACTGTTCTACTGGCCATCTGAATAGCCGTCTAAATGGTCGTTCGGGTAGGTATCCGAATAGTTGTCTGCAAAACTGTCTGCAAAACCGTCTGCTCGTTCGATTTGGTCGCCCCATGTTTTAGCATCTCTAGCTTGACGGTATCGCCGCCAAGCGGCATTCATATCTTCAGCGTGATAGTCAGCCCAAGCCTTGTGTAAATAAGCTTGACCCAACAAAGCTACATTCTTCGATTGAAAGTGATTCTGAACCTCAAGATGCCTGTCAGCCACCTCAGCAGATGCCTCAAACTCTCCATTCATCACCCGCATCAGCATCAGATCGTATAGCGCGGCAATATGGTCTGGGAAAATAGCCAGCGCTGCTTCAAACTTCGTCGCGGCCCCAGCGGCTCTGAGTACATTGGGCCGCTCGTTAGACTGAGGGCTATCTAAAAAGTTGTTCTTTTTAGGAAAAGGAATCGAATAAACCGGCAGCTTAGGCCGATCGGTATCTTTAGAATATTCCACTCCTTCGTTCACCCAAGTTGCCGCCAAATACCCCCGCGCTAAAAACAAATGCGGATCTAGGCTCAGTGCTTGTTCTAAATAAGATTTTGCCCTCAAAAAATCTCCGGCACGATAGCAATCGCCCCCTTTAGAAAACGCAACTAGCGCCTCGTTAGGCCGATCGATTTCAACACTGGCGATCGCCCATCGCCGCAAAAAATCTTCATCGCCTCTCAGCGGTGGATAAAAGCGTGAGAGCTGCTGAGAGCGACTTACGACTTGTCCGTAGTGGCCCTGTCCCATCTCAGCCGCAATCTGGTGATTGGCAACATTAACACTGATCAAATACACCACAATAATGCCCAGCAGCAGCGCTGTAATCGGAACAACTGCTCTAACGTCTTTATGAAACAGCTGTAGTGCCTGCTGCCGATGCTGCACATAAATGCCCATCAGACTGATCACTAGTCCCGAAAGGGTCATACCCCAACCCTGTCCACCAATAAAATCGAACACAAAGTTGGCATAGCCAAATCCATCTAAAACCACTCGCTCCCAAGATGAAAACTGAAAAAACTTTCTATCTTCAATATCAAACGTAAATATAGACTCAGTCGGACGAGTTTGATCCAAAGCAACATTCTGCTTCCACTGGGCCTGCACATCAGGAAACTTTTTTTCGACGTGGCGAACCACCTCAAGATTTTGCGCGTTATAAGAACTTGCTAAGTAAGAGAGCGTTGGAGCCAAGGTAATCAAAAAGAAAGGAAATAAAAGCGTTGCAATTAGCGCCCCCCAGTAAGGCACACGCGGAATTATCTTCGGCCGCTTCCACAGCAGCCAGGCTATTCCAAACAGCATAAAATTTCCGATCAGCCAGCGGGGAAACTGCTGCGGCCAAAACTGGCTAGAGCAAAAGGCCTCGACAGCCGACGCCGGGAGCTGATACCACACGTTTTGAACGCCCTGTGTCAGCAGCAAACAGCCAAGCGCATAGACACCATTCGCCCGTCTAATCCAAGGATGAATCCACCGGTTAAACCACTGAACAACTGGTCGAATCCACTGGAAATAGACTGTTTTGAGAGGGGGCTGGATATGCGCCCAGGCCCACCGCAGCTTATGTGCGATATTGTGCACAAGCTGGCGCTGATGTTGGCAAAAGCGAGTAAGAAAAAAAGGCATACCCTGACTATTCCAGCTTAGGTCTCTATTAGATCTCTGATTAGGTCTCTGATATGGTGACAAGATCGCCTGGCTGAATAGCTTGAGGATTGAGAATCACCTGCTCTCCAGGCTCTAATCCAGAGACTATCTCTCGCCGATTATCTTGTAGCGTGCCTACTTTTACTGAGCGTGGTGTTGCGTAATTGTCTTCTACAACCATTACCATGCCTTCGCCGTTAGAAAGATGCAAGAAACCATTCTCAGGTAAACCAAGCGCCGTGCTATCTTTTTCAAACTGGGCATAGCCTTGCAGCCCTGGCGGCATTTTCAAATCGGCAATCTCGATCCAGACTGAATAGGTATATTGTCGATCTACACCAACCTTTTTTTGACCAATAGAGTCCGTCTCAATGGTGGAATTAACGCGCACGACCTTACCCGCAAAAATTTTGCCTGGATAGGCCGTCAAGCGTACAGCCGCCATGTCGTCTACCACCACCTGATTGAGATTAGCCTGATCAACAAACGCCTTAAATACGACATCTCCGCTTAAGTGCATTAAAGGATCGCCGCTACCGGCTCTGACAATTTCACCTACGTTAGTAAAAATTCGACTAGTCAAACTATCTACGGGCGCAGTTATAACGGTTCGTGCCAGCTGTCTTTCGGCTTCTCGAAGCTGCGCTTGCCTAGTTTGTAAACGCAGCTGTAGCTTTTCATATCGCTGAGGATACAGTGATACTGTTCGTTCCAAAGCTAGCTGAGCTCTTTCTAGCGTTAGTTGACGCCAGAGTAAATTGTCTTGCTCCCTATAGCTGTAACTATCTTCGCCTAGTTCGCTGAGTTGAGAAAGAAAAAGATCATCCTCAGGCAGAGCAGCCTCATCTCCAAATTGAAAGAGTTCGTCGTCTAACAGCGAGTCTTCCGCTGTCGCAGCACGGGCGCTCTCTAACTGCTCAGCAGCATCTCTGATTTCATCATCTAATAACGATGAGGTCACGTTGTTTTGACGACGACTTGCACTAGCTGCTAGGCGTGATTCTGCGTTTCTGGCGCGCTCAGCAGCTAACTCAATTTCAGTAGTTAATCGATTGACATCATTATGATAAGCCGCTTCGAGCGCCACTAGGTTTTGTTCGTCGTTAGCCACATTATTTTCAGCAATGCGTACAGCATCTAGATAGCTAGATTGCTCTAGTTTAATCAGCGGCTGGCCAGCTTTTACCTGCTCTCCTTCTTCTACAAAGATTGCTTCTATAGAGCCTGCAACTTTTGAGCGAACTTCTATAGACTGTTGAGCTACGGATTCACCCGGTGCGGAGAGTGCCTGTGTTGAGGTCATTTGGCTAATAGTGACGGTTTCGACAGTGATCGCCTCGCCGCTTGCTCTCTGCTTGGCTGGTGCGCCTTTGCCAGATCCATAAAATTTAGCTTCTGGATTGTTTAATGACGGCAGCAGGACGGTCACTGTCAAAAAAGCCATGCCCGTGAACGGGAATATAACCAGTGAAACTAAAACTAATCGATTGGCAAGCCGCTTGGTCTGGCACTTATACTTTTCAAATCTCCTTTCGATCATGCTTTATGTGCAAACGTGCAAAGCAAGCTCCTGACTGTAGAAAATTGACCTTTTGTTTGGCCGCATATTCTCTACGCCAACGTTGCTAGCTCTGAGTTTGGCTATAGTCTGTTGCGGCTGCGCTGTCAATGAGTCAGTCAATAAGTCAGTTAAGAAGTCAGTTGATGAATCAACAGAGCGCTTGACTAAATACTGCCTGCCATTGGAGCCTAATTTTTTCCCAGCTAAATCGACATTGGACATCTTCAAAACCGGCTGTACCCATTTCTTTAGCCCACTGCGGGCGGTTCAGCACATCTGTAATGGCAGAGGCCAAAGCCGCTTGATTTCTTTCTGGTATTAAAATACCAGTTTTGCCTGATTTAATAACATCCGGAATTCCACCGACTTCACTAGCAACGACAGGTTTGCCGTGGGCTAATGCTTCAATCATGACAATACCTAGTCCTTCAGTATCTCCTTTGCTATCAACAATGGCCGGTAGCACAAAAACATCGCAGGCAGCGTATTCGTCTGCTAGCTCATCTTTAGTGATAAAGCCTAAAAAGCGAACCGAGTTTTCGATGCCTAGCTGCTGGCACTGGGACCTAATTTCTGATTCTAAATGCCCTTTGCCAACAATTCGTAGCTCTACGGGCCGCTCTGCCAAAATTGTCGGCATGGCATCTAGTAGATAGCGCAGTCCTTTACGTTCGTCTAGCCGACCAACAAAAAGCAGACGCGGCAGGTCGCCTTCAGATCTTGTCTTCGATGGCTTTGCTTCGATGGTTAATCCGTAGGGGATCACGTTGATTGGGCCGTCGAAAATATTGTCCTGAATTAGTTGGCGAGTAAAGCTAGAGTTTGACGTGACAGCGGCGGCTCTTTTCGTTAGCCAGCGGAGAATGGGTTTTACAAAGCTAAACTTTCGCATGAGCAACAATTCTGCCCCATGAAAGCTAAAAATCATGGGAATGCCCAGCAGACGGCTGGCCGGAAAAGCCATTAAGCCGTGAGGGAAGGGCCAGTGGACGTGCAGCGCGTCGGGTTTTTCTCGTAAACACACCCAGAATAGCTGAATGCTGCCAAAGAGAATGTAGGTTGCTGCTGCTAACAGATACAGCGGCTGACGCTGGAGCTTGGTAGGTGCCCCGTCTCGCGCTAAGTTCTCGTATTTTTTAAAACAGTAGCGAAAGCGATAGACTCGGATGTTGTCCATCACGTATCCTTTAGAACCTTCGTAAGCCGGTGCAAACACGGTAAATTTTGTACCGGCTGGCTGCATACGAATCATGGTTTCTCTTAGAAAGGTGGCATGATTACCGTCAGGCGTGGTCGGATAGGCCGACGTCATCGTTAAGATATGGCCAGTTTGGTAGGTGTTCATTACTCGTTTTAGTTTGGATAGCGCTAGTGAGAAAGAAGCTGGAGAACTGCTGATTCTATGTTTCTGCTGACGGTTGTTGTCGCTCAAAACAGGCATAGAAATAGCAGAAATAGCAGTAGGTAGATGCGACCCTTTAAAAGATTCAGCCTTCGAATAGGTGCAGTCTCTAAGAGAGTCGACTCTTGGATAGATTCGACTCTTGGATAGAGGCGACCCTCAAGTAAATTCTGCCCGTAAGTAGAGAAAAACCGCTATACGGCAATCTTGGAGAGCGCTATTTTACGATAGTAGGCAATGTTGGCCACTGTACTGTCGGCAAAGGCAATATTTCGATCGGTTGAAAACTGAGGCGAGGCTTTAGCTTTGGAGTTGGAAATGGATTTGTTTTTTGCCTGAAATGTCTGTCGAGCTACGCTGAAACCGACCTGTACAGCGTCTATCGCTGCGTCAATATAGTTTAAGGCCAGCTCAATAGGCTGAAGAATATAGAACCACGCCAACACTCGAAAGAAATCTATTGCAGAGGTAAACAGCCGCTTGCGGCCAAACTTACTGTTGCCGGAAAATCTTGGGTGCCAAGGGGTCGGCGTTTCGATGACGTTATGGCCTTGTCTGGCGAGCACGGCAAGCAAATAGCGATGAGTGATTAGCTCAATTGGCAGATAGCTCAGGAGATCGCGGCGTACTAGCTTGATCCAGTTCATGTCGTGAATTTGCAGATTGAAGGCCCAATGGCAGGCACGATTGGCCAATGAAGAGGCTGCGTTTTTGCCGTCGCCTCGGCCCTGTCGCCAGCCAGCGATCGCATCTACACCCGGACGATACGCTCTTAGCAAAGCCGGAATGTCCGATCTAGGATCAGACTCTAGATCGGCCTGGCTCCACAAAATCCAATCGGTTTTGACATGGTCAATCGCCGTCTGCCAAACCGCAGCGACTCCCAGATTTTTGGGGTGATAAAGAACGCTTAGAAAGCTGTATTTCTGGCAGAGTTTCGCTAAAACCTGCGGCGTGCCATCGGTACTTCCATCGTCAATTAAAACAACCGGCAGCACAACTCCGATATCTAAAAAGGCTTGATCAATATAGTCAAATAGTTTTTCAAGATTTCCCTCCTCGTTCATGCAGGGAATAACAATTGTTACTGATTTAAGCATGATATTACCTCCAGGGGTTTCGTTGTCGCTGAAGGCTATAGTGCTATCGTCGGTAGCCTGAGCAGGCAGATCGCTCTGAAAGATTGAGTCCCAATCGGTTGGGGTTTTGAGAATAGGATTGACGTCAGCCAGTGAAGATTTGCGTGTGTTCATTTTAATTTTGACCAAAGTTGATAATTTGAGATTGAGTCAGGAAGCAAGCTCAAGAGCGGTATCTACATTTCTGACAAGCCGTAGAGAGGGGAAAGTAATCATAATTGAGCTGTTCGAGACATTGAGCTGTTGGGGACATAGATAAAAATGCCTAGAATAAGATGTGCCCGCTAACAGTAAAATACCTAGCCTTCTGGTAAAAATCACTTTGCTGAAAAGACTTTTTCTGACAAGCTTCATAGATATATAAAATACAGAAAACCCACCGAAAAACTACTGATTCGGAGCTTAATGAGCGTTCGGATACTAGAACGTTGGATTAAGACGGTTTTTCTCTACAGGGCAGCTATAGGCTAGAACAATCACGCAGAAAACTCTCGAAAAAAGAGAGCTTTCGTATTTATCTGCCACTGGCTAGCAATACATTAGGCGCTAGCACTTCTAAAAAGCTAGGAGCTTTCAAGCAGACGCTTAATCGCCTATTCCTCTTTTTGTATTGCTTGTTACAAAATTGCGTGAATAGCCAACTCAAAATAGTTTTAAAGAAATTCAGCTTTTTCAAACAGAGGTGAAAAATCCTTTCTGCCTCTGTTTGGCTCTTTTCTTACGCCTTACATCCTTGTTCTCTTGTTGTTCTTAAAGATTCAAAAGCTTCTTTGCACACGAGAAAAACGGGCTATATGTCTTTTTGTTAAGCCTCCATCCTCTTTACAATAGATCGTCTTGATTCGCCATTTCTATCTAAAAGTACTGAAATTCTAAAAACATATTAGTCAGTGTCTTTGCGATAGCAGAAACAATTTCAAGTAGTTAAGCTTAACGGACAAAGACGTTCAGTCATTCAGTCGTTCCATTCAGTCGTTCAGTCGTTCAATCAACAAAAGCAGCGACAATAAAACAACAAATAAAGGTGCATTATGAATTTACTACCTACTTTTTTAAGCAAACTAGCCAAGCAACAATCTTATAATATTGTTTTATCAATGGCTCTTTGCATTCCTTCGCTCGGTATTACAGGGTTTGTGATGACGCCTACCGCCGCAGCCTTTTCTTTAACTTCCTATTCTGATACAGGCTCATCTGAACTAGGCTTATCAAGCAAAACTGGATTCGAGCATGAGTCAACAGATCTTATTGCCAATGGCTTGTATGCACGCCCCTCTAGCACGTATAGCGGCATGGCTTTGGATGGCTCTAATAGGAAAAACTCAGACTATGCTGCGGGTCTGAGCGACCAGTGGTATATAGAAGAACAGCGATTTGGTAAGGACGCGCTAATCAGCGGCTTGTTGCATGACGACTCAGCAGCAATATCAGCCGGACTAAAGATCAATGGCACTGACTTAAGAAGGAAAAAGGTAGAAAAAGGCTGCAAGGCTTGATATATATGAAATCAGGCCTTGCAAGCCAGAAATATATCACCTTCTACTATGTCTCAAATATCCGAAA
>Ga0115546_1000494_pt1 | contig 26756 bp, 19 predicted proteins | sample COGITO_mtgs_1004_FD_87186 | JGI IMG/M metagenome (GOLD analysis project Ga0115546, IMG submission 87186) | Pelagic marine microbial communities from North Sea - COGITO_mtgs_100413 | ecosystem: Environmental > Aquatic > Marine > Epipelagic | place: Germany:Helgoland, sampling site Kabeltonne...
ACTTTACTGTCAAGTTTATAGTCAACTTTACTGTCAAGTTTATAGTCAACTTTACTGTCAAGTTTATAGTCAACTTTACTGTCAAGTTTATAGTCAACTTTACTGTCAAGTTTATAGTCAACTGGCTACAAAGATTACCAGTATAGGGTTACAGCCGCAGAGGGATTGTTCTCTCAGTATTCAAGGAGCAAGATATGGCAAAGCAGTACCGTCTATGTTTATAAAAACGTATTGCTCTCCCAGCGAGAAGAAAAAAATAGAGAGTGAAGCCGTCAACGCTGGCTATAGCAGTACCAGCGCTTATCTCAAGGACAAAGCATTTTCAGACAACATTAACAAGGCAACTCTGGTCGAGTTAGTTAGCTGTATGGTGAAGTTGATAGAAGCAAAAGAATTGCCAACAACAACAAAAGATGATTTGTTTGAGATCGCACAGGCGGTTCTAGACGGTCAATCTGTTAGCGAAGGACGCAAAAGAATTTCGGAGGTATGTAGTCTTGCTAGTCAAAGTAACGAAAGGGAGTAATCATAAAGAGCTGTTTGACTATCTATTTGACCCTATGAAACAGGCTCAGATAGATAAGGCTCTACCTAGCCCTTCGAAGACTGCTACGACACCTCTTTTCCTGTCTACGGTGCCAGGGCGAACTATCGAGGAGCTGGCTCGCAATTTCAGGTGGGTAGCTAAGCTAAATCCAAAGGTTAAAAAGACGATCGCGCATTACTCAATCAGTCTGTCTACAGAAGATAATGGCAAAGTTGGCATTGCCGAAATGAGGCTAATTTCTGAAGGGTTGCTTAGACAGCTAGGATACGCAAGATCGCCTTATTTTGGCGTTGAGCATCATGATACAAACCATCGGCATTGGCATCTCGCTGTCAGTACCGTTGGCTACGATGGTAAATGGGTTGACGATAGCTTCGACCGCTACCATATCCGCCAGGTTGAAAAAGACTTAGAGCTTAAATTCGGTCTTAAGCAAACGCAGCCTAGACCGGCAGCAGACATCAAAAATCTGTCAACAGGTGAGTATCGTCTTAAGCAGCGGACAAAACAGCTAGTACCGAAGGAAAAGCTTTGGGCTGCAATCGACGAGTGCATTCCAATATCTAGTACGCTCTTGCACCTACTTTTGGAACTACGAGTTAAACATTCTAATATCTCTATTCAGCTTAAAGAAAAAGCTGGGAAGCACGTCGGCATTAGCTTTGCAGTTGACGGCGTGGCTTTCTCTGGAAAGAAACTGGGTAGGGCGTACTCTCTAAGCGGACTAGAACGCTATCACGGCGTTTACCATAGCGCTGAATCTAAGGCTTTGTTAGATAAGGTACTGGCTCTGCCTGTAGAGGAATGCAGAGAGCTATACCAAGGGATAAGAGAACAGCAGCCGGTTTATCAGTCAAACGCCGTGTATGGAGATGCTAGCGAGCCACAGATAGAGCTGTAAGCCTTTTTACTCCCCTGTTTTTCGGGTGATCCTTCCGCTACGCTTCAGGATCACCCGAAAAACAGGCCCTCGGTATCTTGGCTAAGAACCAAAGTGTGACTATTGCGCCTCTGGCTGTATGCCTAGTGCCGATTCAATCCGTTCCAATTTCATCAACGCCCAGGTGGCACGTTCATCCACTCGGGTTAGGTGCTCACTCGCGCCACCTACGTGCCATACGCCTAGAACTAGCGCCGCTGTGCATAGAGAACATGTGGAGATACCAGCCATTATCTGCGCAAAGTCAAAGTTCCATCCCTTTTTTCCGGTATTTGTCCTCACTGATTCTAGTCCGGGAATCTGCTCCATTATCTCGATCAGTGATGCCAGACTGGTCTCTAGGACTTCTAGCCGCTTCGTCTGGTCTCCTTTCAAATAGCTTATTAAGCTGGTCGTAGATGTCTGAAGGTCTTGATTGTTCTTCGATAGCTCGTCCAGTTGAACGGCTTGTGTCTCCCCCAAGTGTTGAGTCAAGTTGCTCAATGATCCTTCCAGTTTCACTGAGGATACTTCGAGAACGTTGGATGATTCTTTTAATGTCAGCAAGTGTAGTGCGAGCTGCTGCTGCTGCTCTAAGTGCGTTTGGTTGTTCTCCATCTGCTCGTGAAGGCAATTTGTCAGCGTTATATTCACCTGTGACCATTCGTCTAAAACCCTTTCTGTATTCTCGGCACTCTGTATCTGCTGTATCTGAAATTCGTCTATCTTCTGCGATAGGTAAGCGATCGCCTCTATCAGGCTTGCTGAACTTGCTACTGCACTTTCTGGCATGGTTATGTTTGAAATTAGTTGAATTAGAGGCGTTAGCAGAGGATCTACTCTTTTGAGATAATCCTCTGAGGACTATTCTTTGCTGCTTTATCGCCACCTAGCAAAGATGTGAGCTGGGACTTGTTCAGTAGTACTTTATTACTAATAAGCTTCGTTGTAAGGGAGGTCATTCTCTAAACAGTAGTCAGAGATTAAGCCGCCCTTCATTGCTTTCTTCTTCGTTAAAAGATTCTGCGTATAGAATTTATAGCACAAGAAAGATAGGCGTTCGATTTACGCCTATCAGAACTTCGAGCGACGGATAGGCAAGGCAGGCAGTTGATTTTGAGCAGCGATACATCATTGCTTGATAAGGGAGATGTTTACACAATCCTGTTCTTACTGTTTTAGTTTTGTTAATGTCTGAGTTTTTAGTAAAAGGTACAACAAATAGAGAAACCCATACTGTTCTAAGTGAAAATCAGCCTTATCTAGCTCTAGAACAAGCATAGGACACATATAGATGAAGGATTTATGCGCGTTAAAGCTTAGAAAGGTAGATACAGAGGCACCTAGAAGAGCTGTGTATGTGCCGTCTATATGCGTTTTCAGTTGAATCGAGATGACTTACGCTGGCATTCATAGCTTTTGGTTATTGACTAATTTTTCTTAAAGTTCTGGCCGCTATCTTGTCTTTCTTCTGTCTATGGGTAGCGCCTGCTCAGGCTCAGCAGACAGGGAGTGTCGATTTATCTAACGTGACGTTCAATTCTCTTCCTCCTTATGGAAAGGCGGGGGATATTGTCTCGGCGGGCGACTTGTCAGAACAGATGGGATATGATCCAGCTCGTCACTGGGAAGCAGGCGACCTACCGGCAGACGTATTTACCCTCGGCGATTTTCAGTCTTCTTTTAAAACTCAAGAGCTAAACCTAGACCAAGTAGCTCAACTTTCAGGGCTAGACCTCCAACAGCTCAGAATTAAGGACGTGCCTTTCTTTGAAGATAAAACCTTTTCTGAGGTAGCTGACGCCGTGCCTGCACTAAAAGAGTTTTCTTTAGAAGAGGTACCGGCACTCGCTGAAGTCTTCGATGCCGATCTCTCTACAACCATAGGAGAGCTGATAGACACTGACGAGCTAATTGGCAATATGAACTTTAACAATCTAGTGGGAGAGTTCTCTGTGATGGATATTCCAAATTTGGATCTCGCCGCACTCGATTCCTTTAAAAACTGGCAAGCAACAGCCATGTCTGAAGTGCCGGGGCTTGGAGATATTGGCTTAGGCAAACTTTCTCAAGTGCCCGATATCTTTAGCGGTGTTACGGCCACTCATGATATTAGCTTTGGCGCGAAGGAAAATACCAAAACGCCTACTCGACACTCCATCACTGGCAGCAGCAAAGACGGCTTCTCTGTCCAATGCGTTCAGCAGCGGGGCTGCGCTCACGTTGAGCTAACGGGCGCTGGCAATATGCACGGCGCTCAATGGATAGCAGGCGGGGAGGGCAAGGGTCAGCAGATGGTTAACGGCGGCGAGAAGGTACTAGGCGCTGTCAACGGCGGCAAAGAACCAACCGGGCGGCTTCCCTTTGGAGAAGCGTTTAAGGTTGTTCTGGACGAAACCAGCGAGTCCAAAGGAACCGCTGAGTTCGCGCTCTATTTCAAGTATTGCTACAAAGGCCCGCCAGTTGATCTCGGCTGTACGCCTTATTTTCTCGGCCCCATCCCAATGCCTATTCTTAACAGCAAGGAGAAGGGCATGATCATCACTGGCTTCCTCGATGCCTTTGGCGGAGTCACTAGCGGCCTTCAAGCTCCTAAAGCATGGGAGAAACTCAGTCCGCCACCATCTCAAGATATAAAGAATGTCGTCAATGCTAACGGCGGGCGCTTCGGCAGTCGCGGCAATAGTCGCTTATGCGGAAGTGGGCCAGAGGGCATTGACTTCAAAGCGCTGGGTGATGCCTACAAAACGATTGAAAGCAACATCCATGAATACGAGGCGGTCGGCGTTAATATTCCCAGCGAAGACAGCACTTTTAGATCGTTCGGCCTGGGCCGTTATCAATATATGAGCGATCGCGAAGATGTTCGCGCAGCCATTCTTAGAGAACCAGGTGGCCGCGAATTTTTGGCTCGAACAGATGCCGGTCAAAAACCATCTAAAGAGGATGTTAGTACTTATTTCCCGGTTTCTGTACAAGACGGACTCTTCGTTGACGACCAAAAGCAGCTTATTCAATGGGCAAAAGAAGAAGGGTACACAGGCGATCGCCTTATTGAGGTGGTTGGACAAATGCACTTCGGAGGGCCAAATCCTGCAATCCGTGACTCTGCTGGAACTGATGCTAATGGAATGAGTATCAGACTCTATGGAGAGAAACTGAACAGTGCCTACAGAGACATTCTACAAACTAACGGTAGCTTTGATTGCGGCAAGTCTACAGGCACACTCATTAGTCCAATAGGTACTGCTATCACCAGTCGGTACGGCTACCGAATTCATCCTATTTTTGGCGACAGCAGATTTCATAGCGGAACAGACTTTGGCGCTTATACAGGCCAGCCCATACTAGCTGCCGATGGTGGCGTCATTACATACGCTGGAGGCATGGGCGGCTATGGAAACACCATTGTTATAGAGCATGGCGATATAGAGACACTATATGCTCACCTATCACAAATAAACGTGAACATAGGGGATTCCGTTGCTCAAGGTGATGAAATTGGCTTAGCTGGCTCAACCGGGAATTCAACTGGGCCACACTTACATTTTGAAGTACGAGTACTTGACTCTGGAGGGTCTATATCGACAAACCCAGAAGATTATCTCTAACCTTTACAACCATTTACTGCCAGCTAGACACCTATTATAGAGACAGCATGAAACAGTCAAAGCTAATACGATTCATCGGTCTATCAGTCTTGACGGCTGGAATTGTAATGCTTATTAGCGCGGCACTATCCATGCCATCAATATCTACAGGATTTCAACCCGATGAAATTATTAAAGTGACAGGTAGGAAAGCAGTTACTATCAGTGACAGTTCAATAAAAAATGCTGATAAAGGTTTTCCAGAGACTCTAACTAACTGTCTTTTTGAAAAGGCAACTAATGTACAGTATGTCGGCATACATACGACAACGGAGAGGTCAGGGGATACTGACCACAACCTGAAGTATCATCTCTTTCTCTATGAAATGGATGGGGAACATCAACAAACAGCGCTACTAGAGTTTGGCTCAGTCTGCGGTACAGCATACGATAGCTGGCTAGGACTAGAGATGAGTGAAATGATGCCTATGGAAGTAGCTCAGTCTTTATCACTCCTGAGATATCAATACATCGCGGAAACCATAGGTGGAGTGCAAGAGCTAAAGCGAATGCTATTAGAAAGCCTTACTCCTGCGTTGGACGGAACTCTATCTAGATTCGCACCAGAAAACATCTGGGCACTAGGTCAGCTCGGAATCGTACCACCAGAGGATAAATATGAACTCATTGAAATTGAGCCTTATACACCCGGCCAATTCAGCCAATAAATCAAGCACACCATACAGAAAATAGAACAATGAATTCGCTTATACAACCATCTACCAAAAACCAATCGCCTAAGGTAATTGCCTTCTTTGAAGAGTATCCAGAAATACATGAATATCTTAAAGAGCAAAAGGCAAAAGGCCAATTCCCTGGCGAGTTTACTCCCACTATCGTAGAGGTCAAGTTTCTCGGTCTCACGTACATTCGCTACGAATCAGGCAAGATAACCGCCAGTAGAGAGTGCAGCAAAGGCTTTATCCCAGATTTTTGGGAAGTGTGCTTCGACGAAGACGAATCTGCGCTCTTTGTCCTTAACCCAGGCGAAGTGCTGCTAGATAGAACTGGCGAGATGGCTAACATGGACGCCATTTTAAAGGACTGCAACCTATTAGGCGCGCTTTAGGACAAACCTACAACCCAATCCAAACCCATACTAGAAGCTAAGAAAGATGCCTGTAGAGAACGACAGAGAAATATCGACCGCTAACGCCATACGCGATCTGTTTGCACCAGCACTGAAACCGGGAGAAGAAATTAAAGTCTTAGTCGGTCAAAGAGTTGATCTCAACGATAGCAATTTTGGTAAAACTCAAGATAGGCTCAGCCTTGAAGTCTATCAAAGGCTTAGAGAATCAGTATTAAGTGCAGGCGCTGAAAAGGTTGATGTTAGCAAAACGGAAACAGGTAAAAAAAGGGTTGCTGAGTTTGAAGTACTGGCAGTCACAAATAAAGATGGAAAAAAGAACGCCATAAGCCGCTCACTCTTCAGGCAGGAGAAAACGAAACAGGATGGGGTCGGCTTCCCTATTTCCATTAACGTTCTGGCGGATCTAGCTCTAGACACTCAAGAAGAGGAGGCCGAGGCTGAAACACCTGATGAAGTAAAGACCGCGCTTACCACAGAGAAATCCGAACCCGCTGCTGGGGCAGAAGTCACAATAGTCGATAAGCCAGCAGTAGAAGCGATCGCAGAGAGTGAACCCGATACAACCGAAGCTGCCAGCACAGAAGTAGAAGTGCCCAGAGCGACTGAAGAGGCGATCGCTACAGATGAGCCTAATGCACCTGAGACTGTCAGCGCAAAATTAGAAATACCTGTAGTGCCTGAGGAAGCGATCGCGGAGAGTGAGCCTAATGCACCTGAGACTACTAGCAATGCCGTAGAAGCAACTGAGACTACCCAGGAGGCTCCTGAAGAAGTAAATGCTTCTGAAGCGTGGACAGCATGGAGAGCAGCAACACAGAGTCCTCAACAAGAAGCAGAGTCAGAAGGGGACGAGCCAACGGTAGATGTGTCAAACACAGCTAAACACCCCACTGAAATCACCGCTCTAACCAGGCAGACAGGTCAACCACAATCTCTAGAAGAAGACGCAGTACCCATAATAGGAAATACGCTTGAGACCTTACAGAAGATTACTGAAGCACTGCCTGAAAGCCCGACGAAGGCTCTATTTCAGAATATATCTGCTGAGTTTTCTGCACTGAGCTTAGAAGTACAGCAGCTTCGAGAGAACGCTAAACCAGAGCGCGTGTCCTCAAATGACTTAATCGAGCAAGGTAAAACAAAGCTCAAGGAAATTCAAAAGTCACTAAAAAAGAGACCATTAGGCAAGAGGATTGAGCAATTCTCAGCGACTGATGCGAAAGGCATTGCACTTAAAGGACTCAGTACAGCCGTTGAAAAGAGCAGCACGGGACTCGGTATCGCTAGTCGGTATCTCAGGGATAGGTCTCAGCGTGTAGAGGAGTACGGAATGGCAAAAGCAGCCCTATCAATCTATCAAAAAGGCCACATTCGTACGGGTGAAAACAGCTTTAGCAAAGACGGATATACCGTCTTCAAAGAAGAAGATTATTACAGGGTATTAGACTCAAAACAGCGTCTGGTCATGGCCTTTGATACCAATAAAAAAGGTCAGCCAACCAATGTTGAGCAAACGCCCTATACCCAGAGAGAAGATAAGTGGGCGCTCAATAAAATAGCCAAGAGCAAAGTTATTGAAGGCACTATGAAGGCAGAACAAGCCTACTCCAAGCGCATTCTAAATATGGATTCCTTAGCCAGAGAGGTTATAGGGAGCGGCGGTAACATCAAGGGCAAGAACTTTCACATAACGCGACAGGGCGACACAGTTACCATCGCAACGCAGACTTTTCCTCGTAGAACAGCAACAGTTGATAAGTCAGGTCAGATTGAGTCAAGCAGCTTAACGCACGAAGATTCACAGAAACTAGGACAAAGCCTAGTTATTCAAGCAGACCAGCGGGCCGATCATTCTAGAATAAGAGAATCTAAAAAAGAAGAGATGACAGTTTGATGAATGCGCTCTTGCAACTCTACAGGTAGATTATCGTCATGCTTGAAAACCTCAGCGAAGAACATCCTTTCATAAAAGCAGTCAAAGAGCTTGACCCTAAGATCTTTTCCGTTGTGCTTGATGGAGTTGAGATCTACAGGGGAGAATTTACAGATGATGGCATCAAAACTATCATCGACACCCCAGTTGATACAGACAAACCTCGGCACTTAATGAATGTCTTCTTTGATGATGGCCCTACGCCCGTTTATTCATTGAATCTCAGTGAAAAAGTCAAGCAATAGAACTACAATAAATATAGTTTTCTAGAGCCTAGTTTAATGACATCTCAATCATCACAGCTTGCAGAATTAAACATTCCAAAAGGGACACTTCCAGCTATAAGAAGAGTACTAAGTCATTGGCATGAGCATAGACCTAAGATGTATACCGAGCTATACAACAACGGAACGCTTATGGAAACTGCAACAGCAGCCTATGATGCCGCAGGTGTAGATGCAGAAGAGATCCAAGCGAGTTTGGAAAAAGAATACGGTGCACCTACCGCGTTCATTATGGCGAAAAGAATAGCTGATGAACGCTACATCTACTTACCAACTGAAGAAGACGTTCCCAATTTGATGGAAACCGCTGACGGGGTTCCTATTTATCAATCAGATCAATCTGGTTGAGCCATTCAACCACAACGAAACAGCAGCATGGTTAACTATCGCATTACAGCCGAAGACAACATAGCCGCAGGCGGCGCTAAAACTAAAGCAAAGCAGAACATAGCGGCTATAAAAGTCCTCAAGACACTAGAGATTGAACAACGGCAGGCAACGGCTGAAGAACAAGCTCAGCTAATTAGCTACTCAGGATGGGGCGCTGCGCCCGATATCTTTACTGGCAAAACCGAATGGGCTAAATTGCAAGATGAGCTAAAGAGCCTACTCAATGAAGCAGAGTTTGAAGCCGCTCGCAGCTCTACACTCAATGCCCACTACACCACACCTGCTGTCGTTTCAGAGATATATGCAGGACTAGAGCGACTAGGATTCAACGGCGGGCGAATTCTAGATCCGAGTATGGGCGCTTCTGGAATATTTGAAGGCGTAATGCCCGAAGCAACCGCCCAAGCTTCAGATATTACCGGAATTGAACTGGACAGTATCTCCGGTCGAATTGCGACTTATCTATATCCAGACTCAACGGTTCATGTAAATGGCTTTCAAGATGTAGATCTGCCAGACGACTACTTTGACTTAAGCATTAGCAATGTTCCTTTCTCTCAAATTGGCGTTGTCGATCCTGAGTACAAAGGATTGCCTGTTAATACCCTACATGATTACTTCTTTGCAAAAGGCATAGACAAGGTTAGACCAGGCGGACTAGTAGCCTACGTCACCTCGACTGGAACGCTGCAGTCACGGCAAGGTGAAAAGTTCCGCGAGTATCTAACAGAGCGAGCTAACTTAGTCGGCGCAATCCGGCTCCCTGGCAATGCGTTTAAGCAGATCGCTGGAACAGAAGTCACAACTGACATCGTTATTTTGCAGAAGTTAGGGAATGAGGTCGAACCCAACGGAGTCAGTTGGACTAAGTTGCTACCTACTTCGGTATTAGGCGCTGACGGTCAGGCACTAGTAACCAATGAGTATTTTGCCAATAATCCTCACATGATGCTGGGGACGTTAGCTGATGACAAGCTATATCCTGGTCGCCTAGCACTAAAAGGTGACGGTAGGGCAATTGACGAGGCTATCAAACAGGCTTTTGAGCAGATACCAGATGGCATCTATCGGGAAAGGCTAACGATGGATGTAGAGGAAGAAGAGGAAAGAACACTCATTCCACCAGAGCTACAGAAGACTCTTAAGCAAAGTGCTTTTACGCTCTACGAAAGCCGGTTGCTTGTACGAGAAGGGAGCTGGCTATATCCGTCTCAATATACCGGGAAAAAACTTGAGAGAGCAGTCGGCCTAATAGCAATTAGAGAAGCGACAGAAAACGTACTGAACATTCAGTTACAGGATGGAACTGAAGAAGACCTCGCAGTAGCTCAAACCCAGTTAAACAAAGTCTACGATACGTTTATAAAGAAAAATGGATGCATCAGTAGACAGGCCAACAAAACAGTATTCAAGGAAGATCCTAGTTTCCCGCTCCTGCTAGCTTTAGAAAACTACGATAGGGAATCGCAGACAGCTACTAAATCAGACATCTTCAGTAAGCGCACTATTCAACCTCATGTCAGAAAGGAAAGTGCAGAAACTGCAAAAGAAGGACTACTACACAGCCTTAATGAACTGGGAAGAGTCGATATTGGCTACATTGCTAAGCTTATCGACAAGTCAAGAATAGAGGCGGTTTCTGAGCTACAGCAAGACAGCCTAATTTTCTTAGATCCAGCTAGCGACCAGTGGCAAACTCAGGATGAGTATCTCAGCGGTAACGTTAGGCAAAAACTAGAAGAAGCGATCGCCACCACTGACGCAGGCGATTCTCAATTTTCAGACAACGTAGAAGCGCTTAGAGCAGTCCAGCCAGAGCTAATCCCACCCGGCGACATCGACGTTCGCCTTGGCGCAACTTGGATACCACCTGAAGAGGTGTCCGTCTTCGTCAGTGAGCTGCTAAACACCAGAAAAGACAAAATTAGTATTCGTCACTCCAAAGACGCAGATGCTTGGTACGTCCGTGCTAGCAGCGGCGTTTCTGACTCAGCCGCAAATACAAAGCTATACGGCTCATCTCGAAGGTCGGCACTTAAGTTGATCGAAACGGCGCTAAACCTCAAGACGCCTATTATCTACGACTACGATCAAGATGGCAGCAGGTCACTCAATGTCGAAGATACAGCGGCAGCTAAGCTCAAGTTTGAAGAAATTAGAGAGCGCTTCAAAGATTGGATGTGGAGCGATCCAGTGCGAACTGAACGGCTCACTACGCTGTACAACGAGAAATTCAATACTCACAGAGAGCGACAGTTCGATGGCTCCCACCTAGAGTTACCGGGTAAAAATCCACAAATCACGCTGCGTCCACATCAAAAGAATGCCGTATGGCGATCGCTCTCTGGCAACACGCTTCTTGCCCATGCAGTCGGCGCTGGTAAAACGTTCTCAATGATCGCAGCAGCGATGGAGCAAAAACGCTTAGGACTTGCCCAAAAACCTATAATCGTTGTTCCAAACCATCTGCTAGAGCAGATTGCCACGGACTGTAAGCTCCTTTATCCAGCTTCTAACGTCTTAGCTGCGACTAAGAAAGACGCTGCCAAGGCAAACCGGCAGCAGTTAATGTCACGCATCGCGACAGGTAACTGGGACATCGTGCTGGTCACCCACACCGCATTTGAGAAGCTCCGCCTGAGCGATGAGAAGCAAACCAGCTTTTATAGAGCGGCCTTTGATGAGGTAGAGGACGCCATTCGAGGGGCTTCTGATTACGGCGATGACTCTCGGCGCTTGATGAAAGATCTGGAGCGTAAAAAGGAATCTCTCAAAAACAAAATTAAAGAGATTGCGGATAATCCAGCTAAGGATAATACCGTCACCTTTGAGCAATTAGGCATTGATTTAGTGATAGTCGATGAAAGTCACTATTTCAAGAATCTTGGCTACACCACTAAGATGCGAAACGTTGCTGGCCTGCCGAATACGAACAGCAACCGAGCTTTCGATATGTTCATGAAAGTCCGGTACATCTCGGAGGTACGCGGCGACGAGAAGGGCATCATCTTTTCAACAGGAACGCCTGTCTCGAATTCGATGGCCGAGCTGTACACAATTCAAAGATTTCTTCAGCCTGAAACACTCAAGGCTGCTGGTGTTAGCTCATTCGACGACTGGGCTAGCGTCTTCGGTGATACAGTCACCGTGCCTGAACTATCACCCACAGGTGAGTTCAAAGTAAAGACACGGTTTGCTCAGTTTGTGAATATGCCTGAGCTAATGACGCTGTGTAGACAGGTAATGGATGTACAGACGGCTGACATGCTCAAGCTGCCAGTGCCAGAGATTACGGGCGGAAAGCCGACGATCGTAGCTGTGCCTGCGACCGATGACCAGCTCCTATACATGGAACAGCTAGTCGAAAGAGCAAAAAATATGTCGTGGGAGAACCGCTTCGACGACAACATGCTCAAAATTACGGGCGATGGTCGCAAGATGTCAGCGACCATGAAGCTAATTGATCCAGAGCTGCCAGACGAACCGGATAGTAAACTCAGCCGACTCGTAGATGACACAGCTAAATTTTGGCATGAGCATGGGGAGGAAAAAACACACCTCATCTTTTGCGATCTCGGAACGCCTAAAACCACTGGGCAATTTTCTATCTATCGGTATGTAAAAGAGCAGTGTGTTGAAAGAGGAGTACCTGCCGAGAAGATTGCTTTTGCCCAAGACGCAAACAGCGATGCGCAGAAGCTCGCACTGCAAAAGGACTTTAATGCGGGCAAGATAGCCGTTTTAATAGCCGGAGCTAGCTTAGAGACTGGTTTTAACGGCCAGCGGCGGCTAGGCAGGGTGTCGCACTTTACCGTCCCCTGGCGTCCTGACCAGATAGAACAGCGCGATGGCCGAGGACTGCGACAAGGCAATCGGAATAAGGAAATCGAGATATTCCGCTACACCACTCAAGGGCGCAATGGACAGGTTGGCATCGACGGCTATCTCTGGAAAACGCTGAAGACCAAGAAAATGTTTGCTGATCAGGCCATGACAGGCTCGACAACTCAGCGAAAAATGAGCGATATCTCAACTGATGCATTGAGCTACAGCGAGCTTGAAGGCATCGCGACCGGCAATCCATTGATTATGGAGAAAGCCACGATTGATAATGATATTGCTCAGATGTCCTCGCAAAAACGGGCGCACACTAACAATCTCTATCGTAAAAGAAAGACTTTATCTGAGCTACCTGGCAAGATCCAGTCCACACAAAAGGCAATTACTCAGATTACTGAAGATTTAACATCAGCAAATGCAGCAATTAAGGCAGGGAGCGTAACGCTTTGGGGCGAGCAGCTACGGATTGATGATGCTGAGGAAATTGGTAAGAGGGTTAGAAGTCGGGCTGCGCTCATCAATAAAATGGATGAAGCTGTTACAGAGCCTATCGGTAAATTAGGGTCGCTCTCTCTAGCCATTCACAGCGATGGGTATGCCACGGAGCTGACGATTCGCGGTAGCAGAACTTACAAAGCAACGAACATTGTTCAAGGTAAACAGGGGGCATATCAGGCGATCGCAGGCATTGCAGAGCGCCTTACAGAAAACATCAGCGCTCATTCTAAAAATCTAGAAAGGTATCAAGGCGATCAAAAGGTCTTATTAGCTGATACTGACAAACCATTTGCTAAAGAGACTGAGCTACAGGCCGCGCTCAAACGACAGGCTGAAATTTATATCGAGCTTGATGCCATTGGGAAAGAGAGTCAGGCTAAAAGTACGCTACGGGTGGCCGCTGGCGAAAACCAGCCCGATGAAGTCACTCGACGAATCGCCCGCTTCCTAGAGCAGGCTGATATCCATTCAGAGGTAATGGCAGCAGATGGGTTCAAGGTAACGCTAAAAGAGGCAGAGACACGCATTCCGGTCGTTGTAGATGCCACTGACGGTACATTTGTTACGATTCGCTCCGAGGTAACCATACCGCCTTCGGTTACGGCTAAAGACATCACGGCTACTTTCGGCATTAACAGCGACGGCATCCTAGCTGCGCAAGCAATGCCCGAGCAGACTCAAGAAACAGCACAGCTTGCTCACTATCTCGCTCGCAACGTCTTTACTGCTGATGTACAGACGCTTAGTGCAAGTGAAGCATTTACGCAGGAGCCAGTGGGAGATGTCATAGGGCAGGAAACCGCTGGCCCTGATAGCGATCGCAATTCAATAGCCGGACAGAAGCCAGTTGCCCGCTCTAATATTCAAAAGGATAGGATTTGCAAGTACACGGCCAACTTGCTATCAAAGCTAGACCTACAATCAGAAGTCGTCTCTGGTAATAGTTTGCACACTGAAGTGGCAGACACTAGAAATGGCAACCGGATGACGATCGAGGCGGAGCAAACAGAAGCCGGTACTCAGCTCAAGATAGTCGCCAATGTACGGAACAGAGAATCTCAGCCTGCTTACGTTACAGCTATTTTCTCAATTGATAAAACGGGGATGCTAAAAGCAGAAAGTGTTAAATCAGAGGATGAAAGCCAACCTAACGCTATCAGTACAATACGTTTCAATCAGTACATCAGAACCGCACAGTTCACCGTTGAGAAGTTTCCAGAGAAAGCGCCCATAGCAGACCGGGAAGTAGCTGATTCAGCCCTGCGAGATCAAAGTTCCAGTCAGAAGAGCAGCGGTAAGCTGAGGCACTCTGAGGATAGAATTTGCGACTATACCGCTGCGCTACTGTCAGACCAAGGAGTACAAGCAAAAGTTACTGCTGGCGAAAGTTTCTACATTGAAGTCGTAGACGCTAGGAACGGTAACAATACTTCTATTGAAAGTAAGCAGACAGAAGCTGGCAATAGGCTCAAAATGGTTTCGGACGTACATGCGAACGGAACAGCACCCTCTAATATCACCGCTATTCTCTCAGCTAACGAAAAGGGAGAACTCTCAGTAGAAAGTGTGAAGTCAGAGGCAATGGAGCTACCGGGCAACGTTAGCTCCATGCAACTGGCTCAGTATATGGAAGATGCGCAGTTCGCGGTTCACTTGTTTCTGGACAGTAAGCCTATAGAAAACACAAATATCAAGGACAAGGCACTACACACTCAAGATTCTCGCCAAGCAGATGATGGCGACAATAAGGCTTCTATAGAGGGCAGTTCAGCGTTAGACGATGCTGAAGAAGTAGTCTTGCAGATCAAGTCTCTCTACTCAGGAAAAGAAGAGGAGATACGTCTACCAGCAACACAACAGTCACAAGAGGAACCATTAGTAGAGACCGAAGCTAGGGATTCCACCGTAGAAGAGATAGGCGATCGCACTTTAGAAGAAATCATCTACAAAACCGAGACAATCTCAGTTACTAGAAACCTTGAGCAAAAAGGCATTGAGATTCGATTTGCTCAGAAACCTTCTAGCGCATGGACAGATAGGTTAGGGAAGAAGGGGCAGCAGCTTCGATTCAGCAAAAAGGGCGGCGATGCTAGATGGTACAAAAAAGAGGCTAGGGTTTCTCTACCGACAATTCTGCGAATAGCAGAGCAGTACCACGAGTCACAGGTTGCAGAAAAATTAGCTGAGCCGGTGCCGATGGCAGACGCTGTGCAATCACCAAAGACATTGGAGCAGACAAAGACAGGAGTCGAGGGTGGTGAAGATAATGGTAAAAGTAAACTGGCCCCGGCGTTTGAGCAGCATCTGAAGCTAAAAGAGCAGTACCCAGATGCCTTGGTCGTCGTTCAAAATGCCATCGGCGGACACTATGAGCTGTTTAGCAAAGATGCTGGGCAGGCAGCGCAACAGCTAGGCATAACACCTGGACTCATGAAGTCAGGCAGTGCTCAACACGGACGAGTACCTGTCACTCGAATATTTTCAGAAGAAAGACTTAAAGCGCTACAGGAGATAGGTCAAGTTGCCTTGCTCAAAAGTGAAGATGATATTCAGCTTTATCCCAAATTAGAAACGGCCCCTACCCTCGCCAGTCATCAAGATAAGAGGCCAGCAGCGCTTAGCACCAGCCGTATTCAGCCAGTACATGCTCATCAAAAGAGAGTAGAGAGGGCTATGGCCAAATTCATTGGGATGGCCGGATTGTCCTCCATCGCTATAGATCAGCCGGTACACATGACGGTTGAAAATGGCGACTTACAACCCCTATGGATTGATGCCTGCGACTTTGAAGGCGATCGCCATATTACAATCGCTCAATACAATGAGCCGGGCGATCGCGATCAGCAAATCAACGCTCTAATACGGTTCTCTATATCAAAAGAAGGACTCCTCAGTCTTGAGGCCACAGCTTTTCACGTCGCTGACACCGATAAGGTTGTCGCTAACACGCAAGATGGAGATCGCCGTTTGGCAGCTCTACAGATAAGAAGCTTAAGAAGGCAAGAGTTTGATAAAGCAATTATGAGCGAGCTGCAAGCATCCGGCCCCCAATTTAGAGAACCAATCAACGCGTATTTTGAACAAGCTGCTGAGAGTGTTGTAAGTGCAGTCAACAAAGAAGACGCGCAGCCAGACGCTACAGAGGAAAAGCAGAACAACGCTCAGTCAGAGAAAGTAGAACAAACGCACAAAGAAGTAAATACAGTGGCAGCGGCTGACTTTTTTCAAACAGCAGTTGAAGAACATGACCCACAGCTTACACTCGCCCTTTCAGAGGAGCCTGACAAAACGATAGACGTTAAAGTTAGCCAGCTCCGAGAGTGGTATCAATCTGCTCGCGCTCAGCAAAAGGCTCCGGCAGTACTCGACGATATCAAAAATAAAGGGCTAGCCGCAGTGGCAGCAGGAAAAGAAGGCAGCACTACACTGACTCAAGCTGAGGCTGCTGATATGAGTACAGATTTACAGTGGCTGACTGAACATCCAATTGAGCCAAAAGCCGTATCAGTTGAAAACCTTAGAGAATGGCATAGAGCCAATACACTCATTTCCGGTGCCAACTACACGGGCAAAATAGAAAAAATTGCAGGCACGTTCAAACTGTATGACACCCATAAAGTAAACCTAGAAACGTCTGACTATCAAAGAATGACCAGTGATGTGAGATCGCTGAGAAGTCATATCTCTAAAAGCGTTAACGATATCTGGCAGGCGGTTATAGCCAAAGATATTGCAGTACGAACCCCGGAAGGGTTGAGCTACACGGGTAATCAATATGCAATATCTTGCTCATCTGATGGACTCTCATTACATCTCAAAAATCAAACAAACGACTGTTGTTTTGTGATGCATCAAGGGCAAGTAGTTACGAATACGCTGTCGAATACGGATCTGAAAGCACTAGATATTATAGAAAAGACTCCAGCGCCGTCTACCATGAAACGAACTGAAAGTATTCAGCGATAGGCGAATAGCAGCTTATGTCCAAACCCGAGAATTAGCGCTAAATGTCTATTTGATGCGGCGATGATGGCGACGAGAGCCAGTTTCTACCACCCCTAAGCCTCTCTCCATCAGGTACAGTGCCATTTGAGCAGGATCTCTACGGCTGCTAGCAGCAAGCTCTGGAACTTTAGATGTCAAAGGGTCGGAAAGCAGCGTCTTGCAAGCCGCTAGCTCCTCCAGTGACGAGTCAGATTCAGACGCAAAGACAGTTGGAAAGGAAGAGAGTAGCAACAGCAACTCATTGATGTATGCAGTTCTTGAGATACCAGATTTTTCGCTCTCAGACTGTAGAAACGCTCTCGCTCGCTCTGTCTTTAGGCTCAGGTTGAATGGTTTTGGAGTTTCCTGTAAATCAGATTCCTCCTTACGATTACCATCTTTAATTGAATCAGTCGGAACGAGTCGTAAAAAGTTATCAAGGTTATCGCGGCTAGAATCAGACATTTTAGATGTAGAAGGTTTAGAAGTGAATAACAACACTGCCTATGTTTTAACAATTCAAAAGCAACAAAATCTTTTGGTGTAAAAACATAGTCAAAAAATCGTTGTATAAGTATCTTTACTGATATTTATACTCTACCCAGAATAAAATCGGGATTCACTTAAGTATAAGAAGCGCGTGTGTTAGTTAAGTTAAGTTTTTGTATAATTTCAGCCCTGTATGGCACTTCTCACTACAAAAAGCCGCTGTCACCATACATAACTGCGTAGAAAATAATTATTCAGGTTTTACGATTCTGGAGGCAATAGGGAAAGAGCGGCTTTTCAATCTTTCGATACCTTCATCTATCAGCCAAAGCAGCATTTGGTCTGTGCAACGTCTCTGTTCTCTAGCTATTTTAGGAAGATTTTTCATAGTCTCTTCAGTGAGCAATTTTGAGTATGCATCTAGCTCCTGTAAACGGTTCCCGGCTGTAAGAAATGGCGGCACTCTAAATAGCGAAGCAAGCACTTTGTTTAGATAAGCAGTACGCGAGTATCCTGCTGCCTTAGCCTCTACGTCAATACGAGACAAAATATCGTCGTCACATTTTAGGTGGAAAGACATTCTCTTTTTATATTTTTGGGATTTCATTCTCGAAGATCATAGCTTTTAATGCAACAAGACTGCATCTGATAGATATTAAATTTATTTGCATACATATATGTACGCCAATCTGGGAAGAACCAGCATTCTACACACAGGATTTTATAACTAATGCACACAGATCTAGCTTATATGCGCATGGATTCTGTAAACGCAGGCACAAGGCAAATAAAACTCTTAATTCTGTCTACCTGATAAGGCATATAGACCTAGAAATATAGTTGTTCTACGTGTCTTTACATAGCAAATTAATCTCTCTTAAGCTCTTATTGGTTGTGTTCAAAGGATAGTTAGAAACAACAAATTATGATTTTAAGTAACAAAGCAAAGAGCATTACAGACAAGATTGTTTTAAAAGACTGGATGATCGCGTTGGCCGGACTGTTGACAGTTAGAGAATGTGTCGTTGTATCAGCCTCTCTAGGCGAGATATCCCAGTTCGCAGGAATCATTGCTTCAGTGGCCTTCATCGGCACATGCAGCTTTATGTTCGCTCAGATTTATCAGACAGTTGGTAGAAAGCGCAGAGTCGTCTGTTTTGGCTTAATAGGCTTACTCGCAACACTACTGCTTACTAACGGTGGTGCGGCTAACGCGCAATTTTTGCAGAATGCAGAAGATTTCTTTACAGAGGGTACGACCGCTTTCGGTCTTGGCCCTTCTATTGGTCTCCTTATCGGCCTGATCTTCTGGATTATTCGCGGCGCTTTTGTAATTGGCGTAGCAATCGCGCTATTGCCCGCTATTCAAGCCGCTAGAGAGGGAGAAGAATGGCGAACTCTAGCAAAGACACCCATGATTATCGTCGGGATCGTTCTTGCAGGGGCGGCATCGGTTGACTTCCTTGTCGGTGGAACGACCGGGCCATGAGACCATCTGTTTACGAACCGATCTACGTTCAAAAGGCGCTTAGTTCAGAGGTGAATATAGGCCCTGTTCCAGGTAGTCAGATCTGGTATTGGGCGGGGGCCATGATAGTTACTGTCCTCTTTTGCAAGCTTGTAAATAGAGGATGGCCGGTCGGATTTCCGATATTCGCGTGGTTGGCCAGCACTTCCTGGGTTCTAACTGGCACGGACTCATGGAAGTTCTTAAACAGGTTCCACAAGCCACAGCGGTATGTCTTTGCTGGCCTTAGATATATCCCGTTCTTAAACAAGCGCTAAAACAGTCATAGAAGCCGCAGTAATGCAAACCAAAGTCAAGCCTAGAAAGTTAAGAAGACCAACAAGCAAAGGCTCTCAAACTATAGCTATAAAAGGCTTTGAGAAGGAGCTTGCCCTAGAGACGTTTATTGAGATCCAGCTAAAAGGCCGTAAGGTTGGCTGCGCCATGCTTCAGCAAGGCAGTAAGAAGTTTCGCTTCGTCAACGGATTCGAGTGCCTTGGATATCATGACAACCTGACTGACGTACAGGTAGAGCGAGTCGTTGACACGCAACGGCAGGGTCTCAAAGAGATGGAAGGGACAATTACCTTTCACATGGAGTCTTTCTCAGAAGACCGCGACCGGCAGCAGCACCTTGATTCGCTAATTAGCAAAAGCAGCTCGATAGATTTACAAGCACTTTTATGTTCTGAGAAGAAACGTTCTCAAGAGCTTGCCCAAGATGGTATCAGGCAGGTTAAGCGGCTCACGATCTATGTTGACTACACCGTTGATATCAATACCGCAGAGGTCGCTACAGGAGATTGGAGTGAGAAGGCAATCGCCAGGATGGTTAATCTCTGGGGTTCAACCAAGAAAAGTACTAGCGGTAGCGATATCAACGAGCTTAAGTACCATTCAATGATTGAGTCCGCTTTCAACAACGGTTATCTCAGGTGGGAACAAATTCTGTCTAATCGGATGGGTTTAGAGATCACACCTTTATCAAAGGAAGACCTCTGGAAGCGTTTATATAGCCGATTCAATAAGCATGAAGCGCCACCTATTCCTCAGTACATAACGTGCCACAAGAACGGACTTACCGAAACTATTAATTCTCCACTCCACCCACGGTCTGCACTGATACAAGGAGAATGCGGACAGTCTAGAGTGCCTGTAGCTGACCACGAGTGGATGAAGGTTAAGGATAAGTATGTTGGCGTAATGGCATTTACAGAACGCCCAGAGGCATTCGCCAACATGCGCTCTCAGCTTTTGTATTTATGGAATATGGTATGTCGGCCACAAGTTCGAGACATTGAAGTTGTCTCTCAGGTGCGCTCTTCTTCACTTAAGGTAATGCGGGAGAAGATGCAGGATGTAATTAAAACGTCTAAACGCCGCTCAGAACTGGCCAACGAGCAGTCTTCTATTGATATTGGCTCCGATATCAAACTTAAGAAGGGTATGGAGGCTCAATATCAGCTATATGAAGGCTCTGTGCCGCTTACAACGGCAACCGTTGTTTTAGTTCATAGAGACCGTCCTTCTCAGATAGATGACGCAGCGAACTTAATCGCTAGCTGTTTTCCACTTCCTGCCAGAATCATTCGAGAGAAAGACGTAGCTTGGTGCTACTGGCTGCAAACCTTACCTATTGTCTGGGATAGGTTGTTAGACAAGCCATATAAACGCACAGTGCCATATCTCACTGAGTCCGCACCGGGCATGATTCCACTGACGATGACTCGTCAGCTCGATAGCAAAGGCTTTGAGCTGATCGCAAACAACGGCGGTACACCAATCAATATTGACTACATTAGAGAGCATAAGAATATTGCTTTCTTCGGCACTACTCGTTCCGGTAAGTCAGTTGCGGCTAGTGGCGCACTAACGCCCTTCTTAGCCGCTGGCTATCCCGTTGTTGCTCTAGACTATCCAAAGTCGGACGGCACCTCTACATTCAGCGACTATGCAGACTTTCTAGGCGATCGCGCTGCCTACTTCGACATTGGCAAAGAGTCCTCAAACATTATGGAGATTCCCGACTTACGGGGATTACCGCCAGATGTTAAAGCTGAACGCTTCGACGACTACAAAAGCTTTCTTGAAAGTTCTTTGCTGATGCTGGTGAAGTCCAGCGATGAAGGACTAAACCAAATGTCTCGTGCCATCATCGGCAAGGCGCTCAACGGGTTCTTCGACGATGACACTATTAACAATCGGTATGACGCAGCGCTAGAGGGTGGCTTTAGTTCACCGCAGTGGCAGGAAGTTCCTACGCTAATTGACTTAGCGCCTTTCTACTCAGCTCAATTTCTTGAATTTGATGCTGATACCAGCACGTCGCTAAAAAATGCCAGAGAGCATATTGCTATTCAGCTAGAGTATTGGATCAACTCTAAGATCGGGCGGGCGATCGCTCGGCCTAGTTCTTTCCCAATTGATGCTCAACTGCTCGTTTTTGCACTGCGTAATCTATCGAATGACGATGAAGCTGCCGTCCTAGCGCTCAGCGCCTACGCAGCGGCGCTTAGATCAGCATACAGAGCGCCTAAGTCTATATTCTTTATTGACGAGTCACCGATTCTCTTTGAGTACGATTCTATCGCCAAGCTGATTGGGCGAATCGCTGCCAACGGTGCAAAGCAAGGAATCAGATTATTTCTGTCAGCGCAAGACCCCAACACAATTTGCGAGTCGCCTGCTGCTGCAAAAATTATGCAAAACATGTCTGTCTTTATGACTGGGCGCATTAAAGAGACAGCCATTGATTCTTTCGTCAAATATCTGCGATACGACGAAGAAATCATTTCGAGAAATGCGGGTAAGTCGTTTTTCCCACAGCGAGCTGGGTTGTACTCCAACTGGCTTGTCGATGCAAGTGGAATGCTCACTCACTGTCGCTTCTATCCAAGCGAGCTACAGCTTGCAATCGTTGCTAACAACATGGAAGAGCAGCAGGCTAGGAGCCGCGTACTTAAGCGATTTCCAGGTCGAAAGTTAGAAGGGTACATCGAATTCTCACGGCTTTACACTAGCGCCATTCGCAATGGCGAAGACATGGAGACAATTCAATGATCAAATTTAGATGGTTACTAGCCGCAGCTATTTTACCGCTACTTTTTTCAAGAGCGGTGATCGCACAAAGCACTTTAGAAGAGGTGTCTAATCAGGTAGAAGCACTGGAAACAGCAGAGTCAAGCGGCACCAGCTCGGAAAAACTGCTAGAGCAACTACGAGAACATGCTAACCAGCCTCCTAACTCAGCGGCGAAAACAACTCAGCAGAACGTGCCTACGCAGAACTATACCCAGTCTAGACCGCCCAATGTTTGGGGAAATGCTCAAGGCGGCGTTAACGAAATATTAGATACAGATAGAATTATCGATCCAATAACGGGCAGGATTGATAGTTCTGTTGGCCGACTAAAAGGCAGCGTCAACAACGGCATCAACAGAGCACTAAACGGCATCCTATCGCCGGTCGATAACGCAATTGATAACGCACTCGGAAGTGTCAATGGCGCAATTGATAGAGGCATTGCCAGCATCATGAGTCCGGTCGATGATGCAATAAATAATGCTCTAGATGGAATAGACGCAAAAATAACCGAGTTTCTTGACGGCATTTTTGGTAAGGCGGTAGAAGACACTCTAGGCGGTGTTCTAGATGAAGCAACTGGGGGGCTTCTTGGTGGTATTTTCAGCGGCGGCGGCAAAATTAAGGTCGAAAAAGCCTACAATCCGCTCTCTCAAGTACCAGATATTGTTACCTCTGCAACTTTCAGCAGTATGCTTTCGGGGGTTACTAACCCTTATCTAGATACCATTCCCTTTGAGCCAGGTGGAATGGGCCTACCAGATTACAGCACGATTACTCCGGTCATTGATGCTTTGGTCGCTGGAAGAAACGGCAACCCTAATCAAGTCATGCAAGGGGCAGATAGATTTTCGGTAAACCCTCAAGGTCTGTCGATGTCTCTAGCTCATGAAGTGGAGAGAATCGGCTCACGGGCGATCGCCAATGCCACGCTGAGCAAAGTTGGCCAAGACAGAATGAAGGCTGATTTAGAAGGCGCGGTTGAAACGCTGGATGCCGTTATTGAGATTGCCGACGATGCGCAAGATAAGGACGTCACTCAAGACGTAATGAAAAATTTATCGGCGCAGCTCGCGCAAGATAGTGTTCTTAGAGCGGGTCAGTATCGACAATCAATGCTCGATAGACAACAAGGAGCGGCAAACGCTGTTGTAACAACAGAGATTGCAAAACTGCTAGATGAGCAAAACAGGGCTAGACGGTCAGACTTAATGGGTAATGCGGCGGCTCAGCATAGAGCAACAAGTGGGTTTCACCTACCGGGCGAGTCTTCAAAAGACGACGTAGGCAACAGTGCGACTACCTTCGCACGAGGAAAGTTTAGGCAATGATTGAGCATACTCATCTAGTAGACACTCACAGCTTCTATCTGGCTGTCGATGGCGCAACCCAGCTAATGGAAAATGCGATGAACGTCAACCGAGACGCCATCTCATCTTGGAATGAACGTTGGGAAACCATCTTTAGTTCTGGACTTTTTCTCATTATTGTCAATATGAGTACATTTGCAGGGGTCGCGGCCATCTGCATTTGGATGGTAAATGAGCTAAAGGATTTCGATGGTGATACCTATCTGTTCAAACGCTCTTTCTACACCAACCTTATATGGGCGCTGTTCGTCATGGCATTGCTAGTTCCAAATGGAACAAGACTTGCCAATATAGTGCAAGGGGTACATAAGTTCGGGCAGGCTTTCAACCAGCAAGCGCTCGCTTATCAGCTCGATGATGTTGCTTTAGAAGACGGTATCCGGGCATCGGTCGCAAGAGGAACGCTATCTTCAGAAGTAAGCGCTCAGCTATCCCAGTGCCAGGCATATATCGGAAGAGACCAATACAACTGTCTAGTCAATGCACGTCAGCAAATTAGACAAATGGTTGATGGGTATGAAGACGACTGGCTTTTGAAGCTGCCAAATGCATATACCGACATAGAAGAGAAAATCGACTACCTGCTCAACGTCGATAGTGATATTCCATCTATTGATGAGCGGGGCCTGCTTAACAGTACGGTTGGAAGCCAAGCAAATCGAGCGACAGAAGCAACCCTAGAGGGACTCAACGGAGAGATTAGCATTCCGGGTCTCGATCAAAGCTCTGTTATAGGAAGGATAGCTGGCGCAGTCTCCGGCCCTTTTTTAGGAAACTTAGGCAGTGTTTTTCAAGGGTTTACACATGCCATTCTGCTCAGTGTGCAGTGGGGGTTTGTTAACAGTTTAGAGATGGCTATGCTCCTGACCGGATTAGTCGCACCTTTCGCCGTCATGCTCTCTTTTATTCCAGGAAGAGGACGCCCTATCGTTGCCTGGATATTAGCTTATCTCTCGATGGTCATGGTGCAGTTCTACTACAACCTGTTTACAGGAATTATGGGCGTTGTCATCGTTAACTCAAATGCACATGACATGAACGGATTTCTAATTGTGCTAGCGATATTTGGCCCTGTGCTCGCTATCAAACTAGCCCAAGGCGGTGGCTTAGCCGTCTTTGACACGATTACGTCTGGCTCTATTGGACTAATGCTGGCCTCAGTCGGTCTCGCTAAAGCAGGCAGAAAAAAATAAGGAAATAATATGACTGCAATTAATCGAGAACTTGTTAAACAGAAAATACTCGACCGCTCAAACTTACTGCCGACACTTGTATGGACAGCACTGACGCTGGGTGCCATAAACACAGTGTTGGGCTTTTTCACATTAATAACCGTCTTCTATATCGGCGGCAAAGACGTACCTAGCTTAGTTCAGTTAGACGGCGGTAAGTCTATCCTCGTTGAACCTGTCCACAGCAATTATCGAACAGAAACGGTCATCACTGCTTTTGTAGAAGAATCAATGTCTCAGATGTTCACCTGGAACGTTGTTGATAAAGCTGGTGGCTCTCGACGAATCACTGATGTTGGCATAGATGTTGGTAACGGCAAAAAGGTGCCTACTCGAACCTGGCAAGCCTCTTTTGCAATTGCCCAGGATTTTCGAGAAACTTTTCTACAGCAAATGGCGCAGTCGTTTATTCCACCCGGCGTACTCACAGGAGAAGCCCAAAGCACTTTGCTAGTTGAATCTATTACTAACCCTGTCCCAGTTAAGCCTGGTGTATGGGAGGTCGATATGGTTGCCTATCTAGTCATTTTTAATGGGCGCAATCCGCAGGGGAATGCCACTAGCTTTAACAAAACGCTGGTGATTAAAGCAGTGGAGCCAGCTTTAGATCCACTGCCGGAAGAAACCTCACCAATTCAAAAAGCGGTTTATGCAACTCGCTCTAAAGGATTGGTAATTGACGAAATTTATGAATTAGGAAGCAAATAATGCAAGCCCAGGAAATTCAACCAGTTAATAAGAAGAATTACTCTCTACAGGACGTGAAAGAGCTAGTCGGCCTTGATAAGTCATCCAGCGCTCCTGCCAGTGCGCCAGTGACAGCAGGAAACAATCAGACACCTACAGCTAATGAGGAGCTAGTAGAGGAGGGGGCTTTTGAAGAACAGGAAGAAGGCCCCACAAACCGAAAACCGTGGGAAGTGGGCTGGGTAAAACTTGCTGTTGTCGGCGTTCCACTCGGCCTTATTGCAATGGCTTTTGGTTTCTTTCTTGTTAAAGTCACCAGCATGAAGCTGACGGAAAGTGCAGAAGAAGCTGAAATAGTTGTAGATGCCGGTGAGGATGCCACAGCATTAAAAGATATAGAGCAAGAAGAACAAATTGCTCAGCTCAAAACATCGAATGCACTAGGTAATCAGTCATCTGTCTTAGATAATCAGCCTCGACGCACAGAAATTAGGCCACAAACTACGCCTATCGCACAACCTGCAACCGCAGAACCACAGCAGCGACAGGCTACACCTGTCGTAGCAAGACCACGCCCGTCCGTCGCAGCAGCACCTAGTACCGCTAGGTCTCGTCCGGTTGCTGTTTCTAGAACGCCTGCAACACCTCGTCCAGTTGCTGTTTCCAGAGCGCCCATAACAGCGCGAGTAGCATCCCCCAGCAGAGTAATTCCACAGTCTGTTGTTTCTACTATTCAAGCGCCACCAGCAACCAAAATAGACCCGTATGACGCATGGGTAAAACTAGCTGCTGTAGGTAGCTTTGGGCAGGTGAATGACGACGACACTGCTTATACCTCAGCAGTTACTCAAGCCTCAGAGGATAATTATGCGAGTGGCGATATCCAGGATAGCGGCCAGCCCATTCCAATCATGGTTAGTAACCGAGTTAACGACATGGTTGATGCGAATAGACCAGGCTTTAGCCGTGAAACAGCACAGCGGACAATGCCAGAATATATGGAGGCGAACGATAACAGCGTTGACGAATTGACTGGGCAAGCAGCTCTAGTAAAACCGCAGCCTGATGAGTTGACTAGGCAAAGCACTTTAGTTGAAACGCAGTCTGATGGATGGGCCAGGTCAGCTTTAGGTAGTTTCTGCGAATGAAACTACCGATTAGGTAGGCCGAATGAGAATGTCCCATTTTGGCAGCGCGGGATGACGTTCTAATCGAGCTTCAATCGGTTCCATCTGTGGCTTCGTCAAAGCAA
>Ga0115546_1000497_pt1 | contig 26668 bp, 50 predicted proteins | sample COGITO_mtgs_1004_FD_87186 | JGI IMG/M metagenome (GOLD analysis project Ga0115546, IMG submission 87186) | Pelagic marine microbial communities from North Sea - COGITO_mtgs_100413 | ecosystem: Environmental > Aquatic > Marine > Epipelagic | place: Germany:Helgoland, sampling site Kabeltonne...
AAGTGTTTATATCTGTTAAAAAGTATTTTATTATAATATAGTATATAGGTTGTATATTTACATAACACTTTAATCTTTTAATTTGTTTTTAAATAAAGTGACTTTTGTTTTTAATTTTGTTTTAAGAGGGTGTCAGAAATGATATCCTCTTTTTTATTCAAAATGTTAAAGAAATGTTAAAGTTTAAAAAAAGTTTTTTTAGTATATAAAAACCTTGTATATTTGTAGTGTAAAACAATAATAATAATTAAAAACAAACATTATGGAAAGCGATTGTTGTGGTGCATTACCACTATGGGAAACAGATATATGTTCAGACTGTGGAGAACACGCTGAATTTTATGAAACAGATTATTAACTTAAAAACAAACATTATGAAAACCAAAACACTAAAGGATTTAACAAGAAACCAATTAGTAAAGTTAATCAAAAACAACCAACCACATTTGCAGGTTAGAAAAAATATGACTATGCAGAACTTAAGGGATAAATTAAATATCTTGGGTGGTAATTTCGCTTCAATTTCTTTTGATAAGAATTGGACAATTAAAACAATTAACTAAAAACAAACAAAATGAAAACAATTAAATTAAAATATTTTTACTTTATTTATAAACACAGCTAACCTGTATTGTATAAATTTTTTTTATTATTTTATTTTATATAAATATTATATAATTTATAAATTATAAAACTAATAATATATCTTATTAAGATGCAAAGTTAGTATAAATTTTTTTAATAGTCAAGTATTTTTTACGAAATGTTAAAAACTTTTAATTAAATTATCATAATACCATCTATGTTTTTTGTATGTTTACACTATGAATTATAAGATAATATCTCCATTATTTGTAGAGCTTCCCAGAAAGACAAAAGCAAATAAAAAAGTTTACTTAAATATGAACACTTATAGGAATTTACATCACAGGATAAGTAATGATGCTAAGATTTTATATAAAGAACTATTAAGAGAACAATTACAAGACCTTATTATTAAGACACCTGTAGAAGTGACATACAAAGTATTTAAAAAGACTAATAGAAAATTAGATAAGATGAATGTTGTTTCTATAGTAAGTAAGTTCTTGTTAGATGCTATAACAGAATATAAGTGTTGGATAGACGATAATGATGATTATGTAAAAACTGAAACTATATTGCCAACAGAATTAGATAGAATTAATCCAAGAGTAGAAATAACTATAAAAGAAATATGTTAGAAAAATTAGCCAAACACCATGATTTATGGATTAAGATGCTTATAAACTTAGGTTGTGATTTAGACACAGCTAAAGATATAGTACAAAATATGTATTTAAGACTACATAATCTTGTAAAAGATGAAGATAAAATAATGTATAATGATGATGTCAACAGATACTTTGTTTACACAACTTTAAGAAATATGTATTTTAGTTATCTAAAGAAAGATAACACCTATTCAATATACCCTTTATTTGAAACAGAAAGCCATACAGAAGGTTTAGACGACTTAAATAACATTCTGGATGAGAACGCATATTTTAGGTTCTTAATTGATAAGATTTATGATATGGTAAATTCATGGGAAGTTTATGATAAAAAGCTATTTGACCTTTACTTTATTAGAGGGCAGAGTTTAAGACAGATTAGCAAAGGTTCTAAGATAGGTTTATCATCAATCCATAACTCTGTATTAAATTACAAAGAAAAACTAAGAGAACTGCTCTTAGAGGATTTAGAGGATTATTATAATGAGGATTATACAATGTTAAATAAATAAATTATGAAAGATAACAAATATTACGAAGATTTAGAAAAAGATGGTTACTATAAGACCATAGACAAGAGAAGTAAAGACTATAGAGAGTATAAGCAATATCTTAAATATAAGGAAGATTTTAAGAATCTACAGAGGAATGTAGAAGAAAACAAAACTATTGGATTAGGGGATGTTATAGATAAAATTACTAAGGCTACAGGTATTAAGAAGGTGGTTGATGCTATTACTGATGACTGTGGGTGTGACGAAAGAAAGGAAAAGTTTAATAAGATTCCATTATGGAAAAGAAGAAAGGTTAATTGTATTGATGAATCTGACTATCCTTTTGTAAAGGAGTTTGTTAAAAAGACAAGATATTCTTTTGAGGATAGAGAAAGGTTTATTCCAATATATAATCATATATTTAGGGTTAATGTTAAAAATACTAAATGTGATAGCTGTTTCAGAGGGTATATAAAAAGTATAAAAGAATATTTAACTATTTACGAAAAATAGTTATATCTTTGTTAAAACAAAAGAAACTATTATGAGTATAATTTATTGCGAATACTGTCACTTATACATTGACACCGATTTTGATTGTGAACATTTTGTAGATGAAAATGGAGAGGAATCCGAAATATGTATAGAACAACAAGAAGATGAAAGCGATGAATAAAAAAGATATAGGTACGTTTAATATAACCTTTAAAACTACGTTAGAGCATTATAATCAAATATTGAATGTTCTTAATCAAAACGTAGATGTTATATCTGATAGCGTTGTCCCAGACACAAAAGAGTTGTATAATAATGATGACTACTTTAAAAAGTTGGTTAAGGCTGAAAAGGATGCAAGAAATAATAAGTTAAACTATATTAATAAGCACAATGTATAAAGAATTAAATAAAATAACAGATTATAGGATTGATAAGAGCTGTGTTACTATTAATCAGTTTGATAGAAACCAAATTATTCTTACAATAGAAGAATTTAAAGAGATTAATAAACAAATAAAACAATAACAAATGAAAACAACTTGGAAGGTTAGAAACGTCAAGAAAACAATCAAAGACGAAGAATACACAGAGATTACCTTTAAAGACTATCGAGGTAGTTGGACCATTAAAATAGATGAGCCACGTCATCTTGTAGAAGATTTAGATAAGGTTGCTAACTATAAAGAGAAAGTGTAATGGGGGATTTTAGACCAAGATTAAGAAAAGGAACAAAAAGAATGTTTAAAAGATGGACAGACCAAGAGAGCAGGGTATTGGTTATAGGTGATACACATACACCTTTTGATTTAGATACATACTTAGACTTTTTAGTTGATACATACGAGCGTTTTAATTGCAATAGAGTGGTTCATATAGGTGATGAAGCTGACCATCACTATTCAAGCTATCACGAAACAGATGCAAATGGCATGAGTGGTGGTGATGAGTTGTATCACACAAAAAAAAGGATGGCGAGATACTATAAAGCTTTTCCAGATGTAGATGTTATAATTGGTAATCATACGAGAATTATAATGAGGAAAGCACAAACTGGTGGTATTCCAAGAGAGTGGATAAAAGACTATAATGATGTTTTAGGAGTTCCTAATTGGAATTTTCATACAGAGTTAGAGATTGATGGTGTGTTATATGCTCATGGAGAGGGTGGTACTGCAAGGACTAAATGTAAGAAAGACTTACAGAGTATTGTTCAAGGACATTTACACACGCAACTTTATGTTGAGTACGTTGTTGGAAGAAATAATAGAATATTTGGAATGCAAGTTGGTTGTGGTATAAATCACGAGGAATACGCTTTTGGGTATGCTAAGGCAGGATTAAAACCTGCTATTGGATGTGGTGTGGTTATTGGTGGTAAAGAAGCTATTGCTGTACCTATGAGGTTGGAAGATTATAAAAAAACAAAATATTAATGAGAAGTAATAAGAAATCAAGAATAGCTAATAGTAAATATTGGAAAACTAAAAAAGGTAAGTTAATGCTTACCTATAATAATATGAAGCGTAGGGTTGATGGATATGTTAAGCCTCATCTTTACAAAGGTAAAGAAATATGTGATAGAAATTTATTTTATCAATGGTCTGCTTCCGACTCCAATTATAATATCTTGTATAATAACTGGGTTGAAAATGGATATGACATGAGGTTATCACCAAGTATAGATAGGATAGATGTATCTAAAGGTTATTTATTAGATAATATTCAATGGATAACTCATAGTGATAATAGTAAAAAAGGAGCAATATCAAGACATACTGCTTTTAATGTAAAAATGAATATGTAATGACTTATAAAATTCAAATAGGTTGGGAAGATGGGTTTTATGTGGCTTATTTAGCACAACATACAGATAACTTAAACGCTGCTTTAGTTATAGATGAAATAGAAGCATTTGATTTTGATGATTTAATAGACCAAATTCCTATTGAGTGGGAGCAGAGATTAACTAACTTTTTAAACAACTAATGAAAAGCACAACAACACATTATGATTGTGGCAAGGGCTACGACTTAATAGATGTAATATACGACTACCAACTAACATTTAATAGAGGTAATATAGTAAAGTATGTCTTTAGGGCAGGAAAGAAAGAAAGCGAGTTAAACGACTTACTTAAAGCGAAAGACTACTTAGAAAGAGAAATAGAATATTTAAGAACTAAAAAATGAGAAAGAAATACTACCCACCAAGACCAGAAACGATTAAAGCTAAGATGCAGAAAAGAACTTTAGGGCTTGAGAAAGCTAAAGAGATAATATCTTTTTGTAATGAGTATTATGGGTTTGATGTTACTACAGATAACAGGAAGCGGTACATTATAGACGCAAGGTTTATGACTATTAAGATGATTTACGATTATACAGGGCTAATCCTAAAAGATATAGGTTGTTTATTTAATCGTAAGCACGACACAATGATACACTCTTTAAACACAATAGGAAGTCTTATAGAGTATGATAAAGACATTAGAGAGCATCATCAATACCTAAAAAGTAAGCTATGCCATATAAAAAACGAGATGATATTATAAAATATTATTCTGTAGATTACACAGATAGCTACACAGAAGAAATGGACACGGAAGGATTAAGGGTGTTAAAATGGAGTATGTTTGATTCTCCAGAGAAGTTAGGTTCTGGTAAGATGTTTATGGAATCTGCACCTATACACATATTAGACGAAGTGTTGTTTAAGCAACGCATAAATGCTTATATTATGTTAGGTTATACATCCAAGATTTACGCAGACAGATTAAGGTTAAGTTCTGATAACCCTCATAGATTAGGTAAAGCTGTTAAAATGAGGTGTATAAACAAGGTAAAAAGATTAAAGATTGTAAGAGGACTTATACAATATGGTGTTGAGAGGATTCATCTACATAACGAATGGATATACTTTGACACCGATAATTATATCAAGAATCCAGAAATTATTTTGTTTTAAATTTGTTCTTTGTTTGTGGAGGGGTGGTGTAACAGCCACCTTTCTTTTTTTTTAACATAATTTTAACATATTAAAACTTGTGTAATTAAAAATAATATGTAATTTAGCACAGAATTTAAAACTATAATTATGAAAAAATTATTAATAATACTAATTCTATTATCATCCTACGATAAAGACATTTTAGATGTTAAAGAGTGTGATGATAATTGCTTAAAGGTAACTAAGGTTATACAAAGAAGCAGCTACTATCAGTTAGAAGGTACTGATGTTTGTAGTGGTAAATCTTATAGATTTATACACACATTAAACGATTATGTTTCTGTTGGAAATATAATATGTAAAGATGAGTTTAACGGATTAACAGAAATATAATTATGAAAGAACAAAGAAAAGTAAGATTTAGATGGATGATTCCATACAAAGGAGCAATGGTTAGATATTCTAACAACTACAAGACACAGAGAGAGTGTTATGAATGGCTTATAAATTATAAAAAACATGTAGGAGATACACTACAAGACACAAGTACTTTTGTGTTGGGTATGTACACTAAACCTGTTAAAGAAAAAAAAGAACTGATATGAATGAATTAGTAGATTTTAAGAACGCACAAGTAGAATCTCTACAGAAAAGAGTTCTGCTATTAGAAACATATCTTTTAGAGGTAACGGACAAAAATTGTCCAGAAGGATATAGAAAGATAATTAGAAAAGAAATATTAAACGATGCCTAAACCAATAGTAGTATTAGAGTTTCCTAATTTCTATACAGAAGAACAGGTAGATAGATATTCTGATGATTTTGAGAAGAAGTTAGAAGGTTATATTATAATAACATTACAGAAAGATATTAACGATATTAACATTAAATTTTAAGTAAATGAACAGAGAAAAAGTTGCAGAACTCTACAAGAAGTATGAGTTAACGTCAGATGATGTGTATAAACACAAGCATTATCTAATTATTACAAGGCAAGGTATTGATAAGATACAAGCACAAGAGAAGATTTTTATAGCTTATGATGCTATAACTGTAGAGTCAGAATTTTGTGTTGTAAAAGCGAGTGCTGTAAAAGGCGATGCTAAGATAGAAACATTTGGTAGTGCTAAATATGGCTCTAAGGAATGGGATGAAACAGCTAAAGGCGGTAAAGGTGGGTGGAACGAAAAAGGTAACACTACAACTTGGTACGTTATGGAAATGGCAGAGAAAAGAGCAATGTCAAGAGCAGTTCTTAAACTTACAGGTTTCTATGAATTAGGTGTGTTTGGCGAAGATGAGAGTGAGGATTTTAAAAGAAGTAATTAATTAAATATAAATAAAAATGAGTTTAGAAGTAACAGGAAAATTAGAGAAATTCTTAGAAATGCAAGTAGGTAAAACTAAGGATGGTAACCAGTGGAAGAAGCAACAATTTATCGTTGTAACAGAAGATAAGTATAATAATATTTATCCTTTTGAATTATTTGCATCTGGAGAGCATTTAGAAAAGATTGATAACCTATTGAAGTACAATAAGGTTGGAGATACAATTAAAGTCCAATTTAATGTAAGTGCCAATGAATATAATGGTAAATATTACACAAACCTTTCTGTTTGGAGAGTTGATAATTCTAAGCAACCAGAATCACAATCTACTACAGAATCATTTAGTAAGGTAGATGATGATTTACCTTTTTAATCTTTAATAATAAAGGGTATAGTTAATTCTATGCCCTTTTTAATACAACAATAATGGAAACATACACAAACAAAGAGATACAAGATAATATTGAAAAACTCACAAATAGAATAAATAGATTAAGGTCTGAAAGAACCAACATTAGTCAAGAAATTAACAGATTAAATGAGATGTTATCTGAATTGGAGTTATTAGGATTGAATCAAACAAAACTATTTTAAACAAATGACAGAACAAGAATTACAAGAGCAAAACGACCATTTAATGTTTATGCAATCTATACAGGAGGATTGCTTTATAGATATAAACAAGAAAATAGAATACCCACCTGTAGCAATTAGTTACGGAACACAAATAGTTCAAACAAAGAATGGCTCTATGGAGTTTCCAATACCTATAGCCACTTATGGTAACTTTAGCTTTATACAAGCACCTCCAAAGTCAATGAAAACATTTTTTGTTAGCTTACTATCATCTGTATTTGTTAATCCAGAATGTGAGTTTACAGGTAATTTAAAATCATTCAGAGATAATAAACACCTAATTCATTTTGATACAGAGCAAGGAGATTGGCATAGTCAAGGAGTGTTTAATAGGGTAAAGAGAATGAATGAAGGATTGAATTTAGATTTCTACCATACATTTGCATTAAGAAAGGTTGGTTATAAGTCAAGGATGCAATTTATAGAATACTACCTACAATCATTAAAAGATAATGGCAAGGAAGTAGGATTGGTTATTATAGATGGTGTAGCAGACCTTGTAAGCGATGTAAATAATTTAGAGGAATCAAATGATGTTGTTCAAAAGATAATGACTCTAACGACAATATACAACTGCCATATTGTAACCGTTATACATAGTAATTGGGGTAGTGATAAGCCAACAGGGCATTTAGGTTCTTTATTAGAGAAAAAGACTGAAACACAGGTTAAATTAGAGTTTGACACCATTACCAGAAGTGTAGTTGTTAGGTGTATGAGAAGTAGGAACTCTGCATTTAAGGATTTTGGTTTTAAGCTGTCTAATTACGGACTACCAAAAGTTATAGATGCTGAAAGAGATGTACCTTATTAAACTTTAACATTTCTTTAACATATTAATTAAAAATGTATTTGTATTTTAGCTAAGAATTTAAAACTAAATAATTATGAACGCACAAATAATTTTAATACTATTTTTTGCATTATGTTTTATTATAATGACGATAAAATATAGTATAGAAAAAAAACGATACGAAAACGCAAACTTTAATAGAAAGTACTGGTTAAAAAAGTATAAACAAACGTTAAGTAAACTAAATAGTTTACAAAATAATTAAAAGTAAATAGATTTGTTTACAACGGAATAGGATATGGAAAGTTGGCTTTTCGCCAATTTTTTATATGCGTTGTTAGGTTTAGTTTTTTAAAAAAGCCCATTTGTGAGGCACGAACAAAAATACACAAAGATATGAATGTAATAAGTTTATTTAATGGAATGGGAACGTTAAGACAAGCATTTGCAGATATGAATATTAAGGTTGATAAATACTATAGTAGTGAAATAAAACCTTATGCAATAGAATTACAACAACATCATTTTCCAGATGTTATACAAGTTGGAGATATTAATAATTGGAAAGAATGGGATATTGATTGGAAAACTATTGATTTTATTGGCAGTGGTTCTCCTTGCCAAGATTTAAGCGCAGCCGGAAATAGAGTTGGTTTAAATGGTAAAAAAAGTAGTTTGTTTTTTGTTTTTGTAGAAATACTAAACCACGTGAAAAAACTAAACCCTAATGTTAAATTTTTTCAAGAAAATGTTGGAAGTGCAAATACTTATGATGTTGGAGTTATGAGTAGAGAATTGGGAGTTTACCCTGTTAGATTTAATAGTAGTTTAGTTTCAGCACAACAAAGAGACAGGTATTATTGGACTAATATAAAAACAAAACAAGATGGAATGTTTGGAGATTTAGTTGTAGATATACCAAAACCTAAAGACAAAAAAATTAAATTTCAAGACATTTTAACAAGTGGATATACTAACAGAGAGAAAGCAAGATGTATATTGGAAAGTGAAGAAAGACCTTTAAAAGATAAATACAAGTTGTTTAAAAGATACAATGAAATTGGAATGATAAATATTGTTTTTGATAAAGAAGATTATTCATTTACTGAAAATATAAGAATATTAAATAAGGTTGAACTTTGTAGATTGCAAGGTTTTTCAGATAATTATTGTGATATATTAACAAGAAACAAAAGTGCTAGTTTATTAGGTGATGGTTGGACTTTACCTATAATTATTCATATTTTATCCTTTATGGATTATGAGTAAGCACGAGAGATTGGTGGGCTTTTTTAAAATATTAAACCTAACTACTTATAACGTCAACTACAAACTATGCAACTAACTGATTATCAATTCGTTTTCATTCCAAAAAAAATATGACACCAGAACAATACACCCAACAACACCAAGAATGGCTTTTAAACGAACTTTTAAGCAATAATAAAGAAAAAGCTAAGTACATACTTGAAAACATACCAAACATTGATGTAGATTTAGATTATGATAATAGAACTACAGGAGTTTACAGAAACGATAGCTACGAGTTAGAAATAGATAACTACTTTTTAATCTTTGAGTTGAACGTAACAAGATATGGTTATGAGATTGCAGGAGATTATGAAACACCAACGGAATATGTAGAAACTTCTAAAGACATTTATGTAGATTTAAAAGAAGTGTATCACTACGAGGATGTTATTGCTTTAGATAGAGTAAGCATTGCTAAGATAGAAAAACAAATTAAAGATAATGTAAACGTGTTTTGATAGATAAGTTTGAATTATATTTTAATAGTATAGATATACCACAAGAATTTAAGATTAGTGATTGTGAGTATTGTTATGACTTACCTAAGCTAATAACATCTCATTTAAGCTGCTTAAAAGCTAATTCTGGTAATAGAAGATACTTGGCATATTATGATAGATTACACCTAATATACAACACCCTCAAAAACAAATAAATAAAAAATGGTTATCTTATTGTAAAAATAATACAATGGGAGAATCAAGAGAAATAAAGCCTACAGATGGAAGAAAGCATAATTCAAGGAAAGAGCCAATTCCATTAAAACCTGTTCCAGACAGACCGAGAAGTAATAAACCTGCCTTAAATCAAGCTAAAAAGAATCGTAGAAAGACTTATGCTAAGAAAGCTATAAAGAATATCTTTGGCAATGAGGTGGCTATGTTTGAAGCATTAGCTAAGAAAGCTAAAGAAGGTTCTTACAACCACATGAAGCTACTTACAGACATGGCTTACGAAGAAGATAAGGTAAACACTACAAATATCAATAAAGCACCTGTAATAAATTTCTTTGGCAGTAACGATATAGAGAAGAAAGTTAAAGATAGAATTATTGACGTAACACCAAAGGATGATGCAGAATAATATTAGCATCAACGAGAAATATACACCCTTATTTACCAACGATACAAGATACTACATTCTTACAGGTGGTAGGGGTAGTTCTAAGTCTTTCTCTGTTAATGTTTTTTTACTCAACCTTACTTATGAGAAAGGACATAAGATATTATTTACTCGTTACACGATGATTTCTGCTGCAACATCTATTATTCCAGAGTTTATTGAGAAGATTGATTTAATGGGTGTTAATAATGATTTTAGGATAACTAAGGATGAGATTATGAATCTTACAACAGGCTCATCCATAATATTTAAAGGTATTAGAACATCATCTGGGAATCAAACCGCAGCACTTAAATCTCTTAATGGTATTACTACTTTTGTTGTAGATGAGGCAGAGGAGCTTGTAGATGAAGCTACATTTGATAAGATTGACTTTTCTATACGTTCACAGTTAAAGCAGAACAGAGTTATTCTTATACTTAATCCAACAACTAAGGAGCATTGGATATACAAGAGATGGTTTGAGAACGGAATGGTTCAAGATGGCTCTAACACAGTTAAAAATGATACAACGTACATACATACAACCTATAAAGACAATATAAAGAATTTATCTGAATCCTTTTTAAAGAGGGTTATGGATATGAAAAAACGCAGACCAGATAAATATCAACATCAGATTCTTGGTGGGTGGTTAGCTAAAGCAGAGGGTACAATTATAAGTAATTGGAAGGTTGGAGATTTTATACCTACAGAAACTACTTGTTACGGGCAAGACTTTGGATTTGCACAAGATGAAACAACATTAATAAAGATTTCTATAGATAAACACGCAAGAAAGATTTGGGTAAAAGAGATTTACGGCAAGAAAGGAATGAGTACTACAGAGATAGCTACATTAAACAAAAGGGAATGTGGTATGGATTTGATTATTTGTGATAACTCTGAACCTCGTCTTATTAATGAGTTAAAGAATTTAGGATTAAACATAAGACCAACTATTAAGAAGTCTGGTAGTATATTAAGTGGTATTGCTTTAATGCAAGACTATCAAATTATAGTTGACAGAAACTCTTATGGTATTGTAAAGGAATTTAATAATTATGTATGGAAAGATAAGGGAGAAGTGCCTGTAGATGCGTTTAACCACTACATTGATGCCATACGTTATGCTATGATGTATTTATTACAAGGAATTAATAGTGGTGTGTATGTGATACGTTAATAAATAGTTAATTTTTATACGATAAGGGTGTTTTAAAGAGATTTAAGGCACTTTTTTTATTTTTATATATTCTGTGTCCAAAATACAATTAAGATTGCTTAGAGCGTTTAATATGATGCCTTATGTTTAATATGATAGGGTTATGCACCTGTGTATGTGTAATTGTGATTCTCAATTAATGGTTTATTATTCCATTCTCTAAAAGATAGATTAAAGTTTTTCTTACTTAATTTAATTGTATCTGAATTTACTTCAAGCTCTCCAGCAATAACTCCAGCATCTTTATCTAACTTGGTTAGTCTGTTTAAAAACACGAATGCTTTTGTTTCTCTTTCTATTATAAAAAAATTATAAATAGTTCTGTCGTAACCTGATGACCTGTAAAAAATAGTTTGTTTCATTTTATTTATGTTTAATATGATGGGGTATTCGTGTTTAATATGATGCCTTCCATGCGTTTAATATGGAGGGGGTTGCGTTTAATATGGAGGGGGCGGTAGTATGTAATACAAATTACCTTATTTAGATTGGTTATAAATAACAAAAATTTACATAAATAAATTAGTTTTTTACAATTCCTATTTTTTACATAATTATTTTTACAATTTATACTCATTATAAATAAAAAAATTTTAATATTAATTATTTTGTAAATTAGTTTTTATTTTGTATTCGTGTGCGTGTTCCTTTATTACTAAAATATTTTTGTTTACACTTGACAAATTTACTTTTGACAAATTTACTTTTGTTATTTTATTGCGTCACTACATTAATTAAAAAAAAATGTAAACTTTTTTTTTATTTTTGTTGTGTATTTAAAAAATAGTTGTATCTTTGTCATGTAATAATCTTAAAACTATAATAAAATGAAAAATTTTAACACAGCACAGAAAATAACAATTGTAATTTTTACAGTTCTATTAATCGTATTAGTAGTAAACCAATATTTAAACAATTTTAATTTCACACTTTAATTTTACACTTTAAAAACTATAACAAAATGAGAAATTTCAACACAGCACAAAAAATAACAATTATAATTTTTGCAGTTTTATTAATCGCATTAACAGTAAACCAGTACTTGAATAATTTTAATTTTACACTTTAAAAAACAAACAACATGAAACAGTTAACAAAAAAAGATTTTAAAAAAGGGACTCAATTTATGTACAAAAGTAAAAATTCGTGTACATTATTTGAGATAAAAGACGGATGCATCACTACTAAAATATTGTTTAGCGATGGTATTAAATGTATTAATTCAAACCAGTATAATTTAAACTCAATAACGGATAAATACTTGTGTATATGGGATATTCAATTCGGACAAAAAAGAAATTACAAAGTCTCTTTAAATGACTTAATAATAGTAAATATTGAAACAATAACAATTTAAAAATCAAAACAACATGAAAAAAGTATTCACAAATGCAAACGATGTAATTCATTTATTCGCTCAGCAAACACAAACACACGCAAACAGCTCAAACGTATTTTTTGAATATAAAAATTTATATTCATATGGATATCATTATTTATTGGCTCAATTTATAGATGACAATACCATAATGATAAACGATAAAGGCTATTCAGTAACAACTTCAAAACATATAGGAATTGCAAGATATGCAACAAGTCAATTTAAACAGTTTTACAAGACAAAAACAGATTTGCAAATAGTTTTTAATTCTATTAAAGAAAACGAAAGTAAACTTGCAAATGCCCGTAAACCAGAAATTTACATAACTAACATAAAAAGTCTTTATAGTACTTTAATTGAGTACCATACATATAAAAAACAATTAACAAAGCTAAAAAGTACTAAAGAATTTAAATACATTAAAAAAGTATTTGATAACTTAGAAAATTTTAAAGACTATAAAACAAAATTAAAGTCTATTCAGAAAGTTATTAAAGCAAAACAACAAAAAGAAATAAAGAGAAAATTGGCTAAATTTTATAAATATGAAATAAATTCTATTAGAGTAGGAAATAAAGACTTTTTAAGAGTTTCTAAAGATAAAACAAATGTAGAAACTACTCAAGGCGTTAAAGTATCTGTAAAGGATGCAAAAAAGCTTTACTACATGATAAAAAACAATATTGATATTAAAGGCTATAAAATTGGATATTATATAGTGAATTCAATTAACGGCACTTTAAAAATAGGCTGCCACAATATCGACATTAATTCTGTACATAAAGTAGGTAAACAAATAATAAAACTTTAAAAATAAATAACATGGAACAAAAAATAAAAGTAACGCCAAAACAATTAATAAGCATTTATACAAGTAAGAAAGATTTTTTACTTTATAGAATAGAAAATAATAAATTGGTATCTTATATGCTTACTAATGACTTAACACGACACAGAAACCAATTCAATAATAATTTTAAATTATTGGTTGATGTAAAAAAACAACTAAATAAATTAACTATAAAAATATAACAACATATATAAAAGAATTAATATAAAATAAAAAAAAATGAATTATTATAAAAAAAACTTAGAAAATTTAGGTATATTAAAAATAAATGATAGTATACAAATAATTTTTGAGGGCAAAAAAACTAACTATTTTGCACTTAATAAAGAAAGTTTAAAAGAATTAAAAAACTGGATAAACAAAATAAAATAAAAACATTATGCAAATTAACTATAAAAATGTAATAATATGAAAACTATTTTAAAAATAAAACAAGATTATAATGGTGACTTATCTTACCAATATTTTACGGACGAAATAAATTATTTAGTTAACCAAATTGATATTTACTGCGAAATAAAAAATAATAATTTTTTAAATATAGTAGGCCAAGAAAAGAACTATAATTCAAGCAAAGATCAATATAAAAATAAAACTATTGTAGATGCGACTGGTTACTCTCAGGGCGACTGGCAAACCTATGTTTTACATCATAATTTAAAGGAAACGAATAAAGACTTGATTTGTTTATGTAACGAGCTTAAAAAATCTTTTACGCATTTTAACGACTACACGGCGCAAATAATAAAACGCACCGAGATAGCCGGTATCTTGTATGAGTCCGAAACTATAGACAATTTTTCTTTTTCTATTAGGGATATAGAATTCCCAGACAAAAAGAATATATTAGAAACCTATAACGATATTTATGGCATCAATTACGACAATTACGAAATATATGTAACTTAAAATAATTAACTAAAATTAGCCCTATTTTTTAGGGCTTTTTTTATGCTTTATTACTATGCATTACATAGTACTATTTATAACAATTATTTTTTAATGTGTTGATATTCAGATGGGATATAGTAGTGTGAGTTAAACCCCTATTTTAAAGCCATTTAACACACATTTAAGCCACTATAAATACATTCTAATGGTAAGGTACTATATAGGTTATTGAGTAGCTTAAAACGGCTATTTGACGTAATATGGGTGTTGGTATATGTAAGTAACTCAATTAAGTGAATTCAACGTAAAACTGATAATGGTGGATGTAAGTAATCCATTTCTATGATTTCAAACGATAATGAAATAGTGAAATATCTTTTTGTTATAAAGTGGTAATATAGATTTGAAAATATATAAATATATCGAGTATATTATTGTAATGAAGTATGCACCCTCCTGTCTTTAGATATAAAAGAAATGCCTAATCTAATATGTAGATTTATTAGCTTGAATACTATTTGGGTGCAACGAAAGACTAAGGTTAATAGTGCAATACTAAAAGCGGCAGTTATCTGAACCAAGTATATCTCTATACAAGTTTGGTAGGTTAAAGAGAACTACTGCTCTATTAGTATAACTAAAATAATTAAAAGTGTTTTATGGTATTGGGTTACTATAAAGAAATAGTATTGAAACTGATTTTACTATAAGTTTTCTTTATCATTAAATCTTTTTATCCACACTAACTTATTATCCTTAAAGTTTACTAAGTCAAATGGGTTTTTAGATGATAATGCAACGTCATAGTGTACCCAATAATTGTTAAGTTTTCTAAACACTTTCCAATCGCTAAGACTCCAATTCTTTGTTTCTTTTACTATTTCTTCTTCTGTATAGGTCATATCTAATCTTTTAAATCTATTTTATTTATACCATACATATCTTTCCAGAACTTAGCAGGAGCAGTTATACCATCTAATAAAGGATTACCATCTCCATCATTTAGTTTTAATGGGAAGTCGTCATCTAATGATGCTAATATATCTAAGAACTCTTGTTGAGTATCTGTTATCTTATACTTCTCTGCAAACTTTCTTCTCTTATTCTTTAATTGTTTTCTTGCTTTTCCCATATTAAAAATTATATTTATAGCTATGTCTTTCTACCTCTATCTTTTGGTTTGCAAAACAACTCATTCCGTTTATATGACTATCTGTAGGTACAAAGTAATTCCATTTCTTAAAAGATTGTATGTAGTAAAAGAAAAAAGCCGCACGTTTACCTGTGTTCTTTTCATAAACAACTGTCGCAGTATGGTCACTTGTTGGTATTATTTCTTGAACACTAAATGTTTCATTATTGAAATTATTTGCTCTATCTTTTTTAGAATACCTACTACAGACATCATCTGCAAACATCTTTAACTCTTTTGCTACCTGCTTATTCATATTTTATTTTGTTTAGAAAATTATTTATTATTACACTCCAACATTCATCAGTATCGTACTTTATGTCACAATAATCCTTGTCATCCATTTTATACTTACCACTCTTTAAACAACCAACTATTTGAGCAAACTGCATAGAGTTTATTATATTATTCTTATAATACTCTTTACCTAACTCTATATTACTTGTTAAGTCTCTGGTAAATGGATGTATATGAATATTATTATCTTTGTTGTGTTTAATAAAATAACTATCCATATTAGCTAATATAATAGTATCAAGCATAGACTCAATCTTATCGTACTTCTTCACAAGGCTAACCAAGATATTAAGGTCATCTTTAGGGAGAGTCTTATTCTTAAACAACTTATTTACTAATTCTTTCTCTTTATTCATTAGCTTACGTTTCTGCTTTTAGACTTCCATTGAACTCTTGGTGTGTTTCTATGGATTCCATATTTTCTAATCCTTGTGTAATTGTTTTTAATGTTGGTTACTATTGACATAATTTTATATTTTAGTGTGTAGTTATTATAACTAAAAACTTATTTATTGTTTTGTTATAGACAACATATTATCTATTATCATTATTTTAAATTAGTTGCTTAGTGGTATTTCAGCACCACTAAGCTGTTGTTTCTCTTTTCAACCATTTACAAGAAAGTTTTTTATTTATTACATAATTTACGTTAAAGTGGATGTAATATAATAAATAAATACTCATAGGTTTAATTAATTGTTTCAAATTCTACATCTATTGATTCTCCATTTTGCATATCATCAATAAACTTTAAATGGTATATCAATGCCTCTTGCTCACTTATAAATCTATTGTAAGTGTAGTTGACTATTTTATGTAATCTCTCTGTTTGTTCTATTGTTATCATAAGGCAAATATACAAATAAATTTAACAATAACAACTTTTTAACACAAAAATATAAAAAAAAGTTATCATAATATAAAAGAGATTAAAGATGAGTAAAGAATTAACGATTAATATACCAACATCATTACGAGGTATTAAGCTATCTCAATGGCAGAGGTTTATGAAAGTTTATCAAGCTAACAAGGAAAATAGTGATGGTAAATTTCTAAACTTAAAGATGTTAGAGATATTTTGTGGTGTTGACCTAAAATTAGCACACAAACTACCATTAAACACCTTTGATGATGTTTTAGAGCATATTTCTATGTTGTTAGCATCAGATGTTAGTAGAATTAACACATTTAAGTTAAAAGGAGTAGATGATGTTGAAGTAGAGTTTGGGTTAATACCAAACTTAGATAAGATGTCTTATGGCGAGTTTGAGGACTTAGAGAACTATATTTATAGTGATGACACACTTCACAGAGCAATGGCAGTTCTTTATAGACCAATAGCATATAAAAAGAAAGATAGATATCTTATCCATGAATACAGGGGTACTGATGAGATGGCAGAGGTAATGAGAGATACTCCATTAGATGTAGCGTTAGGTGCGAGGGTTTTTTTTTGGACTTTAGCAAGAAAGTTAGGGAATTATATTCTGGACTCTACACTACAGGAATTATTGAAGAAAGAGGAAGGCAACTCCGAGAAGCGTTTGGCAGAAAATGGGGAGGATATCAAGCAATATATTCACTCGCTGATGGACAAATTGAAAGAATTGGAGAAGTTACCAAACAAAATGTACACGAATGTTTAATGTATTTGGAGTATGTTAAAGAAAAGGCAGAGTTAGAAAGTAGATTACTAAAAATACAATAATGAATAGCGTTTACAATATATTAGACACAATCAAAACAGAATTAAGAAACACAAAAGGTGTTACAACCGTTACATTTGGTAATTTATCAGATGTAGATATGGATAAAACAACTATGTTTCCATTAGCACATCTTGTTTTAGGTAATACAATACATAAAGGTAATACATTAGAGTTTACTATTAAAATATTGTGTGCCGATATTATAGATTATAATAAAGATGAAGCTAATTTTGACGATTTCTATCAAAATGATAATCTACAAGACGTATTAAACACCCAATTTGAGGTATTAAATAGGCTTATTACAGTACTAAAAAGAGGAGATTTGTTTGAATCTAACTACCAAGTAACAACAGATGTGGTTTTAGAGCCATTTATAGAGCGTTTTAGCAACTTATTAGCAGGTTGGGGTGTGGATATATCAATTCAGATTCCTAATAGCTCTACGGTGTGTTAAAATGGAAGAAACAGAACTAAATAAGGCTCTTAATAGCGTAGGTAAGCTGATTACAGAAAAAGTAAGAAGAAATGCTAAGGTGGAAGGGTTTAGTGCCACAGGTAAGTTATATGATAGTTGGAGATATGATATTATAGAGAAAGACTTAAAGATATACGCAGAGAAGTATGCAGGAGCGTTATCTAAAGGTTCGAGTCCATCACGCTCAAATAGTGATTGGGAAGGTAAAAAGAGAAGATTAGAGGAATGGATTAGAGCAAAGGGAATTAGACCTTATAGAAAGTTAAAAAACGGATATAAGTTCGCTAAGATGTCAACAGATAGGCGAAGTGCTTATAAAAGTATGGTTTACTCAATATCTAAGTCTATTTCTGAAAAAGGTATAGTAAAGAGATATAATTATAAGGGTGGTAATTTTATAGAGTTAACCATTCAGCAAACAAAAAAACAAATAGACGATATGTTATCAGAAGCGTACAGAAAAGATATAGTAAATCAGTTAAATAATATAGGTAAATGAGTTTAATATTAGCAAGAAGTCCTTACTTCGTAGAGAGAACACCTTATGACGCAGGTGCTATACTAACACTAACTATAGGGCGAGGGAGGTATTCTGGTGGTTCTATTATAGATGTAATAAAAACATACACATTAAATTTTAGGGAGCAGACAGAATTAGATATTTCTCCATTAATAAGAGATGCTATCACTTATAATGCCACCTATAATACTGATTATGTGGTATATGTAAAGGCATCAATAACAGGCAATGAAGCAGGTATTCCCTCTGGAGCAACAGCCGCAAGTTTTTATGTTACAGATGGGTATGCTTTTTATGAAGATGGGTATAACTACGATGCTGATGGTATTACTACTACACTATACAGCAATTCTTATTATGCAGGCTCAAACACTACTATTTATAGATTAGATGACAAAACTATAAGATTACCTTTTTTATGCACAACTTTACCGCCTTCTCCAACAGTCGCTACACTTACTCTTGATTATTATAAAAACAATGTATTAATAGCGTCTAATTCCGCTATTCTCCAAACAGGTAATAGTTCAAGTAATGCCTACCAATTAATAACAGATGGTACTGTTGATTTTGAAAAAAGAGTAACTGACGATGGTGGGGTGTTTATAGATAGTAAGTGTCTTCAAGAGTTCCTTAAAAATACGAAATTAGTTGATTACGACAAAATAATAGTTACGTCAGACATACAAGAGAGTTCAGTAGAACTAACGATTAAAGCTATATCCGAATGTAAACACCAACCTTACGAGATTATATTCAAGAATAGATATGGTGTGGAAGAAAGTTTATGGTTCTTTAAGAAATCTGAATATTCATTAAACACAGAAAGAGAGAGTTATAGAGGTAATACATTTGCTCAATTTAAGGCAGGGGATTTATCATATCACACATACCAAGACTACAATGTTAATGGTAGAGAAATGATGGTGTTAAACTCTGGGTTTTTAGAAGAATCATTCTCTGAAAACTTTAAACAACTTGCTTTATCTGAAAAGGTTTATATTATGATGGATAATGTAAAATTACCTGTAGTGTTAAGGTCTAAAGATATTACATACAAGCAAAGTGTTAATGAAAAGTTAATAGATTACAGAATAGAAGTTGAATTTGCTTACGATAAGATAAACAACATAGTTTAATGAACTTAAACGTACAATTATACATAGATACGAGCGGAAGTCCATTGTTAACTCCAATATACAAGAGGATAGAGTTGTTTGACTTTGAGAGTATTGAATTAACCTCATCGTTACAAGATGTTAGGGATATTTCTAAGGTCTTTACGGACTTTTCACAAGAGTTTACTGTTCCTGCGAGTAAGACTAATAATGCTATATTTCAACACTACTACAATACAAACATTGAAGAAGGATTTGATGCAAGAATAAAACAAAGAGGGTATATTGCTTTAAATGGAATCACTTTTAGAAATGGGTTTATAAGACTATCAGAGAGTAGTTTTGTAAACGAAAGACCAAGTGCCTACAAGTTAACATTCTTTGGCTCTATGGTTGAACTTAAAGATATTATAGGGGATGATGAGTTATCAAGCCTACAACAACTAAATAACTACAGCCACGACTACAGCACAGCAGTAGTGTATAATGGATTTACAACAGGATTAGGGTTGGTTGGTAGTGCTATGGTTACAAGTACAGATAGAGATGTTATTTATCCTGCTATATCGGCAAGTAATAAGTGGTATTATGATTCTTCTGCTGAATCTGCACCTGTGGACTACAATCAAGGCAAAAGTGTTAATATTTACACAACAGGAACGTATGGAATTGACTATACGCAATTAAAACCTGCTATTAAAGCAAGACACATTATAACAGCTATTGAAGATAAATACAATAGCATTGACTTTAGTAATGATTTCTTTGGTAACTCGGAGTTTGACCAACTATATTTATTACTACACAACAATAAAGGTGTTTTACGAGGTGTTGGAGATTCTAAGACTTACAGAGTAGGTACTTATAATAATGATTCAGAATTTCAGTATAGTTCTGGGGACGGAGAACTTAGACCGATGGAAACCTACACAAGAGTTAGGTACGAGGAAGCTACGTTTTATACCCTTACCTTTACCGTAACACCTATAACACCTGTTTCTGGAATAAACTACAAGGTGGAATTATTTAGTAATGGACTACCGTTAGAAACTTGGAGTAATAATGAAGCAACAGACTCTTTTGTATATGAATTAAGAAGTGATAATAATGTTGTATGGGATAACCTATCTTATAGAGTATCAAGACAGGATTCTACAACATCTACGCTATCTACGTTTAATATAGACTTAGAAATAGAAAAAACAGTAGAGCAAAACGCTACCACAACTATATCTACTTCTGACTACATAGTAAGTCCTACAACACAGACAATGGCGAGTGAGGTAATTATAAGCCAAGCCTTGCCTAAAATTAAAATAGTTGATTTCTTACGAGGTCTTTATAGTATGTTCAACCTAACGTCTTATGTAGATGAGGATGGGGTTATTGTAGTTAAACCATTAGATGATTATTTAAGGGATGGTGTTGAGATAGATATAACTGACAAGATACACACAGACTCTTACTCTATTAAGAGAATGAAATTATTTAGCAAGATTGATTTTAAATACGCAGAACCTAAAACCTTTGGTGTTATAAGTCAAAACGAGGAAACTAATGATGATTTTGGTAATTTAGAGTATGAATTAACAAACGATAGTTTAATCTTTGATGGAGATAAATATAGCATTAAATTACCATTTGAAAAACTATTCTTTGAGAGATTATCTGATGAAAACAACCCAGACGACTTAATTGATTTTGGTGGTGGTTGGTTAGTAGATAAAGATGAAAATGAAGTGGTAACTGCTCCTGTATTATTTTTTAATAGAGTTCAAGATGTTAACACGTCTAACTATAGCATAGGGTTTATAGGGCAAGCAAATATATCTAAGTTTAATAGACCGAGTAATTCATCTATTGGTGGTGTTACAACACTTAATTTTAATGAAGAAATTGATGAATATTCTGGTAACTCACTAACAACAAGCCTATTTAACAACTATTACACCAATTACATATCTAATGTGTTTGATAAGACTACAAGGATATTTAGTTTAAAGGCTAAGTTTGATTTAGGTACTTTACTTACTTATAACATGAATGATGTTTTTGTTATAAAAGACATTCCATACATTATAAATAACATTAGAACAAACCTAACTTCTGGAATGACTGAATTAGAGTTAATATCTAATTTTGCTAACACAGAGGTTGTTGTTGTTGATGCTATTGCTCCTGTTGAGCCAAGTCCATTGAATCTATCTTTAGATAATGCAACAGATACTTCAATACAATTCTCTTGGAACGCTTATACCGATAACTTTGAGGTTACAGGCTATCAAGTATGGGTAGATAGTGTGGCTCAAGTACCATTGTTAGATAATGTAACAATGCATACGATAACAGGTCTTACGGCAAGTACATCTTATAATATACAACTTAAAGCGTTTGATGCAGCAGGTAATTATTCAACATTGTCTGGTGGGGTATCAATGAGTACTACTGCATCTTCTGATGTAACTGCTCCAAGCGTACCTACAGCATTAACATTAGCAACTGCAACAGAAGATAGTTTGTATTTCACTTGGACTGCATCAACAGACAACGTGGCTGTAACAGGTTATAAAGTTTATAAGGGCGGTGTTCTTGATTATACAACAGGTGCAACAATTACAGAGCATACTATTACAGGATTAACTGCAAGTACTTCTTATGATATACAAGTTTCTGCGATTGATGCTGCTGCTAATGAATCCGCTAAGACATCAATCGTGGCTATGTCAACAACCGCAAGTACATCAGATGTAACACCACCTACACAACCTACAAGTTTAATTAGTACGGCTGTAGAGGTAAATAGAATTGGGTTATCATGGACTGCATCAACAGATGACACAGCGGTTACAGGGTATGAGATATACGTTGATGGGGTTTCTGATGGAACTATAGCTAATACAACTTATACGATATTAGGGTTAACGACAGGCACAGAATATACAATAACAGTTAAGGCTTATGATGCAGCAGGTAATTACTCAACAGCAGCCTTATTAATAGAAACAACATTATGATAAGAGATATATTAAAATTGCTAAAAAGCAATGAATTTATGGTTAAAGATGATGACATACAATTCGCTAAAGGTGCGTATGAATTTCCTTTATCATTTAAAGAGTTAAGGGTTAAAAACAAACGAAGAAAACTAAGATAAGATGGCAACGGAAAACAATATTGTTTATAAAATAAGTGTAGATGCTGAAACTGCTACAGCTACCATAAGAAGATTAAATGGTACAGTAGTGGCAGGTGCAATACCTGTAAAAGAACTTAGAAAAGAATTTGGAAATCTTGCTACGCAGGTTAACGCTACGAGATTTAATAAGTTTAATAAAGAGTTAAAAAATGCCACCACAAATAATCAAGAGTTTGCAGGAGCGTCTGGAGGTGCTACATCAGCAGTATTAGAACTTGGTAGGGTTGTTCAAGATGCACCTTATGGTATTCGTGGTATGGCGAATAACATCACACAGCTCGCATCTCAAATGGCATTTGCTACTAAAAGTGCAGGTAGCTTTAAAGGTGCGTTGAGGGAGATGGGAAAAGCAATGATGGGCCCTTTAGGTATTGTGTTTGCTATATCTGTTATTGTTTCATTGATGGATGGGTTGTATGGTGGATTTTCAAAAGCAGAAAAACAGGTAAATTCATTTAATGATGCTCTTGTTAAAAACTCAATGGAAGTTGAAAGAATGAGGGCTTTGAGAGGAATTGTTAATGACAATACAGCTTCTTTAGAAACCCAGAAAGATGCTTTAGAGGAATTAAAAAAGTTAGGTTTTGACCCTGCCAAGAGAAGTTTAGATGAGTTTATAGAATCTCAACAAAAGTTAGCTGTAGTGAACGCATCTATAAAGGCTATTGAAGAAAATTTAACCGACTTAATGAAAGAGAGGTTAAAGTTAAACGCAAAAGCTAAAAAAGAATTTTCCGAGTACTACAAGATGAAACAAGACAATTCTTTTGGTATTGATATACAGGAAGCGGTTTTAGACCAAATAAAGTTAGACAAAAATGAGTTAGATAAAAAAGAAGCAGAACTTAAAAAGCAGTTCCAAGATTTAATAAAGCGTTCTTTTGATTTAACTGACGCTCCAGAAAAAAAAGGTAGAAAAAAAAAGAAACTCAAATTTATACTTAAAGACCCTAAAGAGTTTGATAAAGAGTTAGAAACATTGGGGGGGATGGCTCTTGAATATTATCAAAAGAGTTTAGTAAAACAAGCAGAGAATGGATTAGATAGGTTAAAAGCAGAAAAATCTAACGAAGAAGATAGGTTAAAAGCGTTAAAAGAATCTAATGAAAAGAGGTTTGAGGAACAAGCAGAAGCGGCTAAAAAAGAATATGATACCTATTTAAAACTACAGGTAGCTAAAGGTAACATTACGGAGATAGAAAGACAAAAGAAACAATTAGCGTTTAATGATAGTGTAAATTTAGATGTAGCAAACCAAAAGAAAGCCGCCGAAGAATCATATAAAAGAGCAATAAAAGCCTTAAACTTTTTGTATGATGGCTTATTTAAAGCTGAAAAAGAAAAACAAGCAGAGGATAAAAAAAGAGCTGATTTAGAGATTTGGAAAGCTAAATTAGATGCTATGAGGGATTACGCAGCTAAAGCTAAAGAAATACTATCTTCTGTGGCAAGTTTTATTGATGGGGAGTTTGATAGAGAGTTGGCTACTGAGAAAAATAAAACAAACGCTATAAATAATGAACTAAATCAAAGATTGCTAAACGAAAACCTATCTAAAGACGAAAGAAAGAGTATTCAAAATCAAATAGCTAAAAACGATGAGTTATTAAGACAAAAGCAAGAGAAGGTTGAGAAACGTAGGTTTGAGATGAACAAAGCTGCAAATATAGCTAAGTCTGTTGTTGACACCTATTCTGCCGCTGTAGCTGCATTAAAAAATAATGGTGGTGTTCCAAGTGGATTACCTGCAATGTTTGGAACTATAGCTGTTGGTTTAGCACAAGTGGCTACCATCGCAAGACAAAAGTTTGTATCAAGTGCAGGAGCAAGAACACCCGTGAGAGGCGGAGGTGGTGGTTCATCAAGCGGCGGAAATGATAGAAGTTTTAATTTTAACTTAGTTGGTAACACACAAGCTAATCAAATAGCAGATGCTATACAAGGTAGATTTAAACAACCATTAAAAGCGTTTGTAGTTTCAAGAGATATAACCACTCAACAAGAATTAGATGCTAATATTAAAGGTAGTGCGAGTTTCTAAAATAATACAAAAATTAATAATAAGGTTAGCTTAATATATAAAAATTATGAAAGAATTAGATTTAATAGAATTATTCATAGACGAAGAAGAATCTGATAACGGAATACAAGCTATTTCACTTGTAGAATCTCCTGCTATTGAAGAAAACTTTGTTGCATTAAGTAAACATAAGGTAGAGTTTAAAGCTATTGATGAGGACAAGAGAATTATTATAGGTTTAGCATTAGTTCCAGATAAGCCTATTTACAGACGTAAAGGCGATTATGAATACAACATAACATTCTCTAAAGAAACGGTAAGAAAAGGTGCTGAAATGTACTTAAAAAGCCTTAGAAACAATAACACAACATTAGAACACCAACAATTAACAAGTGGGGTTTCTATCATAGAGTCTTGGATAGTAGAAGATACTGAAAAAGACAAAACTGCATTATACAACCTAAACGCTACAAAAGGTGCTTGGGCAGTAGTTATGAAGATAGATAACGAAAGCGTATGGAAAGACGTTAAGGATAAGAAGTATTTAGGATTGAGTATAGAGGGTGTATTCTCGCAATCTAAAGAGGATATGTCAAATGATAAAGACTTGACAGATGATGAATTGATAAATGAGCTAAAAGAGCTAATGAATAAAGGTAATGGCTAAACATTTACAAGTTTCTGTTTACAAGAAACCAACTGTAAGTAGAAAAGGTGTTCACGCTAAAAGCAAAACATCTGTATCAAAGTTAAGTAAAAACTATAACAAACCATATAAAGGTCAGGGAAGATGAGTATTTTAAACACTTCTTATAAAGTTAAATCAGATGTAAATACTGATGCTGAAAGATTAGCTTACAATATAGAGAATGGTGCTTATGTAACAACAGAAAGTGGTGTTTGGACTGTGCAAAATGGAAATTGGGTAAAGCTGTACCCATCAGGAGGAGATGGAAGTGGAATTGGATGGGCAAGATATGACGACACTCAATGGACTTCTTTAAATAAACTACCTTTATTAAATGGTGTTTCGTTAGTGTTAAATAATAATGCTGGAAATATTGTTTTAAGCGATAATTCAGTTAATTATTATAACGGAAACACCTTTAAAGTTTTAGCTGATAAGGAGAATGAGTTGTATATGGCTACTGTTGTTTTTAAGTATTCAGCACCTAATGCTAATCAAACTTTTTTAAGATTACAATTAGAGGGTGGTAATGGAACACCTTACGAGAGATTGGGTAGTGATATTTCATTTAGTAAAGGAAATGATATAGCTCACGAATTTCATCAAGTATTTCAATACTACGCAGATTCAACATTTGTATCAAATGGTAGTCAATGGGTAATAACTGCTAATGGAGGTACTGCTGTAGTTTGGGATATTATATTTTTCATCAGTAAAATACAAGGATATTAATTATGGCAGA
>Ga0115546_1000505_pt1 | contig 26532 bp, 23 predicted proteins | sample COGITO_mtgs_1004_FD_87186 | JGI IMG/M metagenome (GOLD analysis project Ga0115546, IMG submission 87186) | Pelagic marine microbial communities from North Sea - COGITO_mtgs_100413 | ecosystem: Environmental > Aquatic > Marine > Epipelagic | place: Germany:Helgoland, sampling site Kabeltonne...
TACCACTAGTATTAGGATCGGTTCCAGCAGTAGAAGGCAGATTACCTGAATCGAATTCAGGTGAAGCGGGAATTGAGCAAGGAGTCCCAAGTATGACAAGTCAACCGCCTGGTATCACAACAAATACAAATTTCACAGGTTCTAATGAGGAAGCTCAAGCGACAGTAACTGAATATTGGAGGCAGCCATCTCCTGAAGAATTCAGAAGTCTCGTTTCGTTAACAGCAGCAGAAGCGTCACCTGATCAGTTAGAGCAAGCTTGGGTGGCAGGTGTCATCATCAATCGCTCTAGAGCCCGAAATAAAACTATCATGCAAACAGCTAATCAGCCGGGTCAGTTCCATGCGGTTACTGGACCAGGGAATGGTAGATCACGATATATAAACGGTCCTTCTGAAAGTAGAGCGAATTCGATTTATGGTTCGATTACTAATTATCTACCAAGCGTTCCTCATGATGTCTACTATTTTGATTCAAATGTAGTTGGGGCATATAGACAAGTTGGCGGTCTAAGCAAATACAATTCGGTAGCGCGCGACAGAAAAGCGGCGGGGTTATCTCTTAAGGTTATTGGTCAATCTAGATTTTGGGTTGGGGGTAAATTCTAAATGGTTGTTAAAGTCGGAAAGGTTAATTCTGCGGTAAAGAGCCTAGGTGGCGGCGGTGGTGGAGGCGGAGCTGTAGAAGGTAAAGCGCTTGCATCTAAAATGGGCTTCTTGGGTTCATTGACACATAATGAAATCGGTGCAGATGATATATTCCAAGCTTTAACTTCAATTGGCGCTCCAGGTATCGGTATGCTCGGTATTGGTGCCGTTAAGATGCTACCTGAAATAGCAAAATATGTTGAAAAATTCAAAAACGATGACCCTGTTAAAGATAAAGAAACTGAAATCAATGCTCTAGAAGGACATAAAGACGAAGCAGGAACTGGCGTAGCAGATCCTAACCTTGAAGTTGTTATGGGTGGTGCTCCAGAGGCTATCAATTATATTTTAACACTGTTAGCTGGTGACGATCTTGCAAAGAATGCTAAACTCCTAAAAGACCAAATTAAAATGCCTACATCCGGCCAACCTGAGACCCAGAAGTCTATTGAAGAGACTGACGAGAGATTAATACAGCCACAGGGTGAAGGATTATTCAGAGACTTCGCGCCATTAGATAATAAAGTCCTAGGCGATCGTCTTGGTATGCCTCTACCTGGTGGGGAGCTCAACTTAGGTCAATTAAAAACTAGCCTAAGTGCCATTGGTGGAGGAGCATTGAAACTCCAGGGACTAATGGATTCTTTTAAGAAATCTAAGAAGGATAAAGTACCACCATTAACAGGAAAACTTCTTGATGACCTTATCTTATATTTAGATGTCTTCATTACAGATCTACTTAATGAGCTATTAGGCTTCAACCTTACCGATAGGGTTATTAGATATAAGCTTCTGAAGGCTATTGCACAAAGAAAGTTGGATGATGCCGCTGAGATCATCCTCGAAAATACAACGAGGACTGATTTAACCAAGGATCTGATCCTAGAAAAGCTTTCGGTTATATCAATTGATGCGGGTGTAATTGTTGACACCGGTGAATATAAACCTAAAAGCGAGATCTCGATTGGCGGCAATAATATAGGGACATTTATTGATACTGCAGAAGAATTTGAAGCGGATTTAGCAGGTATGTCAAAGGCCGTACAGGGTCTAATCCTACACTCAAGTGGGAAAGCCGATCCGAGAGGCCTTATGGACCTTAATTCTATATTGAAAGAAGTTGGCGGTGGTGCATTCAATTACATCATGATGCCTAATGGTAGAGTGTTCAGAGGATCTTCTACTCCAACCGATATTATCAATATGTTATTTGTAAAGGCCAATGATAATCCTAATAATCCCCTTTCAATGGACCAATATAAATCATTTAGAGAAATATTGAGAGCAGTCGATCGCGTCATTCCTGGTATTAAAGTAGGTAATTATTCTGAGATCAATCCAGGTAGTAATGCCCCAACTGTAGGTGTAAATCCTAGACAAATATTATCAGGTATTCAGGGAACTAAAGATACGGGTGTCCAGGGCGGATATGGAGATCTTAATACTGGTATTACGCCGGATTCACCACCAGCACCAGCAGGTAATTCAGCATCACCTCTTAGCCTACAAGGTGAATTAAAACATGCATTAGACCCTAAATGTGGTGCAGTTAACAGTCATCTGAGAAAAGCTGGCGATGCAACAGGTATTAGAGTGGTTGTAAGCTCGGGATATAGAGGTTCCGGCGGTTCGGGAAGGCATAACGGTAGAGCTTCAGATTGTTATCTAGAGAAGGATGGCGCGCAATTGCATCATTATCGCCTAGAAGACAGAAAGTGGATTCAGGCTTTTACAGAAGAATTTATAAAATCTGCTGGGGCGAAATTTGGTGTAGGTATTGCTAATACTGATGCACCAAAGGGAATTTGGTACATGCATGGAACACATTATCACTATGATGTTGTTGGTTCTAAGTATAATCGCGGTAGAGGCGATTATTGGGGCAACGGATCGAGTAAGAGAACTAAGGGTGGTAAACCTGGCGCTCCGGCGTGGTTGGCTTCTCTTGCAAGAAAATATGGAGCATAATTATGCCAATTCATCCAGGTGATTTAAGCAATATCAACAAGAGTCGAGAAGATAAGAAGGGTGTCAGACCTCCTTCTGGTGGTTATCCGCGCGATAGCTATAAGAAAGAATCCAATGTTAATGCCGGCGCAAGGGGATTAGGAAACCAAAATCTTAAGACCTCAGGCTCTTGGGATGGTACAAACTCTGGGCAAACTGGTGAGCCGACTTCTAGATACGGTCAGGCGCAAATTATGGAAACACCTGGGGGTCATATCATTGAATATAATGATACCCCCGGATCTGAAAGAATTATGTTTAGACATGTATCAGGCTCAGGTATTGAAATGAGACCTGATGGGTCTATTCTTATATCTGCATCAAGTCTAATATTTGATGTCCAAGGAGATGAAACACATTCAATATCAGGTCATTTGAATCATAGGGTCGGTGGGGATCTTAATGAACAGATCGCTGGTGATATCTCATTAGATGCAGGTGGTAATATTGTTCAGGACACCGGCGGCACGTTAATCACAAAGGTTGCCCAGGGCTCAGTTACAAATATTCAAGGTAGTCAGGCAACAACAGTTTCCGGTGAAAGTATTCAGACTAATTTAGGGCCTAGAAGTGAAATGAACCTTGCAGGTTATCAGAACAATGTTAAAGGCGATATGCATATAAGAGCCGAGGGAGATATGGGGATCTACGGATCTTCTAATTTGCAAATGACCGCTCAGAAGCGCGCGTCTATCAGTTCGGTTGCCGTTGCCCTAACAGGAGATCAGATGGAGATCGTATCGAACCGAGGAACAATCGGTGGAGCGAATGTCATTGCCTATGCATATAACGCATATATCGGAAAGACCTTATATGCAGGTGATACGGTTGATACCCAGACAGTCCGCGCCACGGAAAGCATATTAACCCCTTACACTGAAAGCACCGTGGTAAAAGCCGAGGGTAAATTCCTGGGTGACTTAGACGGTGTAGCATTTAAGGCACAAAAGCCGGGGGTCTATGCAGGTACTGGTGATATTGGAACGCATCTAGATAATGATACTAAAGCAACAGCCGCAGCTGATGAAAATATCATATCAGCTAGACAGAAAACTGCTAATAATGGTGTCAAAATAGTTAAGATCGACCCTGGTGATTATATTAGGGCTTCGATCGATAGAGCAAGCAATAATGGATTAGTGGAGGCTACTACAGCGTAATGGCAGAAGAAATCGGATTACCGTATAAGAAAGGTGAGCAGTTTCCTACTCTCACTAGCGCACAGGCAGCAAGTAAAATGATGGAGCCTACGAATGCAAGTAACCCCAAATTTATTCAAACGCAAATTATGGACGGGGCCCTATCTGAGGATGCGATATCAGGTTCACCTCCGGGTGTTCTAAAAATTGCTAAGAGAGGAAGAGCACGTACGGGTTCAATTCCTCTTGGAACGGGTGCTAATACAGCTAAGAAGTTTACACCAAAGGCTAGAATGAAAAACTTCCTGCCTAATCCTGATAACTACGAACCAAAAAATTCAGGCAAAGTCTCTAACAGTATTGGAATGGGCTTCTTTATGGGGAAGAATTCTCAGGCCTCATTGGGCCCTGATGTAGACAGACAACAGTTAACCAAAAATTTAGGTATGCAAGCGGAAATTATACGCATCGCGCGATCGAGGCCAGAATTCTCGGGCTATATGATTGAATGCGCTGAAGGTGTATACAAATATGAAAAACTTGAGAAAAAAACAGAAGGATCTATGGCGGCAATGTCTTCTGTGGGCCAACTTATTGGATATAGTATGTCGACATTTGACGGTAAACCAGCGATTAGAAAGCTCTTTGCTTTAGGTGAATATATTATGGAAAGTCACTTCTATGATAAAGTCATCATGGAATATAATAGCTATAGCGGTGCGATCGATGGCAGACTCTTTATCCAGGTTCCTGATATGAGTGGAGATCCGTTGGGCGTCAGTTTTAAGAGACAGACGGCAACGATGTTTAATGGAGAAGAAATATCATCTAGCCTAATGCTATTAGATGTATTTAGCAGTGAAAACGGTGAAGCAGAAGGTTCACATCACCATTAAGATATTGATACCGGATTTTAAATGCATAAATAGTTGAAATAGGGGGTTTACAAACCTCAGAAAATCCGGTATAATAAGAAGACAACTCCGGGAAGGATAGAATATACCTCCATGGCTATAAGAAGCTTTAGTATAGAAGATGGCAACCTTCAAGACAGACCTCTCATTGGTACTAGAAGAGTTGATTACTCCGATGTAGATCTATACTTTGAAATAGATACCACTGGTGATGTATATAAGAAGTTAGATGCTGCAGCAGTTAAACAATCTGTTAAAAACATCATATTATCCAACTATGGAGAGAAACCGTTCAAACCATTCTTCGGAACAGATATAAGAGCATTATTGTTCGAATTATATGACTTTGGTCTAGAGAATGATATTAAGTTAAGAATTAGAACAGCTCTAAAAAGATATGAGCCTCGAGCCGAAATTGTTGAATTAACGGTAGAGGGAGAGCGTGATGAAAATCAATTATTCGTGGAGATCATTTTCAAGGTAGTTAATACCAATGAAATTGTCACCCTAAACACATCCTTAAGTAGGTTAAGATAAATGGCAACTAATATTAAATCCAGCGAATTAGATTTCGAGGCAATCCGCACTAAGCTGAAAACATATTTAGCTGCTCAATCTGAATTTGCAGACTATAATTTTGAGGGCTCAGGATTAGCTAATATCCTTGATGTTCTCGCATATAATACTCATATTAATGCGTTATCTGCTAATATGGCGATCAACGAATCATTTCTTGATACGGCTCAGCTTCGCGGGAGCGTGGTTTCACATGCGCATTCATTAGGTTACTATCCTAAATCTAAAACCGCTGCAAGAGCAACTATTAGTATATCTGCTAATCTAACCACTTTTATTGGTACACCACCTCAATCAATTACTTTGCCGATAGGGGTCAGATTCTCAGCTTCCGTAAAAGGTATTACATATACGTTTCAAACGAGACAGACCTACACCGCTACTAACAACGGTGCAGGGATTTATACATTCGTTGATGATGAAGATAGCGCTGACATTATTGTATATGAAGGAACCGATGTAACTCGAACATATTATGTACCTGATGCTAGTGATACCAGACATTATATTATTAATGACGATCAGCTAGACCAAGACACACTTTCCGTCAATGTGTTCGAATCAACTAATACTGAAGATTTCACTTCTTATTCAAATATTAAAAATGCTATACGTATACGCGATGACTCAACCTACTATATTCTTCAAGAAACACCTAATGGATTCTATGAACTAGAATTCACAGATACCGGATCTTTAGGCATTTGGCCTACTCCTGGAAACAAGATTGAGGTTAATTATCTTAGAACATCAGGTCCGGCCGCTAACGGCGCGCGCGTATTCTCACCTGAAGAAAGCGTAATAGTCTCTGGTCAGAGTATGCCATTATCGACTACTACGATTTCGTATTCAAGTCAAGGTGCTGAAAAGGAGTCTATTGAATCTACAAGATTTCATGCTCCGCTGACATATGCATCTCAAAGACGCATGGTTACCCCGTTTGATTATCACACACTGATTCAGTCTAACTATCCATCACTTGGGGATGTTACTGCCTGGGGCGGAGAACAAAATATTCCAGTCGATTATGGTAAAATGTTCGTCTCAATCAAATATCCTGAAAATACATCCGAAGAAAGTAAGTTAACAACACAAGCAGAAATTAAGGCTAATCTGACAGATCCGCTTGGTGTTGCATCAATCACAACCGAATTCATCTCGCCAGAATTTCTATATATAGGGGTGAACACCACTTTCGACTTCAATCCTACTCTTACAGGCCTAACTTCACAGGCTACACAAGATAGAATAAATGTTAAAGTTAATGAATTCTTCACGGAAAATTTCGGTCAATTTGGAGTCGCATTTCGAAAATCTAACCTATCAGCTATCATTGATGATATATCGCCTGCTATTTTATCCAACAAAATTGACATAGTAGTAAATGAGAGACTTGTTCCAATACTTAATTTCCAAAAGACCTATACGATTCAATTCCCTATTGCGCTAGCGCCGGCAGATGATCAGAACTACATCATCAGATCTTCAAGGTTCAATTTTAACAATAAAATATGCACGTTCAGAAATAGATTATCTTCAAATTCCATAGAAATTGTTGATGTTGAGGGTAATATCATAAGTCAAAATATCGGGTCTTATGACAGACTAACTGGGCAAGTTACACTTACGAATTTCGTTCCTACGGCAATTGTTGGGGGAGCAGATTATGTGAGGGTATTTGCAACTCCCGCCAATCAATCAACTATTACACCATTAAGAAATTACATACTGCTATTAGATACAGGTGAAACGAGCTCAAGAGCAATTGTTAATTATCAAACAACTAGAGTAACTCTATAATGTCAATTAGGACCACAATAGAACATAATAGAAGAAATGTCAAGGTTAGTAGGCGGCAGGTTTTAGAGGTCCTTCCCGACTATTTCCCTTCACTATATCCGAATCTTGTTGCCTTTTTACAGGCCTATTATGATTCGTTTGCAAGTGATCAGCAGGGGATAGTTGATATTCTTAGGAATAGGCTATTTCAACTAAGAGATCTAGAAGAGGTCGACCTCCAATATATCGATTCTATTTTCTATGAGATCGGGAATGGGGCGCAAGCAAAATATTTTACTGACCCTCGATTAATTGGTAAATTGATCTCTCAACTGGTTCAGAATAAGGGCAATGAATTCTCTATAGAAATGTTTTTTAGGATCTTTTTCGATCAGGCCCCAGAAATCAGATACCCTAAAAATGAGATGCTATACGTATTCAGTGGCGATAGTAATGATCTTCAAAGATCTAGAATCGGCGCAGAAGATAATCGTATCGTGCAGGACGGGGCTAAGTGGCAAATACTTAGTGTAAATATCAAGTCGGGTATATCACTAACCACTTGGGAAACTTTATACAGAAAATTCGTGCACATAGGGGGATTTTATCTTACTGGTGAAGTAATCATTGAAACGGTCGCGCGAACGAATAATTTAGTCTTTTCCATATTAAATGACACCGATAGTGATCAGGTTCTATATCTTGACCCCCCAACAAGTCTAGAGACCGATAATTTATCAGTTACTTCTACGTGGAGTGAAATGCATCTTGAAACCGATTCGGAAGGAACGGTATATGTATTGTCCGATAGACCTATGCCATCAGATATAGATCTTCTATATCTTGATAGTGCTTATCCTACATTGCTTGAACTTGCTCAGAAATCAAGCTTTACTATGGATAAGACCACTGGCATCGAGATGGATAACACCCTAGAAACGACTGACGAGGGTAAAATTATAACATCATATAATGCAGATTCGGCCTAGAAAAAGTCATAAATAGATCAAAGAGATAAACGGAATTTAATAAATGTCAAAGACCAGAGAAGATATTTCAAGAGGAACCACTGCCAATGACGGTACAGGCGATGACCTGAGATCGGCAGCGGGTAAGATTAATAACAACTTTGGTAAAATCTGGGAAAAATTAGGTGGTGATAGTGATGTTTTTTACGATCATAATGTTGTAACGCCGACACTAGAAATGACAGCCAATGGCGCTATTTCACTTGATGTCTCATACACAATTTTTAATAAAGCAACAGCACTAGCGGCAACGTTGGCCGACGCGGCCTCAACCGGCCAACTAAAATATTTTACGAACAAAGGTGCAGGACTTGTTACAGTAACACCTGCTAATTTTTCTTTAGGAACATCATTTTCAGTACCTCAAAATTCTGGGGCTCAGACAATCTGGGACGGAACGAATTGGCATTTAGTAGGTCACGATAGCGCGGTTTCAACGGTATAATTATGGCACAACTAACATTAGTTTATGATAGCGACTTCTCTCAATTGATTATTAAGGCGAATTCGAATTTTGATGAATTATATAACATACCTGCAGCTGGCCCGGACTGGGAATCAGATACCGCAAAAACACCTTCATCAGGTCTTAATACCTGGGCGCATGGCCTTGCAGGTGTGCCCAAAGCAGTATCAGTATGGGCAGTTTGTACTAGTGCAGCTAATGGATATACGGTTGGCAGTATAGCACAGATAGCAAATTCTGGTTACACGACTGATGTAAACGGTTATCCCGAATATTCTCACCAAGTATGGTCAGATTCGGATAATGTATATTTATATTATACTGGTGTGGCCCCATTTAGTAGAGCCTCATCAAAGGGCACAGTCAGCACCGGTACCGCATCTAGTAGTTTCGAACTATGGGCTAACGCGTCATTATAAAAATAGGAAATAAGAAATGTCAGCAGTAATTACAGACGAACTTAAAAGAAAGGTATTGGGGAGAATCCTAGCTGAAGTTAACGGCGACGTGGGCGCTGACTCCGATTCCTATTTTATAGGTATAGGTAAATCTGAGCCATGGAATGATTCTGATATACCTGATACCGCCTACAATCATGGCACCTACGGGTACGACGAAAGACAATTTCGTTACGGTCTACAATCGGTCAAAAAGGTTGTTGATGCATCGTTTATTGTACCACGTGTCAATTGGGCCTCAGGTACAATTTACCAAGCTTATTCAGATAAATCTGAAGGTCATCCAACTACACCTTTTTATGCATTATCTGATGCTAACAATGTTTATGTTTGTGTCGAAAGAGCTAGAAATGCCGACGGATCTTTAAAGACCTCGACAATCGCTCCTACTGGGCAATCAACATCAGTGCTATCTACTGCGGACGGGTACAGATGGCAATTTCTTTATACTATTCCTACTAGTAGATCGATCAAATTCCTATCATCAAATTATATGCCTGTGGCCCTTGTGGATTCAGATGATGCAGTTGCTTCAGTTCCGGATGCTATTCAAAAATCAATTCAAGACGCAGCAGTTCCGGGTCAGGTTCTTAATTGCCAAATCACAGCTGGCGGAACAGGATATACCTCTGCCCCAACTGTGGTATTTGCTGGCAATGGCACGGGCGCGGCCGCAACAGCCACTGTCACAGCAGGTGTGGTCACAAGAATAGTAATGACGAACCGCGGTTCAGGTTATACGAACTGTCAGGTTACCCTTACCGGTGGTGGTGGTTCTGGCGCGACCCTGCGCCCTGTCATCGCGAATAAAGGTGGTCTAGGTTCTAATCCTCTCATGGACCTCAAATCTAAGGCGCTTATGTTTAATATTAAGGCTGACGGGTTGGAAAATGACGATTTCATAGTGGATAATGAATTTAGACAGATGGGGCTATTAAATAATATCTTAAACCCTGCCGGAGATCGATTCGAAGGTTCAACAGCACTGGCTCTTAAGAAATTAATATTAAGTTCCCCATCTGAGGCATCAACTTTCTCACTTGATCAAGAAATTACAGGTTCGGTATCAGGCACAAAAGCTCTTATCGATTACATTGATTCTGATATCCTTTTTTATCATCAGACCCCAACAACAGGCTTTGGCGCTTTTGATTCGGATATTGCTTCTACAATTACAGCGTCGGGCGCTAGCGGCACCTTGTCAAGTATTATAGATAGTGCTGATATAGATAATCTTTCCGGCTCTCTTCTGTACCTTGAAAATAGAGCGGCAGTGGAAAGATCACTTAATCAAACTGAAGATATCAAAATTATCATCCAAATTTAAGGCTAAGAAGTATGACTTCACAAGTAATTCTGAACACATTTGCAAATGACTATAAAGACGATTATCGTGATAGTGATGATTTTGCTCGTATCCTATTTAATCCTAGACGGGCGGTTCAAGCTCGTGAGCTTACTCAGCTGCAAACAATCGTTCAAGCACAATTACGTAGATTCGGTGATAACATCTTTAAAGATGGTGCTGCCGTTAATCCTTCTACCAACGTTAGTGTTAATCCCGTATATCCATTCGTAAAACTGATAGAAACTGATATCTCTGGTGCAGATCTAGATACCGAATTCACCGGTGACACCTCCGGCGTCAGCGCGAAATTGACTGAAAAGGTTGATGCTGTAGATTCCGATCCTGCCACATTTTACATTAGATATACCCAAGGTTCGTCTACACTCACAACAGGAACTAAGTTCGCCCCAGGCGAAACCATTTCAAATGGTGTGGTATCGTATACTGTTCAAACTACTAATACGACTGAAAACCCTGCTATCGGAAACGGTTCAAGAGTAGCAGTTAGCCAAGGTGAATTTTACACTCAGGGATTCTTTACCCGCGCCGGCGCGCAGTCGATTATTCTTTCGAAATACACTTCTAATCCAACAGCTAATATCGGTTTTACTGTTTCTGAAGAGATCGTCACAGCGGCAGATGATGAAAGACTCTATGATAATCAGGGGGACGTTCCCAACTTAACAGCGCCAGGCGCTGACAGATATAGAGTTCGACTGGTCCTAATTGACGAGGCTGACAAAGACTCTGATCAAACGTTCGTCTATGTTGCAAGAGTTGAAAATGGCACGGTTGTTGAGATTAATAACGGACGAGATGACTATAATAAAATCCTTGATCTTATAGCAGAAAGAACTGCAGAGGAATCAGGCGATTATACCGTAAGACCCTTCATTGCAAACTTTAAAGAAGATTCTGCTGATACCCACTTGCTTCTTGATATCAATTCATCTGTAGGATATGTAGACGGCTATAGACAAGAATCTTGGCCAACACAGATCCGTATTCCCAAACCTACAGATACCACTACACTTAACAATGAAACGGTTGCTGCCAATTTTGGTAACTATGTAATTTGTAGCTCGATCTTAGGCATTCCTGATGTTAGTGAATATGAGCTGGTCAACATTTACGATGCCCCTACTTCAGGTAATATCATTGGTACATGTCGCGTTAGATCTCTAGAGGAGGCTACCGGTAGCGTATATAAATTATACATTTTCCAGGTTAAGATGCATACTGGTAAATCGTTCAGGAATGCTAGAGCATTAGGTACGAGCGCAACAGAAAATGCTATCATCCAACTGGAAAATGGTAATGCCGTCGTTAAAGAACAGAAGAATAACAATCTTTTCTTCGATCTACCTCGCTGGAGACCTTATTCAATTAGCGCTGTCGATTATACCTATACAGTTCTTAGACACGCAACACATACCGCATCCACAAATACCGTTACATTGGGCTTCGATCATTCAGGTGAATCGTTTGCAAGAACTAGCGAATGGCTATTTACACAAACGTCTGATGGATCCTTAATTGTGCCTACGTCAATTGATACCGGTACAGGTCTTGTGACATTCACTTCTGCTACAGGTTCAATCGACTGTTTATACCTAATTCAAAAGGGTGGTGCAAGTGCCCCTACCCCTTATAAAACTAAAAATCTAGTAGAAACAACTGTTGCTACAACGGTTACTGTTGATTCAGATGGTACATATGTCAACTTAAGCAAGCCAGATATCTTATCAGTATCGCGCGTACGCGCAACAGATTCTGATGGCGCAAACCTTATCAATAAATTCTATCTTGATAACGGTCAAAGAGATAACTATTATGATATGGGTCGGATGGTTCTAGCTCCTGGACAAGCTAATCCGGGCGGAACAGTCTTTGTAAGATTTAAGCACTTTCAACATACAGGTGTAGGTGACTTCTTCTGCATCAGTTCGTATGATATACCTACTGATATCACATATGCAGATGTACCATTATATAGACAGACCAATGGCGAGACGGTACCCCTTCGCGATGTTCTAGATTTTAGACCTACTATCAACGAAGAAAGAACCTCGTTCACTACGGGCACTAATCCACTATTTTCAGAACTACCTTTAAACACAGATCTGATCACTGTCGATCCTACTTATTATATGCCTAGGAAAGATGCACTTCTTCTTGATGCTAATACAGGTATTAGATATAGAACAGGTACCTCAGGACTAGACCCCCAACTACCAATTACTGCATCCAATACGATGCAACTATATAACTTCGAGCTAAATCCTAACACACTTAACAAATCGGATCTATCAGCTCAGTATATCGACAATCGTGGTTACACAATGAGAGATATCGGTAAGCTTCATAAAGAGATTAATAATGTTAAGCAATTAGCTACATTGTCCCTATTAGATATGCAAGCTACTTCTCTAGAGGTTCTTGATTCTGACGGATTAACACGAACAAAAGCAGGATTCCTTACTGATGATTTCCGTGATCACCGAGCAGCAATGGTCGATGACTTAGAATATCGTGCATCTATCGATCCGACAGCAGGTATTATGCGTCCTGCCTTTAGAGAAAAGAACATTCCTCTTGCGTTTGACTCAGCTGCTATTTCAGGAGTATCAAGCTCAACTAGCTCTAACTGTATTCTAAAAGCCGATAACCTTATGCTCGATTATACTCACGAGCTTTATATAACTCAGCCGCACGCATCAACTACAGAAAATGTTAACCCTTATATTATGACATTCTATAGGGGCGTTATTGTTCTATCACCGAATTCAGATGAGTCAAGAGATACTGTCGAATTCTCGGTTCGTGTCGATCAAAGATCAGAAGTTGATATCGAAACATTCCTAAACCGTACCCTTGGCGAAGAAGATACAAGATCTATTATGAATACTGTTGAAAGCGATCCGCAATTTGGTGGTAGAAACGCTTTCATTCGCCATAAGATCTCATTGGCCGCTGCTTCAAATTTCACATCATCAGGTACACTCGAGGAAGCAGTCCAGGCACTTCCGCCTGCTACTAATCAAATTCTTGCTCAAGTCTTTGATACTATTAGTCCTGTCTGGAGAGAATTTGCATGGGGCTGGAGCGGTGTACCTAGGAACGCTAATAACTCAGCCGGAACTGTGGATGGTGGCATTAGTACTACCGATGGCGGCACATTTGGCAGATTTGCTTCTAGATTATTCATACCTAGGGTTAGATCAAGAGAAGTTCGCTTTAGAGCAGTAGGTCTTATGCCTAATGCTAGGCATTGGCCATTCTTTGATGGCGTAGATGTTAGTGATTATTGTGTCCAAGGTCAAGGTGTCGGTAATGGCGGTAGTGACTTCGTCGATGCAGGTGAAACTGATCAATGGAGCTATTCTCGTAGAAGAAACAATTGGGTCTGGACGGGACAAACCGCTCCATCAGGTTCAACTGAGCCGTTTCCTATGGGCGCAATGAACGGAATTTACTGGCACCCATTCTGGGGTGATACTACACCTACCGATTCTCAAAGAGCATTGGTCGCTGGTTCAAATGGTGATCTAAATGGATCGATTTTCCTACCTAATAATGATCAATTATCATTCTTAAGTGGGGTTAAAGAATTCAAGCTTATTGATAATACTACTGGTAACGTAGGTCAAGCGGGTTCGTGGGCAGCAGCTGATTATACTGCTGATGCTTTAGTGGATGTTACCATTACTAAAATTATGCCACCTAGACCGAAAAAACCAAAAACATGGACTGATAATATTGGGACGGCGCAGGTCAATCAACCTGGTGAAGGTTCAAATAACATGGGGGGAGGTAACACTGGTGATACTAGTGGCTTCGCCGGCGGCCAATGTGGACTAGATCCATTGGCCCAATCATTCTTCATCAATAATGCTGATGGTGCCTTTGTAACAAAAGTGGGGGTATACTTTAAGACAAAAGACAGCGATCTTAATATAGTCGCAGCATATCTATGCCCAATGGTGAACGGTTATCCTCAAGAAAACGGTTTCTATAAAGGTGCCTTTAAAGCCCTAACCCCTTCTCAGGTTAATATATCAGATGATGCAACAGCAGTAACAACATTCGAATTCGATAGCCCGGTATATCTACCCGCCGGCGAACACTGCCTGATTGTTAGATCTGTATCTGTTGAATATAGGGTCTTCATTGCTAAAATCGGTGAGCATTACGTAGGTCAAACAGAGACGAAAATTACCAAACAACCTTCTCTAGGCTCATTATTTAGATCCCAGAACGCATCAACGTGGACTGCCGGTCAGTTCGAAGATATGAAATTCGATCTATATCGTGCAGACTTTGCCACATCAGGCGTAGCAATCCTATCTAATACGCTTCTGGAAGAAAAGGTCCTAGTACCTAATCCGTTCTTATTCGATTCTGCATCAACAACAGTTAGGGTTATTCATCCTAACCACGGAATGTATGTCGATGATGTGATTCAATTCTCAGGAATTGACTCTGATGCATCTTGGCCAATGACTACTAATTCTATCGTGGGTAACAGAACAATTACTGCAATAGATGGATCGGGTTATACCTTTGAAGCAGATTCTGCAGCGTCATCATCATTAAGAACTGGTGGTTATAATGTAACAGCACCAGACAACATTCTAATGGACACGATCTATCCACAAATTGATGTTATGTCACCAAATGGTACAGCCGTCGATTTATCAGGTCGATTCGTCACAGGTAAATCCTTCGCGGGCGCAGAAGCCCCTTATGGATTAGAGTCAACTTACGGTCATAATCTGACTCCATATGATGCATATAACTTTACTAATCCTAGAATGATTATGTCTTCACATTTTGAAGAAGACGGTTCATTCCCTAACAGGTCAGCATTAATTCAAGCTAATTTGGAAACAATATCATCATTCGTTTCACCGGTGCTTGATATGTCTCGCGCATCTATCACGGCTATTAATAACCTGATCGATAAGCAGGACTCAGCTGCTACCGTAGGCTACAATGTCCCTATTAGCATAATTCAAGAAACCGATCCGATCGGTGGTACGCATCTTGCTAAATATGTAACGAAGCCCGTTACTCTAGAAGAAGATGCTGTAGGCCTAAGAATTATCTTTGCAGCCAACCGTCCAAGCGTATCCGACTTCCTGGTCTATTATAAAGTAGCACAGAACGACGATAATCTCAATGAAGTCGCATGGCAATTGGTTGAAAAGGAAGCTGATGTCAAGAGTGATGAAAATCCTAATGTCTTTAGAGATTACAGATATCTCATTGGTGGTTTATCAGGAATTGATGAGCCGTTTAGCACCTTCCGAGTGAAGATTGTAATGAGATCAACCAACAGTTCAAAGGTCCCCGTCTTCAGAGACTTTAGAGCTATAGCATTGACGGTGTAAAATGATCCCTGTTAAAAATCAACCTGATCTAGTCAAAGATCCTAGATCAGGTGCAGTAATCAACATAAATAAACGTGAGATGGAGCTTGCTCGTCATCGCAAAAAAGTTCGAGCTAACGAAAAAGAGCGTGTGAATAAGATTGAAAGTGAACTTATAGAGATAAAGAATCTGCTCGAGAAACTTATAGGAAAAACAGATGGCTAAAGTTACACTTGGGGTCGATACCACAAGCACATTTATAACTAAATTCAATGCATTGGATTCTGATTTCAGAGGCCAGGGTCTAACGCGTGAAAGTATTTCTGTTAATGATATTAGCGGATATGGGTCATTAACCTATACCTCTTCAACAGGTGTGATTGCTTATACGGGCCCAAGCGATTCAGATATAAGAGGTACTTTCTCAGCCGGAACAGGTATCACTATCGATTCCTCTGGTGAAATTGCTGCTAGTGTTACTGTTGTAGACGCATCAATCTCCGTAAAGGGTATTGCACAATTCGATTCCGCAGATTTTAGTGTAACATCTGGCTTCGTATCCATTACACCTAAAACAATTCAAACTACCGATATTGCTGCTGACGCCGTCACACGGGCTAAATTAGCAGATGAAGTTGAATTTATAATTTACAATTCCTCTGGAACCCCAGTGAAAACATTATATGGCGCAGGTTCATAATATATGACAGCAAGAACTCCCCTTAAATTAGACGGCGACGGTAACCTGGTGGAAATGACACCTGGTGAGATTACCCGTATCAAAAGACATGCTAAATATCTTTGGGGCACAAACCCGGTTATAACATTATCACAAGTTGCAAGTGGTGGTGATTTAACCACTATCTCTGATACTAGATATCAAGCCGGCGATTGGGAATTCAGCGTTTCAGCTTATCCATCAGAAGCAACAACAGCCGAACCTAGTGTGGTAACTGTCAATTATGATAAAATTCTTTCTGCTATAGACTCAGCCGGTGCTACACCAATAGTTCCTGATACGAATAATGTGGCATTTCCGGTCTATCTCGATGGTTCTAATCATATAAATGCTATGACAGATTCTGATTTCTATGATACCTTTATCGTTGACAGTATTGCAGAAATTGTGACTGATGGTGATAATGCCCCAGGTGTTTATACTATTCATACTGCTACTTCTTTGACTGGTTATACTCTGGTTAGTGCAACCCCGATTTATACAGACACGCGCGCGGACACTACCGCTTATACGGCCGCAGAAATTCCTGAAGCAAATGATCAGCCGGTAACAATTACCAACTATTACCTATTGCAAAAAGATGCTGATTCTGACGAGAATATACCTCTACCAGTATATGTAAGAAATGCAGATAAAGATCTTCAACAATATGATAGTGCATCCTTTGATGCAATGCTAGAAGACACTATGAGATATGTATCACGAAATATCGTCGGGAGCAAACTATCATACAATATTGATGGTTCTGGAACCGTCTTAGGTTCAGGTATGGCAAACACCGTGCTCACGGGCGTTACGGGTGATTATCAAACACGATTCGTTAACTCTAATGATTACCGCGCACAAGAATTCCCGAATGGTACACCTACCACATCGGCTACACATTATCTAAGAATAGAAAAGGTTTAATCATGAAATATGTCACATCAAGATTCATTGACGAAGAGAGAGAAAATATTGAAGTTCTCTGGGAGCGAGAAGATGGCGGCTTTATCACCACTATTGTTCCTGCTGATGAAACGGCCCGATCATATAAAGAATTAATGAAGCACGCTGACCTAGACACCATTCATGATAATACCTGGGACTGGATTAATGATCAGAAGAAGCTTATTGATAATGAGCTTCACCGCATTGGCCGCGAAAGAGGGGTTATTTTTGATGCCCCCGGAGGGATGTCTAGTGAAGCATTTAAGATACTTCTTAAGGGGTTATTTGCTGACTTTGATGCAGTCAAGAATAAAGAAGAATTATTCCTTCTAAAGTTAGAAATATTCGAGCTCGATTTCATTCAAGAATTTAAGGGCAGGAAACTAAAAGCCCGACTGCGCAAGGCCGAAACCGTTATTGATGCCATTAAGACGGCAATAGAAATTTATGAAACCACGCGTGAGGCTGGTCTAGCATCTCCTGATACCTCTGATTAAATAGGTAAATTGGGTATTTTACGTATTCTTCAGGAACGTAGCGATATGAGACTATCCGGTCATCTTCACCATAAGTGCTATATTGATAGTTAAAATTCTTGAATAAGAATTCGTCCATACCTGCTTGGCCGTCCGGCGCATCAGGGTATTTACAGCGATATTTTAACTGATAATATTCAGGATCTTCTTTAAACAGATCACTAATATCAGATCTATCCCCTTCCCAACTAATCACATCCGAACAGATTGGCGTATGAAACGGCTTACGCCAGTACGCGTGACAAACGTGTAGATCCTTTCTAAGAAGGTGATTTAGATCCCCCTTAATGACAACATCCAGATCAAAAAATATATTCTGTCCGTCTCGGAACTTATCAAAGATCTGAAACTTGTTAAACACACCAACATATTCCTCCTCCGTGATAACCTCAAATGTAGGGTTATCGAAGTTTGCATAGGTTTTTACCATGTGAATAAGATTGTCAGTATACCATTGGCTGAATTTAGTTCCGGTATTGACTATAATGACTCTAACCATTTAATTCCCCAAAGGATTTCTCGAATTCTTTGTCAATATAATGCATAATGAACGCTTTGCGTTTTTGGACAGTTGGTTCGTTCCACGCGAAGCTCTTAGCCTCTATATAATTCCAAGCCATACTGTGTGCATTATAGCCTAAATCTTCTAGAAGATAGGTCATATAGACCTCATTGTTAGGAACGAACTTTGAAGAAATCTCTATAGGATATATAGATTCCTCTTTTGAAGATTCTAGTAATTCGTTCATCTTATCGAAATTCTCAGACCATTCTAACTTCTTTATTGCCTCGCTCCCGCCCGTCATGACCCCAGTGTTGAATACCATAGGCTCACCTCTGCCCTTATTTTCTAATATCCTCATAGAACTTTTAGCTGCTATTTTAATAAAAACGTTCATATAATCGAATCCGTCATACTCTAAAGCCGTGGTCATTTCTAAGGGGGTATAAGGTCTATAGAGGGGGTAGACGCCCATTTTATCCATAGGTATAGATTCGAATATATTAGGTATATTCTTGTTGGGTATCGCATCGAAGTCTAAATATACAACCTCATCAAATTCCTTTGCGAATAGCTCGAAACATCGTATTTTTTCAAATTGCACTTCGTTGTAAGTGATATCATAATCTAGATCCATTCCCGGTTCGCATAGGCGGTAATCCGCACCACAAAAAGCCGCATATTCCCTATGTCTATCATGAATTAGATCGTGATATTTTGTAAATTGTTCTCTTTTATGTTCATTAGTACTTGGGTGATCTTCATCCATACAGGGCGTGTATACGCTATATATCAGTCTTTTTGGCATACCAATTCCTTACCCAATCGAACTCTTTATTTATCACATGTATGAAATGCGCGTTTGGCTTGATATAATTGTAACTCGTATTTAACTGATAGTGCCAACGATTGTCTAGTTGTATACCCTCAAGACCCTTAAGTTGCATTAAATAGCCCCAAAGAGTTTCATTATCATATCCGAATCCACCCTTAACTTCAGGTAAATATATAGAATCAACATCGTTGACCAAATCATGCATTAATGCAAGATTATCATTAAAGTCTTCAAAATATCCTAGTTTATCCATTTGCTCTTTATTAGCACCAATGATACCTGTATTATACACCCTATCATTAGATTTGATACCATGAGTATTTAACATCGCCCGGGCGTTCCAATATTTGGCTTCGGGTGATCTCTCTGGAAGAGGTATCTTCTTTTTGGTCCTAATTTGATATAATGAATTGGCAGCTGCCTCAATATCGTACCTACAAGCAATACCCTTACTAAGATCGTGAGCTTCAAAAAAATTAAACTTTGTATTTGGAAGAACATCGAGGTCTAGGTATAATACTTCGTCATATTCTTTAACAAATTCGTTTAGTTTATAAAGCTTATAGAAATTGACAATTTGCCAGGTATTTAGATAAGGATGATCGGTTTTTAGCTTATTGTAAAACCAGCCCCACGGATCTTCATTATCAACAATCTTATAATAAGCGCCTATTGAATGTGCATATTCCGCCTGTCGGTCAAAGAACCACAGCCCATGATCTTTATAGCCCCTATTCGCTTTAATGTTTTTGTCGACCGTTTCACCTGAAAATGGTGGTTGAATATCTAGTTCATCCGGTGGAATTTGCACATAAATAGTGTATATAAGTCGCTTCATGGGTACCTTCTTTAATCTTATTATAACGTATCTATGATAAATTGTAAACCCCTAAATGTATAAATAGTAATAATAAGAACCTGGAGAAATTATATGGCCCATTATGAAGAATTTCTAATAGATCAAGGAGCTGATGTGGCCATTCAATTAGAATTAGTTGAACCTACAGGGGCCGTTAAAGATCTAACGGGAAAAACCGTAACAGGCTCAATCAAGAGAACATATAATACGCCCGATTCTGATGCTATTTCATTTACTTCTGTTGTGACAGACTATGCCAATGGTTATGTCACATTAAGTCTTACTAATGCCCAAACATCTCTAATGACAGGAAAAACCTATCTCTATGATGTTGAGGTCTCATTTCAAGACTCTGATCTGAATACAATCATTGAGAGAGTTTTAGAAGGTGTTATTCAAATTAATCCGTCGGTAATAAGGTAAAAGTATGCCAACTAGAGTTAACTCAGTCAGTCAAAATCCGGGCACCTTTACGAAAAAGGTTACTGTTTCTACACCTTCAACTATGGTCAAAAAGATAGTTGTTGGCACACCCGTCAGACGTGTTAGCTCCGACACTCTTACTATTGCTTCTTTAGGAGATACTGACGTATCAGGTATAAGTGATGGGTGTCTTTTAGTCTACGACGCTTCATCCGGCAAATGGGTTTCACAACTAGATATAGACAATAATCAAAACATTAACGGAGGCAGCTACTAATGGCCGCAATATTAAGAATTAAAAGGTCTACGAGCACTTCCGCGCCCGGAACCCTTAAATCAGGTGAATTAGCTTATTCGGCAGGTGCAGGTACCTCGGGCAATAACGGTTCAAGACTATTTTATGGTAAAGGCGATGATGGCAGTGGTAATGCCACAAGTATCGTTGTTATCGGTGGTGAATATCATACTGATCAGCTAGATCATACTGCTGGTATTTTAACTGCTTCATCAGCAATGATTGTTGGTGCAGATAAAAAGATGGACGAAATTCTTGTTGATAATATCAGCATTAATGGTAATACTATCTCTTCAACTGATGCAAACGGCGCGATCGTTCTAAGTCCCAATGGCTCTGGTATAATTAATGCTAGTTCTAGTTTAATCAGCAACGTTACCGATCCGGTGTCAGCACAAGATGCTGCAACCAAGCAATATGTTGATACCGCTACAGGCTCATCGCCAACATTAACTTTAGCAGGTGATACCGGAAGTGGTGATGTTACCCTTGTTGATTCGGATCTAAGTATCTTAGGTGGTACAGGTTTATCATCAGTCGCATCCGGCGCCGGCGTTACCATATCACTTGATAACACAAGCGTTACCCCGGGCTCATATGGGGATGCATCTAATTATCCAACTTTCACAGTCGATCAACAAGGTCGCTTAACTGCAGCAGGAACACAAGTGGTACCTAGCGGCGTATTAAGTATAGCAGGTGAAACCGGAACGGATAATGTTACTCTTGGAACAGATACATTAACATTCACAGGTACAGGTACAGTAAATACCACAGTCACTGATAACACGGTAACTATCGCGGTTGCCGATGCCACAGTGTCTGCAAAAGGTCTTGCATCGTTCCCTACTGCTAACTTTACAGTGTCAAGTGGAGCAGTAACCCCTAAAGATATTACGATCGGTTCTACAGCACTTACTAATGGTGAAACTTCTACAACCCTTGCAGGACTTACTCAAGTTGTTGTCGATCAATTAACCATTGATGGTAATGTGATAGCTTCTTCGAACGGTACTCTTGCTCTAGATCCTAATTCAGCCGATTCTGATGTGGGTGATGTTATCATTCGTGGTAACCTGATCGTTCAAGGTACTCAGACTACGATCAATTCCGCGGAAGTTTCCTTCAACGATCTTAACATTGTATTGGGTGATTCTGCAGCGAATGCGGCAGCTGCCGACGGCGCCGGTCTAACAGTTGGTGGCTCAGGATATTCCGGAACTCAGGCGACCCTACTATTTGACGGATCCGGTGATAAATGGGTAATGAACAAGACCCTAAATCTACCAGCTGGTCTAACTTCACTAGAATTTAATGGTACTTCTCTAACAGAAACATTAGAAGATCATCTTGTAAGTAATTTCTTCCTTGCTGGAGAAGGTGTAGATTTAACATATGATGATGGAGCAAACACGTTAACAGTTGCAGCAGAACTAGCAACAGTAACAAATCCGGGGGTGGCTAACTTCGATTCAGATCAAATGACAGTAACCTCAGGCTTTGTAACGATATATAGCCTTGATGGTGGAACTTACTAATAGCCTATAGGGATTTTTATCTCTGGCTTTAACCCTTTTTAGGATTTAGAATGGCAATTAAAAATCTATTTAAGCGCTCGTCAGTAGCGGCAAAGGTCCCCTTAGTTGGGGATTTAGATTATGGTGAACTAGCCATAAACTATACTGATGGTGTCATATATTATAAAAATGCATCCAACGCTATCAAACGATTCATCGATTCAGATCTTCTTGATGCTAAGGGGTATCTAACAGCTTCATCAGCTGACTCTGACTATGCAACTGATGCTGAAGGAGCACTTGCAGGAGTAACAGGTAGTACTGGTATTATCACTGGCGGCGTAATAACAGTAAACGCTGACCCCGACAAGATCGATATTTCAGCCGGATCCGGCTATGTCATTGATGACACAGTTTCACCCGCTGGTATAACTCTTGTTACATGGACAGCATTTACAGCAGTTACACTAACAGACTTGGCAACAGCAACATCAACTGACATTGCAATCAATGCAGCAGGGGCAGTTGTTCAGCAACGTAGCTTTTCAGTTGATGAACTGAGAACACACATTCTGCTTGGTGGTGTTGACCATGTAGGCGGAGTAATCCGTAACTTATTCCCAATTCAAATTCCTTCGTTTGCGCCGGGTTTATCTGTGCGTGATCTTAGCCGTGCAATTGGTGATCTTAATCTAAGTGGTAACGCCTTTGCGGCGGCCAGTACCGACCTAACTATTAGTAAAAGTTCTGGTACGGTATTTTCCTATGGGCGCAACACCCCTACAAGTAAAACTGACCCACACAGAATCTCTACAGCGGCATTGAATCCTGCATCCTTCAGCTATATTTTCCAAAATGGATCCGGTGGAACCACGGTTGCGGCCGCGGGGACATCCATTAACCCTTTAAATTATGATGATGGCACTGGCACTCTGAATACTGTTGGTGTGAATGATTTTGCAATACAACAGTTTTTATATTTTGCGAACGCGAATAAAGTGTTCGTCCAATACGGAACAGCCACATATAACACTATGAAGGAAGCCATTGAGGGCTTGGCCATTTCATCATTCCCAGAGTTGACGGGCTTTACCTCTGCAATGCGGCGGGGGGTTCTAATTGTTAAACGTGGTACAACAAATCTAGCAACCGCAGCGGATGCTAAATTCTTTGTGGCCGATAAGTTCGGATCTGTAGCGGGTTCAACGGGGGTTGCTGCTGGACAATTCGGAGATATGTTGGCGAGTGTTTATGACCCGACGGCTATCGCTGGTGATGCCTTTGCTATGGATAATATGGTTGAAGGCGCAACCACCAAGATACTAACAGACACTGAGCGTAGTAAGCTGGCAGCTATAGAGGCGCTGGCGGATGTAACCGATACAACGAATGTGACTGCGGCTGGTGCTTTAATGGATAGTGAGGTAACTAACTTAGCTCAAGTTAAAGCCTTTAGTTCAGCTGATTACGCAACAGCCGCTCAAGGTACTCTTGCATCTACTGCCGTGCAGCCTGCAGCGATAGCTAATTCAGGAAATTGGGATGCAGCATTCGGCTGGGGTGATCATGCATTAGCGGGATACCTAACAACTCAGACTTCCCATGCGGATGTTCTTGTTGATAGTGATACCGATAATTCTATTGTAACTGATGGCAGCAACGCAGATAAAATCGTTGTAAGGGATGCGTCTGGTCACACGGGTGTTCGTTATGCTTACACCTTCTATACTAGTATGAATCACTCTGTTGTTAGTAGAGATAGTGATGATACCTTTTATTCTTCTACTGACAATTTCATAAGAAAAAATGATGCCGCTGGATTTAGAAATTCATTAGGCTTAGGTACAGCTGCTCTAGTAGACATACTAGACGAAGATACCATGACCTCTGATTCCCCTACGGCCGTACCAAGTCAACAATCAGTGAAGGCATATGTCGATGCTAATGCTGGCGGATCGGTGGCTATTCAACCTGCTGCGCCAACATTTTCTTCTGGTGCATTATGGTTTAATAATGATCTAGGTCAACTTTTCATAGGATATACAGATTCTGACGGTACAGATAACTTTATCGAAGCTGCGCCATCCGGATCGAATCCAGTCAAGAGCACGGGCCTTGCATCTTCTACAGAATTAATAATTTATAATTCAGCAGGTACCCCTGTTAAAACATTATATGGAGCAGGAGAATAATGGCTACTATTGCATTTCCAACCTCACCAACACACGGCGATATTAAAAATAACGGAAATCTTACATATACATACGATTCTGATTATAGTATATGGGTGGTTACCTCGTTTCCTACAGCCCCAAGAGGTATTGCGGCTACTATTGCTATTGGCACTGTAACCACGCTCGATTCTGATGCATCTGCAACAGTTATAAATGTGGGTGATAGCGCAGACGCTATTTTAGATTTCGGTATACCTCGTGGTATTTTTGCGGGGCTTCCCGCAAATGCGCTTGTTGACAGTGATTTAGGGGTATCTGTTCAAGCATATGATGCAGATACTCTAAAAGCTGATTTAACAGATACCTTAACTGTTGGTTATGCAGCTACCCCGTATAATGCAGGAACAAAATCAAGTGGTACCTTTACACCAGATGAAGCAAATGGTAATTTCCAATATGGGGTTAACGGAGGTGCCCACACCCTTGCTCCACCGACTAATAATTGTACTATCGTTATTCAATATACAAATAACGCTTCAGCAGGTACAATAACAACTTCCGGCTTTACGATTGTGGTCGGTGATACTTTAACAACAACTAATGGGGATGATTTCATGTTCTATATTACGAAGAATAATGGATTTAGTGTCCTAAATGTGGTGGCCTTGCAATGAGTTTAATGCCAATTTTTTCACCAGTTGTCGGCAATGTCGAACCCCCATACTGGGTTTCAACGGGAACTTTTGCTTCAGGCCAAGGGGTTATCGAGCCCGGTTTACCTGCAGGTGGGACAGTGGATGATTTCTATTTTCTAGTAAACGAATGTAGATCGGACCAGGATGTACGCACTTGCTATTGGTCTAAAGATTATGTTGGTCAAATGACGGAAAAAACAAACGTAACCAATGGCTCTAGAGCACAATTATGGTACGAACATTTTTTAACTGGACACGGTGTACAGGATCATCGTCTTAGCGATTCTGGTAATCACACAAGTGCAAGAGCCATCCTTGTCAGAAATTGTGATACGACCGATCCGTTTGACGGTACACCAACTACAAACACATATGCCAGTTCACTGACTACAACATTTACAGCGGCGGATTTTACAACAACAGTTAAGGGATGTTTACTTTACACTTTGGTTACTGTTGCTAATGATAGGGGCCTATCATCATGGGATTTAGGAACTGAGGTTTTTTCTAATAGTCACACTGCTGGTAATGATGGATCCTTATTTCTTAGTGTCAGAGATGCACCAGATATAGGAACATATTCAGGAGATACTATAACCCTTTCAGCTAGTGCAAATAATTTCACCTCAATAACTTTCGCTTTGCGCCCACCTCAATAAAGACTAAACAAGTTAGGCTATAAATAGAATAAAGAGGAATAAGATGGCAGTCACATCAAGAGAAGAACTTAAAGAATACGCATTGCGCTCGCTCGGTGCACCCGTAATCGAAATTAATGTAGACGATGATCAATTAGAAGATCGAATCGACGAAGCCCTTGAAACTTATTTCGAATATCATAGTGATGGATTAGTTAAGATTTATCTTAAACATCCGATCACAGCTGAAAATATCACTAATGGATGGATTCCTATATCGGAGGACGTGGTATACATATCACATCTATTCCCTATTACCACCTCTTCCGCCGGCACAGGTATGTTTAGTGTAAAGTATCAAATGATGCTGAATGACATGTCTTTCATGGCAGGGCACCAAGGCGCTGATCTAGCCTATTTCGATCAGATGCAACAATACCTATCGCTTCTAGATATGAAGCTAAATGGGCATCCACAAACAAATTTCTCTCGCAGACAGAATAGACTTTATATCCACGGCCTTATTGAAGGTGATGTAAATGTAGGTAGTTACCTTATTGCAGAAACTTTTGAAAAGATTGATGTTGAAGAATTTGCTGAGATTTGGAACGAAATCTGGCTTAAGAAATATACGACTCAATTGTTCAAAAGACA